>OIDZ01000218.1_pt1 | contig 17830 bp, 10 predicted proteins | sample 1581681 | NCBI WGS metagenome assembly OIDZ01 (sample SAMEA3882512, study PRJEB24775) | human gut metagenome | biome: human-associated habitat; feature: intestine environment; material: feces | place: Netherlands | collected 2009/2010
GCTCTGCTTCACATCACCTACCATGAATATATTTTTTCTTCCATCTGCCCAGCCGGAAACACAGTTAGTGATCATTTCCTGTACCAGGTTACTGTCCTGGTACTCATCCACCATGACCTCGTCATATTTCATGGAAAGTTCACGCGCTGCCGGACTCATGTGATAAATATACTTTTTCTCTCCCGTCCAATCACCGTCGTTTTCGCCATTTTCTTCCGCTGCATGAACCTTTTGAATCAGGATTTCCAGAGCAAAATGCTCCATGTCCGTAAAGTCCAGAATATTTTTTTCCCGCTTCTTCTCTCCATACATACGGATAAATTCCCTGGTAAGCTCCACCAGCATTTCTACAGGCTCCCGGCAGGTTTCCAGAAGCACTGGAAGTTCCTCCTCCTTTACGGAAAAATACCGTGTTCCAATATCCTTTAAAATATCCTTTGCATTTTCCCGAAGAGATTTTACCTGCTCTTTCAGCGTATCATCTACAGGATCTTTTGGTTTCTTTCTGGAAAGAACGGCAAAAGCCGGTTTGCCAAGAAGCTCCCCTGCTCCGTCAAAATCACCGGCGGCGGCTTTCTCTTCTGCTTCACGAATGAGGATGAGATCACTTTGCAGTGCTTCATCATACAGGTATGGTCCTCCTGGCGCATTACAAAAGCTTCTTGCCTGGGTAATCAGTTCCTTTGCCTGGCAAAGATCCTCCGTAATGTTTTTCCATAACAAATTCATCCATTCTGAGGATTTTACAGACTCTAAATCCGTATTTCTATAACTATCTATGCATTCTTCCAGCCAGGTATCCGGATATGGATTGCTCATGGCAGCATTATACAGAGAATAAATCAGTTCTTTGATTCCATCATCTGTTTTGCCTGATGCGTAGCATTCGATAAAATACTTAAACTTTTTGTCATCTTTTATGTAATAGTTCTCCAGAAGCTCCTTCATCACGTCCTCTTTCAGAAGCTTCAATTCTCCCTCTTCTCCTGTCCGATAACCAGGATCCAGACCAATAAGATGGAAATAATTGCGGATCACATAAGCACAGAAGCCATCTATCGTAGTGATCTGCGCCGTATGGATCAATGTAGTCTGACGCTGCAGATGCTCATTGTCCGGATTCTCACAGAGAGCATCTTCCAGGGCATTTGCAATTCGTTCCCGCATTTCCCCTGCTGCTGCTCTTGTGAACGTCATGATCAGCAGCCTGTCAATGTCAACAGGATGCTCCGGATCCATCACCTTTTTAAGGATTCGCTGCACAAGCACCGCAGTCTTACCGGAACCAGCTGCTGCACTGACCAGAATATTCCGGTTTCTTAAATTGATAACCTGCTCCTGCTCTTTCGTCCAGTTCACTGCCATTATTCATCCACCTCCTTCACAAAAGCATCCCACAGCTCTTCATCTGTAAAGTTTTTCAGCCTGCGGAATTCATAGCCTGGAATGTCCATGTCAAAACCGCATACGCCGCTGTAAGGACAGTAGGTACAGGCATTTTTCTTTCCCAGCATATATGGAGAAACCTGGGCATCTCCGGTCATAATGGACTGTCTGATATGAGAAATCTTTGTTTTTACATAACGGTTTAAAATATCAAACTGCTCTTTTGAGGCTACAGAAGAATTTTTCCGGAAGCTTCCGTCTTTGTTAAAGGATACGGGAATTGACACAAGGGAACTGTCCATTTTTTGTACCAGTTCTTTGTCTTTCAGAACCAGTCCATTCATCTTTAGTTCCTTCAGCACTTTTTCCTGGACAGTCTCTATATCTGCATCTATTTTTTCCTGAATCATAGGATCCTTAATATTGTAATAAAATACCCCTGCAGGAATCACATCTTTATTCTTATGCTTGTTTTGCTCTACGGTAAGGGCACCGTCCATGTAGATCATCAGCTGCAGCTGCAGACCATGATACAGGGAAACCAGATCAAAAGAAGTATTCCCGGTCTTATAATCAATGACGCGGACATACAGCTTCCCATCATCTGTCTCCATAGTATCCACGCGATCGATCCGACCGCCCTGAAAAACGACCTCCACACCTTCCGGCTCAAATTCCCCGGATTTCAGCTGTTTCTGAATTGCCCACACAGTTCTTCGTACCATTCGCTTGGTGCGCTGGATCATATATTCATTGCGTGCACTGCTTTTTAGAATGGTATTGCCATAATCTGCACTTATTTCATCTACCAGGCGGTCTGCCAGCGCATCCCGCTCTTCCTCAGAAAGCTCTGCCAGAGAAAGCTTTTCTTTGTTCACTTCCTTTATCAGAGACTCCAGCACCTTGTGCATAATATTTCCCATATCCATGGCGCGGAATTCATATTCTGCACGCTCCGTAAGTTTAAGACCATACTGGAGGAAATGGGCAAAAGCACAGGCAGAATAACGCTCCAGCCTGGTGGCACTGTAGGGCGACACCTCTCCATAGAGAACCTTTGCCACACTTTCGCTGATAATATCAGCAGGCTTTCTGGTTCTGGAAGCCTCCACCAGCTTTTGGGCTAAAGTCCTATATTTAGGACTTCTAAGATACCAGCTGTAAAGCTCGCTGTACAAAGGACTTCCCTGTCCCACAGCGCCCTCTCCAAGACCTTTCAGGAAGCATTCCAGACTGGTTCCCGGAAGCTCCATGGCGTTCAGGCTGAATTCCTCATCACCTGCATTTTTCACCTCCAGTCCGGGATATAGAGCCTGTATACTGTGGATCAGATATGCAGGACTTATAGGTTCTCCTTTTCCATTTGATAAACTGTAGGAAAGGCACAAATGCTCACTTGGCTTTGTCAGATTCAGATACAGATAAAAGCGCTGGGTGTTCATCAGCTCTTTCGGACCTGGTGCAAGCTCCATTCCCTCATCTGCAAAGAATTCTCTGTCCATCTGGGTCAAAATTCCGCCGGAATCTGTATTTTTCGGAATATTTCCCTCGTTTACACCTACAAAAAACAATGCCTTTATTTCTTTCAGACGGGTTCTTTCCATATCTCCAACAAGGACCTGATCCATACTGGGCGGGATCAGCGCAACCTTTGACTTGGCAAAACCAGTTTCCAGAAGCTGGACAAATTCCGTTCTTGTAATTTCTTCCTCTCCAAGGATCTCTACCATACGGTCAAGAAGCTCCATAACAATTCCGTATATCTGGGCATATTCTTTTTCCAGGGCTTTTTCCCCTTTTTCTTTAAAGAAAAGCTCCTGTTTCTTTAGTTTTTTCTGTATTTCACAGCTTGCGATAAACTGATATAAACTATAACAATATTCACATACTTTTCTCTTTCCACTGGAAAATCCCTGAGCCAGGATCTCAGCCTCCCTCACAAATATTTCCCGGTATTCGTTCAGGACTTGAATATCCTCCGGATCCATGGTCCGGTAAACTCTCACCCACTTCTCGGACCACTTTTTGTAACCGTGAATTCCAAGGGCAAGCACATAATTCTCCAGCATATCCACCTGGTCCCTTCCAAGGCCGGACATATCACAGCGCAGATACCGGAAAACACTTTCGTAGGAAAAACCCTTTGTAACCATTTCAAGAGCAGCACGAATATATTCTATAAATGGGTTCATCAGAATGGTGTGCTTCTCATCCAGGAAATACGGGATCCGGGATTCCTCGAATACCTGAGATGCAATACTTTTGTACGCCTCCAGATTTCCGGTAATCACAGCGATTTCTCCGTATTTCAGATTTTTTTCACGAACAAGACGGCGTATTCTCCTGGCTGTCTCTTCCAGTTCTTTTACAGGGGATTCTGCTGCAAATATGCAGATTTCTTCCTGTTTCTTCTCATAGGCAGATCTTCTGTAGCGGAAAAGATGCTTCTCCAGAAAGTCAAGGGAGGTGGAATTTCCAAAGCGGCCCTTTCTCTCATCCTTCAGAAGAACGGGATCATCCAGATTGCTGGTCAGACCGGACAATGTGTGGATCATTTTCCTGCTCATATAGAATAACTGATGTGGTTTTCCCATCTGTAAGGGATTTTCTCTGGCATCCATGGTGACAGTTACCAGAACCTTATCGCAGACATTTAAAAGTTCCCGGATCACGTTCATCTGCACCGGAGTAAAACCGGTGAAGCCATCCAGAAGGAGTACAGATTTTTTCAGTTTATCAGAAAAAGGAATAGCTTTTTTCAAAGCGTCCATCACGCCTTCGCCAGTCATATAATGACCTTCCAGATACTGAAGAAAGGCCTGATAAAGGACACCCACATCCTGCATTTTCATATGAAGAAGAGAGTCCTCCCCTGTTTTTCCCAGCATGTCCTGCAGTTCTTCTTCCCGGATATCATACTGCATAAATTCTGAAATCAGAGATTTCACTTCGTCCAGATAGCCCGGTTTGTTCATCTGGCTGCCAAGATAGGGCAGATTTTTTCGATGCTGCTGCACCAGCTTCTGAAGAACCATACTTTTTCCAGTGTCATCCAGAAGCACTTCCATGGCACCGCCTGTCTCCTCGAAAATACGATAGGCAAGGCGCTGAAAGCTGAGCACATCGATATTCAGGATTCCCTTTCCGGGGTGCATTTCGACTACGTTTTTCTGTGTCTGCATGGTGAACTGTTCCGGGACGATAATATAGTACAGGTGCTGTGGATTTTCCATAGATTCCCGGATGATCTGTTCACATGCATAATGCGTCTTGCCAATACCGGAGCTGCCGATGATGAATTGTAGGGACACGTTTTTTCCTCCTTCTGCCAATTGTATGGAATAAAAAAAGCCTGTATCTGATAAAAAATCATTCTGTTTTATATTCTATCATATTTTCCATGCTTTGATAATAGGATAGAATAAGAAGATTAAAGCCTGGTTTTTGCGGCCAGGATTATTTTTTTCATTATCAGTGCGATACAGGAGGCGCAGTCCATGAGTTCGAAAACCAGGATCATCGTGTTACATATGAAGGAAGTGGTATATACCATCGCCTTTCTGATTCTTGCTGTTCTTCTGGGAATCCTGATCTACTTTATGTTCGGGCCTGGAAAAAGCCAGACCACTTCTGCTGCTGGAGAGGGGCTTTATACGCCTGGCGTTTACCGCAGTTCCCTTACTTTGAATAAAAATACTTTTGACGTGGAAGTTACAGTAGATCAAAACAATATCCAGTCTATTGAGCTGGTAAATTTAAGTGAAAGCACCACTGCCATGTTTCCGCTGGTAAAGCCTTCTCTGGAGTCACTGGCCAGCCAGATTGTTGACAGCCAGTCCCTGGACGACCTGAAATATTCCACAGACAGGAAATATACGTCACAGCTGCTTATTTCTGCCATTGAAGATGCATTAAAAAAGGCGGAGAACCATGTAAGTTCTCCGCCGGCAGAGCAATAAACAAACCTAATTATTTCCCACCTTTACAGCTGCATGCTCCGCGAAATACAGCTGTAAAATACATGGAAAGCATACCGCACAATCGTTTTATACTTCAAGCTTCTCCAGAGCTTCCATCCATACCGCTGCGCTTGCATCACTTGGCATACGCAGGTCACCTCTTGGAGACAGCGCCACACTACCTACCTTCGGGCCGTCAGGAAGACAGGAGCGTTTGAACTGCTGGGCAAAAAATCTGCGGTAGAAGATTTTCAGCCATTTCAGAATCGTAGCCTTGTCATAGGTACCCTCAAAGGTACGGCAGGCAATGCGATAGATCTTATCCGGTTCAAAGCCTGCACGAAGCATATAATACAGATAAAAATCATGAAGTTCATAAGGACCAACCAAATCTTCTGTTTTCTGCGCGATCTTGCCGTCCTTAGGCGGCAGAAGCTCCGGACTTACCGGAGTATCCAGAATATCCAGAAGAACTTCTTCCAGCTCTTTCTCTCCGCAGGTATCTGCATAATAGCGGACAAGATGTCTTACAAGCGTTTTGGGAACAGAGGCATTTACACCATACATGGACATATGGTCTCCATTATAGGTTGCCCATCCAAGAGCAAGCTCGGAAAGGTCACCGGTTCCCACAAGAAGTGCTCCCTTCTGGTTTGCCATATCCATAAGAATCTGCGTACGCTCTCTGGCCTGACAGTTCTCATAGGTTACATCATGAACAGAATCGTCGTGACCGATATCACGGAAATGGATATTTACCGCCTCTTTAATATTTACCTCCGTCAGAGCAGCACCAAGGCACTGGCTTAATTTGCAGGCATTCTGGTAAGTTCTGTCTGTGGTGCCAAAGCATGGCATGGTAATGCAGCGGATATTCTCAGATGGCAGTCCCATCAGCTGGAAAGTACGTGCAATTACAAGCAATGCCAGTGTGGAATCAAGTCCCCCGGAAAGACCAACCATTGCCTTCTGACAGTGGATGTGGCTCATTCTTTTCTTAAGTCCCATAGCCTGAATGTTCAGAATCTCCTCACAGCGCATATCACGCTCTTCTTTTACAGAAGGTACGAAAGGATAGGGGGCAAACTTCCTGGTAAGAGAGGTCTCTTCCACTTCCACCTCAAAAGGTACGATCTGGCAGTCAGCATCATCAGATGCCGGATAGGTGGAAAGTCTTCTTCTCTCATCTGCCAGTCTCTGCACATCAATTTCTCCGTAGATCACAGTGTTCTGGAAGCGCTTCGCCTCTGCCAGCATGGTGCCATTCTCTGCGATCAGGTTCTGTCCGCCAAATACCAGATCCTGGGAGGATTCACCCTCTCCTGCTGTGGCGTAAATATAGCCGCACACCAGTCTGGCAGACTGACCCTTCACCAGATCACGGCGGTAGGAATCCTTGCCAACCATCTCATCACTGGCTGAAAGATTGACGATAATATGGGCACCGCCCTGTGCCAGATTTACACTAGGCGGAAGTGGAACCCACAGATCCTCGCAGATTTCTGCGCCAACTGTCAGCTCCGGCAATCCTTCACATGAGAAAATCAGATTGCTGGCAAAAGGTACGCTTTCCTCCCCAACTGTCACATCTGCCCACACATCCGCCCCGGAAGCAAAGTGTCTCTGCTCATAGAATTCATTATAGTTTGGAATGTGAGTCTTAGGTACAAATCCAAGAATATTTCCGTGGTTCAATGCTGCTGCCACATTGTAGAGCTTGCCGTTCATCCGCATAGGAAGTCCCACAAAGATCAGCGCATCCACATCCGCAGTCTCCTCTGCAATAGTCAGAAGGCTCTCCCAGGCACTGTCCAGCAGTCTTCTCTGAAGGAAAAGATCCTGGCAGGTATAGCCTGTGATGCAAAGCTCCGGCAACACCATCAGCTTGGCATGCTGTGTCTCCATTTCACGGATTACTTCCAGAATTGCCCTGGTATTGGCCTTACAATCAGCAACTGTAACCTGCGGCGTTCCTGCCGCTACTTTAATAAATCCCTGATTCATATCCTAGTCCTCTCTTATCCTACCATTTCCACGCCTTAGAGTGTGTTTGAAAAAGGCTTTCTGCAAGATGTGCGTCTATGACGGAAAATAGTGATTCTGTCTCAATTCAGCTTATTTGCATCTTCTTAGAATTTCTTTCAGCTCTTCTACTGTAAAATTGTAGTTGGTATTACAGAAATGGCAGTTCATCTCGATTGGCTTGCCTTCCTGGATCATTTCGTTTAATTCTTTTCTGCCGATGCTGATCAACGCTTTCGCTACTCGCTCCTTGGAGCAGTTGCAGCGGAAACGGGTGTCCATTTTCTCATTGATCTGCACGTCAAAGCCTTCCAGCACTTTCTCCAGCAGACTCTCCGGGGTATGTCCCTCCTCTAACAGGTTGGTGACAGAATTGATCTTCTGTACGTTCTGCTCTAACCTGGAAATCACTTCTTCCTCTGCAAATGGCATCAGCTGTACAATAAATCCACCAGCCTGACGTACTGTATTATTCTTATTCATCAGGACTCCAAGTCCAACTGCGGACGGTACCTGCTCACTTGTTGCAAAATAATAGGTCAGGTCTTCTGCAATCTCACAGGTCTGAAGCATAACCTGTCCGCTGTACGGCTCTTTCAGCCCCATATCCTTAATCACAGTCAGGAATCCAGGACCAACTGCTCCTGCAACGTCCAGCTTCCCTTTGGAATTTGCCGGAATGCAGACATCTGGATTTCCTACATAGCCCTTTACATTTCCCTGGGAATCGGCAGTTACCGTAATTCCCTGAAGTGGACCGCCGGCCTTGATCTGAAGGGTAAGAACATCTTTTTCCCCCTTCATCATGGAGCCCATCATGGCTCCTGCAGTCAGAAGTCTTCCAAGCGCTGCCGTAGCCACCGGACTTGTATTATGGTGCTCTCTTGCAGTCTCCACCATCTCAGTGGTCACTGCCGCAAATGCACGGATCTGGTCGTTAGCTGCAGTCGCGCGGATGATATAATCATTCATGTGTATTCTCCAATCTATACTGTTATAATGTTAATCGTAATCCTATAGCTATTTATCTTATTATTATATTATCATTTACCATGTTCCCTTACTACAAAGGTAAGCCTGCCGCTATCTTCCTTCGGTGGCTCCAGTGTATAAGCATCATACACTGCCAGAAGCTCCATTCCCGCTTTTCCAATAAGTTCCTTGATCTTCTCCAAAGAATAGGCTCTCTGATAGTGAACCTCCTCATCCTTCTCATAAAGTCCGTCCTCTCTTGGAATAAACAGAGCCAGCTCATACGTATTAATCCCGGTCTCCTCATCATAACTGTTCTCCCAGATAAAGCTTCCCTCATCCCGGTTCTCAGCAATCGTAGTATTCCCGATCATAGTCTGATACTTATAAACCGTATTCATATCAAACAGAAAAATCCCCTGAGGATCCAGATAATTATTTACCAGGGCAAATACATGCTCCAGCTCCTCTTCCTCTGTTATGTAATTCAGACTGTCACACACGCTTACCACAGCCCGTACGGTTCCATAAAGTTCAAACTCCTGCATATCCTGAAGAAGATACAGGATGTCATGCCCGGACTCTACCCGCTTCTCCATGGCCTCTGCCAGCATTTCCCCGGAATTATCCACTCCGATCATGTCATAGCCAGCCTCTGCCAGTATCTCAGTCATGGTTCCCGTGCCGCAGCCAAGATCCAGCACAAGTCCGTCTGTGATTCCCTGCGCTGCAAGCTGCTGCTTCAGCCATTTGCCCCAGGTCTGGTAGTCCACATTGTCCTGGAACATATCATATACTCTGGCAAATTCGCCATAAGCCTGAAAATTATCCATATTCCCTCCAACTGTCACGGACACAGCCATCCATCCCGGGTAGCTGTGTCCGTGTAAGTCAACATTCTGCTTTTTCTGTTATTACTCTACAGGCATGTAATATACGTCTGCACCTTCTCCATGCCAGTAATAATCCACATCATTCTGATCGTAAACGTCCTCATTATTTACAAAACGATAGGTATTTCCATCAAAGTCAACCCAGTTTCCATTTCCATCCGGAGTAATTACAAGGGGATGGCCATCGGAGTTACGGTAAATAGTTCTGGTCTGGTTGGTGTCTGTAAGCTGCTCCTGGGTAAATCCGCCGGAGTTTGTGATTGTTCCATCACTGCTTCCATCACCTGAGGACGCAGAATCAGTACCTGCACTCTGTGTTCCGTCAGTGGAACCATCTGTGCTTCCCTCAGTGCTTCCGTCTGCACTGTCAGAAGACTGTACCGGTGCAGCAGCTTTCAAAGAAGACTCTCCTGCAATTCCGAAGGAATCAACTGCAGCCTTAACTCCTGCATAAGAAGCCTCATCCACAACAGATCCGCAGATATTGTAATACTCATCAGAGCTCTTATAAATTTTATGGATCGCATAAACATATCCGCCGCTCTTGGAAGCATCTGTGTACTTCACAGTGTAAGAATAAACGCCTACTCCCTCCACATCACTGGCGGTATAATCCTGGATCTCAAAGTCAGTACCTTCTGCAAGGTCAGAAGCCTGCTCTAATGCCACAGCCAGATCCTGCGTATCCGGAAGCATAGCAGAAGACATGTCCTCTTCTCCCTGTCCATGAAGGATCAGGATCTTACCCTGCTCCGGGGATTCGAAGCTGAGCATATCTGCCTCATCCGCCTTATTGGACCAGGTAGCATCTGGAAGCTTAATGGAGACAGCCCCATTGCTTGATGTATAGGTGCTGTCCTGTACGTCTGGCGCGATGGTTGGCTCCGGAGTAGGTGTAGCGGTTGCTTCCGGAGCAGGTGTCTCAGTTACCACTACCTGTTCTTCCGGCTCGTCTCCGCCAAAACTGCAGCCTGTAGCAGCTGCAGAAACAATTGCTGATATCGTTAAGATTGCTAAAATCTTTTTGTTCTTCATAGTATCCTCCTTATTTCTTTTCATAAGTAAATTTTGTAAATCTACATTCTTCTATTTCATTAACAAAACGAAAATATTTCTCGTTTATAAAAATCTCCCGAGCTGTATTTTACAATTTTATTACAAGCCTGTCAATGGATTTCCCACTGTAGAATCTAAATTTGCTGTGAAAATATTATAAACTTTCGTGACAAACTTTATACATTTTTTCAGAGGGTGTTTGTAAAATCCTGTCTGCAAAATGTACATTGCATTTGGCAGCATGTTTCGACAACCTGAATTTCTTTTTTATTTTACGCTCTGTTTGTCATACTTTTGTAATATTTATTTTCCGTATTCGTACATATGCAATTTATGAAGCGCTCTGGTAGCAGCAATATAACGTCCCTGTTTTGCAATCGGGCTCTGATCTGCTGCAGGGAACAGGGAAAATACCTGGTCAAATTCCAGACCTTTTGCAAGATAAAACGTAGTAACTGTAAGGCCTTTGCAAAAGCTGGTACTGTCACGATGCAGATACGAGAAACGATTTTCCATATCAAACCCTGTATTTTCCAGTTTTTCTTTCAAAATGCGGGCGGCTTCTTTTGCCTCAGATTCCGTGCGAAGGATCAACGCAGCTGTCTCAAACTGTTCTGCTCCCAGCTGAAGCTTGTTCACAAGCTCATCCAGAGCCGCTTCCATTGCCTGCTGTTTTTTCCCTTTAAAAAATAATTCTTCCACCGGATCGCCATGACGATCAAACAAATCCATATCTGTAATCCCTGCAAGCTGATTCGCATAAGAAGCAATCTCCACAGTGTTTCGGTAGCTTTTGTTCATGACGATCCTGCGGATCTCTTTTCCGAAAATTTTCGGTAAAAATCCCAGGACATCCTGAGCCTCATCTTCCATAGTCTGGGCTTTGTCCCCCAGAATGGTCATACGGCAGGGGAACATCATTTTAAGGATCAGATACTGAAGCCTTGAATAATCCTGCATTTCGTCTACTACCAGGTGCTTGATACCATTGTGGCTGGTCTGGCGAAGAAGGCGGTACTTCATGTAAAGCACCGGATAGACGTCCTCGTACCGAAGCTTTCGCTCCTGAAGCTGTACATGGGGAAGTCCCGGATAGCCGCAGCTTTCCAGAAAACGGCTGTAGATCACATAGAGATCCTGTGTCTCATACATATTCATGAATTTCTCCATTACAATGGCACGTTCTTCCTCATCCATATCATTGTCCCGAAGCGTCTCTACCTCATCAATGAAATTCTCTGCAACTGCCTCCATACGTGATAACAGAGGGATATCCTGAAATTTAAAGTAAAAAAGATCAATGATCTCCTCTTCCTTTTTCGTAAAGCTCTTATATTCCACATCATGAAAATCCATCAGCTCATCTTCTAAGGAGGTGAGATACCCCTCCATCCGATTCAAAAATTCCCTGGACTGTTTTTCCTTATATAAGGAAGGCATATCCGGGAAATTCAGGCTGCGCTCAATCTGGTCATAACGGTCTTCGCAGTCAGATACCGTATCTTTCAGCTGTCTGTAGGCAAAAAGATCAAAGCTCATTTCTTTAATATTTTCCTCTCCCAATTCCGGAAGTATATGGGAAATATAATCAGAAAAGATGCTGTTGGGAGACAGGATCAGGATATTGGAGGATTTCAGATTCTTGCGGTCGTGATACAAAAGATAGGCAATTCTGTGCAAGGCAATGGAGGTCTTGCCGCTTCCGGCTGCGCCCTGGATTACCATGATCTTATCCCTGGTGTTTCGAATGATGGCATTCTGCTCCTTCTGGATGGTGCGGACAATATTTTTCAGCGCAGTGCTGCCTCCGCTGCCAAGCTCTGCCATAAGAATCTCGTCATCAATCTTCACATCACTTTCAAACTGGTAAATCATACGGCCATTTCGAATCTTGTACTGCCACTTGGAGGCAATTTCACCGCAGATGGTTCCCAGCGGTGCCTGGTAAGACGCCGGACCTTTATCATAGTCGTAGAAAAGCCCGCTGACAGGAGCACGCCAGTCATAGATCAGCGGCGTATGCCCTGCCTCTTCTGCGAAATTTCCGATTCCAATATAAAAAATCTCCGGCTCCTCATCCCCTTCAAATACGAAATCCACTCTTCCAAAGAAAGGGGAATCCAGCATTTTACGAAATCTTTTTCGCAAATGGATCTGCTGCTCGTTGGCGTTGATCTGGTGAAGAAGTGCCTGCTGGTTATCAAAATTTTCGTAGCCATACTGGTCCATCTCCGTATAGTTCTCCCAGTAATACTCATGCATTCCTTCGATATCCTTCTGTCCTTCCAGAATGGACTGGCTGATATGGGCGATCCTGGTTTCTAATTTATCTGTAACGTATGCAAGAAAAGCTGCTCCGTCTTTATTATCAATTGTCATTGGGGGTATACTCCTTTAACATTCGCGCTGCAGCCCTTTCTACCAGTCTTGTAAAAAGACACCCAGAGCTGCTGCAATAAATGAGGTTTTTTCGTTGTCATGACTTTGTCCCTGCCTTCCTTTCCGGCAGAAACTTTGCTCCATTATACATTATCTGCGGGTAAAAGTACAGACAGCAAATCCCTGGATTTTTTCTCTCTGAAGACAAAAAAAACAGCAGTTTTTCCGTATATTTTCCGAAAAAGCTGCTGTATTTTTTTATCTGTTTCACTTACTTTTATGCAGTCTGCGTCTTATCAAACTGGCTGTTGTAAAGATCTGCGTAGAAGCCTTTCTTTGCAAGCAGCTCTTCATGGCTGCCCTGCTCGATAATGTCACCATCCTTCATAACCAGGATCAGATCTGCGTCCCTGATGGTGGAAAGTCTGTGAGCGATGACAAAGCTGGTTCTGCCTTTCATCAGGTTATCCATAGCTTTCTGGATCTGTACCTCGGTTCTGGTATCAACGGAGGAGGTAGCCTCATCCAGGATCAGGATCTTATTGTCTGCAAGAATGGCTCTTGCAATTGTCAGGAGCTGCTTCTGGCCCTGGGAAACATTGCTGGTCTCCTCATCCAGAACCATGTTATAGCCTCCCGGCTGCTGCATGATAAAGTTGTGGATATGAGCAGCCTTTGCTGCTGCGATCACTTCCTCATCGGTAGCATCCAGCCGTCCATAGCGGATGTTTTCCATAATGGTTCCGGAAAACAGCCAGGTATCCTGAAGCACCATTCCAAACATTTCATGAAGCTCGCTTCTGTTGAAATCTTTTACATCATGGCCATCTACTTTAATAGAACCACTGTTTACATCATAGAAGCGCATGAGCAGCTTAACCATGGTGGTTTTTCCTGCACCGGTAGGCCCTACAATCGCAATTTTCTGACCATCTCTGACCTTTGCCGAAAAATCGTGGACAATGATCTTTTCCGGATTGTAGCCGAAGCTTACATGATCAAATTCTACATTTCCGCTGAGCCCGTCAATAGAAACAGCATTCTCTTTGGTGGTCTCCTCTTCCTCCTCATCCAGAAACTCAAACACACGCTCGGAAGCGGCAGCTGAGGACTGAAGCAGGTTGGTTACCTGTGCGATCTGCTGGATGGGCTGGGTAAAGTTACGGATGTACTGGAAGAAGGACTGGATATCACCTACTTCAATAGAGCCTTTGATCGTGAACCATCCTCCAAGAAGGGCTACCATAACATATCCAAGGTTTCCAACAAACTGCATGACCGGCATCATGATTCCGGAGAAAAACTGGGATTTCCATGCTGATTCGTAAAGCTTCTGGTTGTCTTTTTCAAATTCTGCAACTACGTCTTCTTCTTTATTAAATACCTTCACTACATTGTGTCCGCCGTAGTTCTCTTCAATCTGGCCATTTACCTCCCCCAGATACTTCTGCTGTGCCTGGAAATATTTCTGGGAGTGCTTCATAACAAAATTGATGATAAGCATAGACATCGGAAGGATCAGAAGGGCAGCCAGGGTCATCCACACATTGATGGACAGCATCATCACAAATACACCGATCAGGGTGGTAACTGATGTGATCAGCTGGGTAATACTCTGGTTCAGGCTCATCTGAAGGGTATCCACATCGTTCGTTACGCGGGAAAGGATTTCGCCGTTTGTCCGGCTCTCATAATAGTTCATTGGGAGGCGGCTGAATTTCTTTGAAATATCTTTACGTAAATTGTAGGTGACATCGTTGGAAATTCCGGTCATCACATAACCCTGGATAAAGGAGAAGCAGGCACTTGCCAGATACAGTCCTAATGTCCATAACAAAATATAGCCGATTTTTTCAAAATCAATGCTTCCGGTGCCGTTTACCTTGGCTACCAGACCGTTAAAAAGCTCTGTTGTTGCCTTTCCAAGGATCTTTGGTCCTACAATGTTAAAAATGGTTCCTGCAATTGCAAACAGAAACATGAGAACGAAACGGATTTTGTAGCGTTCCATGTATTTCAAAAGTCGTTTCATTGCTCCTTTAAAGTCTTTTGCCTTTTCCCCGGAGTTCATTGCACGGCTCCGATGACCACCCATCATAGGGCCTCTGGCTTTGTTTTCACTCATGCTAATTCCTCCTCTGAAAGCTGTGACATGGCGATCTGGCGGTAAACCTCGCAGTTCTTCATCAGTTCCTTGTGGGTGCCGATGCCTGCCATATTTCCGTCATCCAGCACGATGATCTGATCTGCATTCAGGATGGTGCTGATTCGCTGTGCGACGATAATCGTGGTAATATCCTTTGTCTTTTCCTTCAGGGCCTTGCGAAGCTTGCTGTCAGTCTTGAAATCAAGTGCGGAAAAGCTGTCGTCAAAGATCAGGATCTCCGGCTTTTTGGCAATCGCTCTTGCAATGGAAAGACGCTGCTTCTGGCCACCGGATACATTATTTCCTCCCTGGGAAATAGGTGCTTTGTAGCCTTCCGGTTTCGCTTCAATAAAGTCATCAGACTGTGCGATCTGAGCTGCCAGTTTTACATCTTCCTCTGGCATATCCGGCTTACCGTAACGAATGTTGGAGTCGATGGTTCCAGAGAACAGGACTCCCTTCTGAGGTACATAGCCCAGACGGTCACGAAGCTCATGCTGTGTCATATTTCGTACATCCACACCATCTACTTTTACACAGCCCTTCGTTGCATCATAAAATCTGGGGATCAGGTTGACCAGTGTACTCTTACCGCTTCCGGTACTTCCGATGATAGCAACAGTCTGGCCTTTTTCTGCCTTAAAGGTAATATCGTTGATGACATTTTCCCCTGCTTCCGGATAAGCGAAGCTTACATGGTCAAATTCGACCGTTCCTTTTTCCTGCTTATCTGGCATTACCGGTTCCTCCGGATCATTTACAGATGGCTCCATTTCCAGAACCTCACAGATTCGGCCGGCTGCCACGTTTGCCCTTGGGAGCATAATGGAGATTGCTGTGATCATCAGGAAGGACATAATAATCTGCATTGCGTACTGGATAAATGCCATCATATTTCCTACCTGCATAGTTCCATTGTCAACGCCATGTGCACCGAAATAGATAATCGCTACAGATACACCGTTCATGATCAGCATCATGATCGGCATCATAAATGTCATACAGCGGTTTACAAACAGGTTTGTCTTTGTCAGATCCATATTTGCTTTTTCAAAACGCTCTTCCTCATGCTTCTCACGGCTGAATGCGCGGATAACCGGGATTCCGGTAAGGATTTCCCTGGTTACCAGGTTCAGACGGTCAATGAGAGTCTGCAGCCTGGTGAATTTCGGCATTGCAATCTGGAACAGTACAAAAATAACAATCAAAATAATAGCTACTGCGGCTCCAAGGATCCAGGTCATGGAGGAATCGGTCTGGAGAACCTTGATCACGCCTCCGATGCCAAGGATGGGCGCATACAGAACGATTCTGAACATCATGGTCATAACCTGCTGCACCTGCTGCACATCGTTGGTACTTCGCGTGATCAGGGATGCAGTGGAAAATTTATGATATTCGTTGCTGGAGAAATGAATGACCTTGCGGTATACATTATCTCGCAGATCATGTCCAAGGGCTGCTGCCACTCTTGCTGAAAGGAAAGTAACACTTACAGCGGCCAGCATGATCACCAGCGCCATCAGGACCATCTGGATTCCGGATGTCCGGATGTAATTCATCTGAATTGCATCCAGATCCTCACCCATAGCTTCGTATTCTGCTTTCACACCACTGACAGCGGCCTGTGTAAGAATAGATTCCGGCATGTCGGAAAGCTTCTCATCTGCAGCCTCCAGCATCTGTTTTTTTGCATCCTCCGGCATTGCTGACAAAACCTGCATTGGGTCCGTTCCTACCGGTACCTGCATCTGGGAAAGCATTTTCTGGCTCTCTTCACTGCCAGAGGTAAAAGAGGTGTACATCATCAGAGGTTTGCACAGAAGATCGTTTAATTCCTCACGTTTATCCCCTGTAATGCCATCTTTCAGTTCATATGTGTCTCCATCCAGGACATAAGAGTCCTGAACTTCTTTCTGTGTGTCTTCGTCCATAAAAATCTGCAGATTTTCCATTGTGCTCTGACGCATTTTTTCCGGAACACCATCTGGTATTCCCCCCTGCTGGATCCCTACGTTAATTACCTTGGATGTATAATCCGGCAAGGACAGATCACAGTATGCCTGCAAAAACAGCAGTCCAATGATCAGGACGATATAGCCTGCTGATTTTTTCAGATACTTCATTAATTTAATCATGCTTGGGTTGTCCTTTCTACATTTTTTCAAAACATCCGGGCTTTTCTGCCTTTTGCTTTGTTTTTCAGTTTCCTGTGCTACTTTTTATTATGGCAAAAATGTCCCATGCACATTTCTTCCGGTGAAAACTCTGGTGCTGGCATTGCCGCAATATTTTCCTTAATCTGTATGCAGAATCGTTTCATCAGACATAACTCACTTTCGGAAAATCCGTTCAGAACCTGTTTTTCTCCTTCCTTTGCCATGCGCATACCTTCATTAATTATTGCTTTTCCTTCTTCTGTAAGATAAATCCGGCTTATGCGTTGATCTTTTTCATCCTGTTTTCGAACTATAATACCGATTTTTTCCAGGCGTTGGATACTTACGGTAACAGTAGGCGGCTTCACGCCTAACTGGCTGGCCAGTTCTTTCTGGCTGCATCCGTCTTCTTTCCACAGAACAGCCAGAATAGGCATTTGTCTTGGATGGATTCCCAGACCTTTTAATTTACCAAAGCATTTTTCCACATACATGCGGCTGATTTCCATAATCAGACGTTGAATGCTTTTCTCATTGTTGTTTTCCAAATTCTCACCTCACTTGCTGTCTGAAACTGAGATACAGGCTTTGGAGTGTGTATTACAGTTTCAAGTTCCTGTTCAGCTTTCTTATATTAGTTAGCCGACTAATTTTATAGTTTACACTTTTTCACAAGAAACGCAAGTGTTTTTTGTGCAGTTTATATTTTTTTTAGATTTATAACTTAATTTTATTGAATTAAAAATATGTATTTATTTTGTCGGCTAATTATTATGTATAAGACCACATTATCTGTTGTCCGGAATTTTCATGGTAAAAAGAATCCTGCTTGCAGGATTCTCCATTTGCGGCGGGTCG
>OIDZ01000226.1_pt1 | contig 17456 bp, 17 predicted proteins | sample 1581681 | NCBI WGS metagenome assembly OIDZ01 (sample SAMEA3882512, study PRJEB24775) | human gut metagenome | biome: human-associated habitat; feature: intestine environment; material: feces | place: Netherlands | collected 2009/2010
GCGGGCCACGGGTACCCCGGCAGCGATGTAGCTTTCCTTCATTTTGCTCTTGTACTTGATGCGGTCAATAAAGTCGTTCTGTGCGCCGGTGGTAATATTGAAATCGGTGCGCAGGGCGGCATCCTGCTCCAGCCAGAATTCATTGTTGCTTTCCAGCCAGTCGATTTTGCCGTACTTAAAAGTGAAATACCCCATGGCGCGTACCATGGCATCATAATCCGCCATGGAATCCACACGGTAATACTCGGTCAGGCATTCTTTCAGCTCGTCCGGAATCTCGTCATAGCCGGAATCGCCAATGCCCAGCACATTTACCCCGTTGTGCTTGAGCCGGTCACAAAAATTCCAGTAGGTTTTGGGGAACTGCGGCGAAACAAAAACAAAGTTCAAAATATACTTTCCTCCCTTAAGGGCGCACCTGAAAAGCCGAAACCATCGCCTGTTTCTACAAACGCAGCCGAATTTTGTGTTTGCGGAAGGGTCACCATTTGTGTAGGGCAACACCGCACAATTCCCGCCTTACGGCTTAAGCACCGCTTCGGCGGCTGCGGCACGGCATCTGCGTTGCCAAAATGCTCGATAATGTCGGGTTGCGGTACCCGCATCGTGCTTCGGGGGCAAAAGCCCCTCGCACTCTGCGACCGCTGCCCCTGCTTCGGTTCGCTGTTTCCGCCACTGGCGGCGCTCACCTTTGCAGCATCCAGTATTATCTGCGCTTTTGGCTTAGCATCTGCCGCACCTCGTTCGCCGTATCGGCACTTAGAATTATGCGGTATTGCCGTAGCTTTCAGGCGTGCCTTGCGCAGCAAACAGCGCTGCGGTTTACCCAAAAAAACAGCACCTTACCCCTTGCGGGGCAAAGTGCCGTGCGAAAACATGTGGGTGTGATCAACACCGTTACACAAACTGGTTGCGGCTGGCGTTGTATTCATAGCCAACATCGGCCAGTTTTGCGCAAATGGCATCCTTATCGGCGTCCTGATCGGCACACAGGGCATCCAGGCTTGCGTAATGATCCCGCAGCTGGGTGTTGATATAACTGAGCAGGATGATTGGGTCAGCTGGCAGCATAGCAACCTCCTAAGGCGTATCTGATCAGATACATCCTGATAAAAATCAAAAAAGCACTGCCAAGGCAGCCCCTGACAGTAACGGGAACCCGCTTATAAAAAGCACGCAAAAATGCCGGCCACCAACTGTGACCGGCAATTTTTTGCGTCTTGATCAGACCGCGCGGGTAACCTTACCCGAACGCAGGCAGCGGGTGCAGGCGTAGATATACTTCGGGGAACCATCCACAACCGCTTTCACGCGCTTGACGTTGGGGTTCCAGGTACGATTGCTCCGACGATGGGAGTGGGAAACCTTGATGCCGAAAGTGACACCCTTGCCACAACATGCACATTTGGCCATTCTGCTTGCACCTCCTTTAACATAGCTGTACTATAATAGCAAATCTTAAGCCAAAATGCAATACCCTTTTTGAAAAAATCCGTAAAAAATCCGCAGAAACGGTACATTTTTTCAAAAACAGGCGCAAAGTGTCCCGCTGCCCTTGTTTTGGGGCGGATTGTACGGTATAATACTTTAAATAATTACCCGTATGTGCCTGTGTGGCCTGCTATGCGGTATGCTGAGGTTTTTATGAATCATTTTGCCCTCAATGGCGTGATCTCCCCGCAGGAGCTGTATTATTACGCTCTGCGCGCCGTGGCCATGCTGATCGTCATCCCGTTCCATGAATCCGCCCACGCGCTTATCAGCTGGAAATTGGGCGATTCCACCGCCAAGGATATGGGCCGCCTGTCCATGAATCCGCTGCGCCACTTTGACCCGCTGGGCGCTTTGTGCATGATTGCGGCCGGGGTCGGGTGGGCAAAGCCGGTTGGCATCAACCCCACGCGCTTCAAAAATCCCAAACGAGGAATGGCTGTTTCCGCTGCGGCGGGGCCGCTCTCCAACTTTTTGCTGGCCTATGCGGCCATGCTGCTCTATAAAGTGGTATATTATGCCTGCGGCGGCGCGGCGCCCCAGCTTGTGCTGGATTTCCTTTATGTTCTGATCAGCATGAACATCAGCCTTGGCGTGTTCAACCTGATCCCTGTACCGCCGTTTGACGGCAGCCGCATTGTGTTGCTGTTCTTGCCGCAAAAACTGTATTTTCAGGCCATGCGGTATGAAAAATACATCATGGGCGTTGTGCTGCTTCTGGTGTTCTTTGGCCTGCTCAACACCCCGCTCAATCTCTGCGTAAACGCGGCGTGGCGTTTGCTGCTGAACCTGACCGGCTTTGTGGAACTGCTGTTCGGCATTGCCTGATGGCACATCTCAATTTAAGTAAGGAACGATATCCGCTGTTTTATGGAAACACTTACCTTTAAGCTACAGGAAGATAATTTTGAAGGTCCGCTGGATTTGCTGCTCTATCTGGTTGGCAAAAATAAAATGAACCTCTATGATATCAATATCATGGAACTCATTGAGCAGTATACTGCCGCCATCCAGACCATGCAGGCCGATAAGCTGGAAGTCTCCAGCGAATTCATTGATATGGCCGCGCACCTGGTTCAGATGAAAAGCGCCCTGTTGCTGCCACGCAGCCCTGAAGCGGAACGCATGAAAGCGGAGCTGACCGGCCGTCTGATCGAGTACAGCACCTGCAAGCAGGTGGCGGCGGAGTTGGGCAGCCGTGCGCGGGATTTGTACACCGCGGTGCGCCAGCCCCAAAAACCGGAAGGCCCGGCGGAATATTCCCGCAAACAGGATCCCGACCGGCTGGTGCAGGCGTGGTTCAGCCTGATGGGCCGCAGCCAGCGCCGCAAAAAGCCCACCCAGGAGCGGTTTGAACCGTTGGTCACCGCGCCGTTCGTATCGGTGGCAAGCCGTGTGGCCCACATGCTGCGCGGTATGCTGAAAGGTACGCTGTGCCGCATGGGCCAGCTGTTCAGCCCGCAGGAAAGCCGCAGCACCAATGTGGCAACGTTCCTGGCGCTGCTGGAATTGATCCGCGCCGGGCGTGTGCGGCTGGATGAAACCGGAACCCTGACGATGGACCGCGCCCGCCGCCAGCGCAACAAACAAAACCAACCCACAGGAAAGGAGGCCGCAGCCGATGCCGATCACACAGCGCAATAAAATTGGCATGCTAGAAGCCATGCTGTTTGCCAACGCCGAACCGGTGGAAACCGACCGCCTGGCCGAAGCCATGCGCGCCGACCCGGCAGAGGTGCTGACTCTGCTGGAAAAGCTGCAAAAGCGCTATGATGAAACCGAAAGCGGCCTGATGCTGCTGCATTTTGACGGCGACCGCTGGCAGATGGCGACCCGCCCGTATTATGGCGAGGTGGTCAAGCGCATTTTGGATACCCGCCGCAACGCGCCGCTTTCGCCCGCTGCGCTGGAAGTTCTGGCTATTATCGCCTATAACCAGCCGGTCAGCCGCAGCTTCATCGAGCAGGTGCGCGGCGTAGATTCCTCTTCCACCGTGTCCAAGCTGATGGAACGCGGACTGATTGAGGAAGCTGGCCGCCTGGATCTGCCCGGCAAGCCGGTGGCGTTCCGGGTGACGGATACCTTTTTGCGGGTGTTCGGCCTTGGCAGTCTGGCCGACCTGCCCCCGCTGCATGACGACCCCCAGAAAGAAGAAGAACTGCCGGTGCAGCAAACCCTGGAGGAACTGCAATGAGCGCCGTGTTGGCGGTTGTGCTGATGGTGCTAAAAATAATCGGCATGATTTTGCTGGCACTGCTTTTGCTTTTGCTGTTGGCGCTGCTGCTGCCTGCGGGCATTCACTTCCGTTGGAGCCATATCGGCGGCCTGCGTTTACAGCTATGTTACGGCCCACTGCACTTTACCCTGTACCCGCGCAAAGCGGATGAAGAGGAAAAAAAGGCAGAACCGAAGGCAGAAACAAAGCAGGGGAACACGCCCAAAACCGAGCCGACTTCCGCCGCACCGCCCAAGCCAACCCCGCCGCCTGCAAAAGCGGAACTGCCCGCACAACCTACAATGGAAAAGCAGATGGAACCCACAGTAGCAAAGCCCGCAAAAGCGCCGGAAACATCCCCGCAGCCGGAACAGGCAGTACCAAAACCAAAAGCCAAATCTGCCCCGGCAGCGGAAACACCTGCCGCGGAACCACAACCGGAAGAAGATACCGGCCTTGTGGACCGCATCAAAGCGGCAGTCAGGGCGGACCCCGTTGGCTATGTGCGGCACCTGTTCAGCGTGCTGCGCGCCAGTGTGGGGCCGCTGCTGCGCGGCTTCCGCGTCAGCAAGCTGAATGTGATCTGGACGATAACAGGGGAGACCGCCGCAGAAACGGCCATCCTGTACGGCCAGACGCTGACCACCCTCAACACCATCCTGACAATCGCACAGGACCACATTAAAATACAGGCGGATCAACTCTGGCTGGAGGCTGATTACACCGGCAGCGCCAAACAGCAGCGTGTGGTTTCGCTCAAACTGCTGCTCTGCCCGCTGCTGGCACTGGTTACAGTGGTGTGCTTTGTGTGGCATGCCCGGCATGACCCGCAGCTGCTGCCCCCAAAACACCCCAAATACAATACACCTGAAACAGAACAGGGAGGTAATTTATAATGGCAGAACATCCGATTGAAGGCATGATGGGCGTTACCATGGAAAAAATCCGCCAGCTGGTGGATGCCAATACCATCATTGGCGAACCGATCACGGTGGATGGAGCAACCATCATCCCCATTTCCCGCGTTACCTTTGGCTTTGCCTCCGGCGGCTCTGATGTTGGCGCAAAAACCAACAAGCAGATGTTTGGCGGCGGCACCGGTGCGGGCGTTTCCATTGCACCCATCGCGTTTTTGGTGATCAGCGGCGGCAATGTGCGCACCATCCAGCTGGTGGAACATGTCAGCCCGGTGGACAGCGCGATCAACGCTCTGCCGGACCTTGTGGACCGCATCAGCGCCCTAATCAAAAAGGACAAGCCCGAAACCCCGCAGGAATAAGCGGACAGATTTCATTTTTCCCCAACCGGAACCCGGCCCAAAGCGGGCTGTTCAACTGAAATGCCGGGAGGACATTCTCATATAAGCAAATCCACCCGGCGGATATTACCCTGATATTGGAAAGGAACACCATGGCAGAACAACGGATTCAAAAAGTACTCTCGGACCAGGGCGTGTGCTCCCGCCGCGCTGCAGAAAAATTGATTGATGAAGGCCGCGTCAAGGTCAACGGCCACCCGGTCACGCTGGGGGATAAGATGGACCCCGACTTTGATAAAGTCAGCATTGACGGCAAAAGCGTGCGCATTGTGCGCAAGCGCCAGTATACCTATCTGATGCTGAACAAGCCCCGCGGCTATATTACCACCGCATCGGACGAACGCGGCCGCAAGACCGTTATGGATCTGCTCACCGGCGTGGACCGCCGTGTGTATCCCATCGGCCGTCTGGATAAAGACAGCGAAGGCTTGCTGCTGCTGACGGATGACGGCGCATTTGCCAACCTGCTCACTCATCCTTCCGGCGGCGTGGGCAAGCTGTACCGCGTTACTGTGCGCCCCCGTGCGACCGAGGAACAGGTTGTCAAAATGTCCAGCGGCGTTGTGCTGGACGATGGTGTAAAAACCCAGCCCGCCGTCATCCATGTTGTGGTGGATGAACCCGGCCGCACGGTGTTGGAGATCACCCTGCACGAGGGCCGCAACCGCCAGATCCGCCGCATGTGCGAAGCAGTCGGCCTGGAGGTCATCCGCCTGAAGCGCAGCGCTGAAGGCCCGGTCAAACTGGGCATGCTGCAGCCTGGCGAATACCGCGAACTGAAAAAATCCGAGATTAGTGCCCTGCGCAATGCCGCGCTCAAGGCTGCCCCGGCCCGCAAAGCCGCCCCTGCCGCCGCCCGCCGCCCCGGCCCCATCAAGCACGACTAAGCAAGCTGAATCACAACATTCTATGCAAACAAACCGCTCCGCAAGGGGCGGCTTTGTCATAATTTTGGGCAAACCGTGCAGAAAAAAGCTGAAAAATAAGGCAAAACGCAAAACTTTTTGGCGCTTTCCACTTGTCTGCTTTTCGACGAAGTAGTATAATAAAGCCATATGGCATATGATAACCATCTTGCTCATTGAATAAACAGGAGGTCAATGTATGGCAGCTAATAAGCCAGGCAAGGAAGCAATCCTTGCAGCATTTTTTGATGAGGGGAACTATTCTCCTCTGTTTACTGACGGTGCCGTCAGCGCAGCGTTCGGCTGTGCCAATGGCCAAAGCGTTTATGCCGTTTACCAGAACGGGGAACCCGTTGGCGCGGCAGATCTGGATAAAACCACTCGCGTGCTGAAAATGGCCGCTGAGACCGGCAATCCCGTTGTAACGTTCTACAATTCTACCGGCGCTAAGCTGGAAGGCGGCTTGGAGCTGCTGAACGCAAACTCCCGCCTGACCGCTGAGATCGCCCGCATCTCCGGCGTTGTGCCTCAGGTTGCCGTTGTTACCGGTACCTGCGCTGGCACCAGCGCTGTGCAGGCCGCCGCAGCTGATGTCTGCATCATGGCAGCTGACGCTGAGCTGTTCCTGACCGCTCCTTTCAATGCAGAGGACAAGGTCAAGGCTGCCGGCTCTGCTGAGTTTGCCGCCAAGGCAGGTGTTGCCGCTATCGTGGAAGAAGATGCCGTCAAGGCAGCTTCCGCCGCTGCCCGCGTTGTGGGTATGTTGCCGGCCAACAACCTGGCTGGCCCCGCTGTGTTTGATTTCGAAGCTCCCGCCGCTGCGCTCAACCTGATTAAGTATGATGCCAAGAGCGCTGCCGAGGCTATTGCCGATGCAGGCAGCCTGACCGAGCTGTACGCTGGTTATGGCCGCAACATCTATACCGCACTTGGTTCCGTTAACGGCCAGGCTGTCGGTATCGTTGCTACCGCCAAGGGTACCCTGTGCCACAAGTGCACCGCTAAGGCAGCCCGTTTTGTGCGCCTGTGCGATGCTTACAGCATTCCCGTTGTGACTGTTGTCAACACGGAAGGCTTTGTCAAGAGCGAAGGCGACGACCAGGCTGGCGGCATCCGCCAGGCTGCCCGTATGGCTGGCGTTTATGCCGAAGCTACCACCGTTAAGGTCGCAATCCTTGCCGGTGAGGCTGTTGGCCCCATCTACACCGTCTTTGCAGCTTCCGCTGACTGGCGTATTGCTGTGGACGGCTGCACCGTTGCCCCGCTGGCACCGGAAACCGCCGCTACCGTTCTGTACAAGGACGAGATCTTTGCTTCTGACAACATCCAGCAGGCTACCAAGCAGAAGGCTGCTGCCTACAAGGCAGAGCAGTGCAGCGCAGTTGCCGCTGTTGCCAACGGTGCTGCCGATGCCGCTGTAAAGGCTGCCGATGTGCGTGCTGCTGCCGCACAGGCCCTGGATATGCTGGCCACCAAGCGCACCACCCGTTTGCCTAAGAAACACGGCAACATCACCCTGTAATATTTAAGGAGGATCCTTTTTATGAAAAACCTGACTGTTACCGTGAACGGCGTTGCTTACAACGTTACCGTTGAAGAAAACACCAACGGCGCTGCTCCTGTTGCTGCTGCCCCGGCTGCCGCTCCGGCACCCGCCGCTGCACCTGCTCCGGCTGCTGCACCTGCCGCACCCGCTGCCGCTGGTTCTGTTCCTGTCAACGCTCCCATGCCGGGCACCATCCTGGACATCAAGGTCAAGGCAGGCGCTGCTGTTAAGGCTGGCGATGTTGTCATGATCCTCGAAGCCATGAAGATGGAAAACGAGATCAGCGCACCGCAGGACGGCACCATTGCCAGCATTGACGTTCGCAAGGGCGATACCGTCAACTCCGGCGATGTGCTGTACACCATGGGCTGATAAAGCGTAAACGATCCCGAACGTTAAAAAATGAGGTGAACGAGATTGGCTAAGAAACCTGTTAAGATTACCGAAGTCGTTCTGCGTGATGCGCATCAGTCTTTGCTGGCCACCCGTATGACGATGGATGAAATGCGTCCCATCCTGCCCGAAATGGACAAGATCCCGTACTTCTCTGTGGAGTGCTGGGGCGGCGCAACGTTTGACTCCTGCATCCGCTTTCTGGACGAAGATCCGTGGGAGCGTCTGCGCATCCTGCGTAAAGAACTGCCGCATCAGAAACTGCAGATGCTGTTCCGCGGCCAGAACATGCTGGGCTACCGCCCCTATGCTGACGACGCCGTTCAGTACTTTGTACAGAAGAGCGTTGCCAACGGCATTGATGTGATCCGTATTTTCGATGCTCTGAACGACCCCCGCAACCTGAAGACTGCCATCGAGGCAGCCAACAAGGAAAAGGCACATGTTCAGGCCTGCATCAGCTACACCCTGAGCCCGGTGCATAACAACGAGTATTTTGCCAAGTATGCCAAGACCCTGGAAGAGATGGGCGCAAACTCCATCTGCATCAAGGATATGGCCGGTCTGCTCACTCCCTATACCTGCTATGATCTGGTCAAGAAGCTGAAGGAGACCGTCAGCATCCCTGTTGACATCCACAGCCACTACACCGCAGGTCTGGCTTCCATGTCCATCCTGAAGGGCATCGAGGCTGGTGCCGACATCGTCGATACCGCTATGAGCCCTCTGGCTCTGGGCACTTCTCACATGCCCACCGAAAGCCTGGTCGCCGCCCTGCAGGGCACCGATTATGACACCGGCCTTGACCTGAACCAGCTGAACGTTGTGCGTGCTTACTTCGCCAAACTGCGCGAAAAGTACATCGCCAACGGCCAGATCAATCCGAAGAGCCTGGGCGTTGATGCCAACACCCTGCTGTATCAGGTTCCGGGCGGCATGTTCTCCAACATGCTCAAGCAGCTGAAGGATGCCGGCAAGGAAGACAAGCTGGACGAAGTGCTGGCCGAGATCCCCCGCGTCCGTGAGGATGCCGGTTATCCGCCGCTGGTCACCCCCACCAGCCAGATCGTTGGCACGCAGGCTGTGTTCAACGTCATCCTGGGCGAGCGCTACAAGATGGTCACCAAGGAGTTCAAGGGCCTGGTCCACGGCGATTACGGCAAGACCCCCGCGCCCATTAAGAAGGAGTTCAGTGACTTCATCCTGAAGGGCGAGCAGCCGATCACCTGCCGCTTTGCCGACACCCTTGAGCCCGAGATGGAGAAGCTGAAGGCCGAGGCCTCCAAGTACGCCATCCAGGAGGAGGACGTTCTGACCTACGCCATGTTCCCGCAGGTCGCGCCCAAGTTCTTTGAGAAGCGCAACGCCCGTCTGCAGGGTGTCGATGCTCTGCACGCCGACTACGAAAACAAGTCTCACCCCGTCTAAGTAAAAGAATTGCCGCTCCCGCTCTGCTGCGGGGGCGGTTTTTTTTACCGCGCCACAAAAACTGCGTGAAATATTGCAAAATCCCGGCGTCAGCCTTGCATCTTGCGCCCAAAAATAGTAAAATATAAAATATATGTGTTTATGAGGTGTAGGTTATGGTTTTGAGCATGACAGGATATGGCCGTGCCGGTGCGCTGCTGCATGGCCGTGACATCAAGGTTGAACTTCGCAGCGTCAACGCGCGCTTTTTTGAGTACTCCTCGCGCCTGCCGCGCTCCTGCGCATTTCTGGAGGACAAGCTGAAAAAGCTCGTCGCCTCCAAGGTCAGCCGCGGCAAGGTAGAGCTGAGCCTTTCCATCCAGACCGTCACGGCGGCGGATACCGTCGTCACCGTCAACTGGCAGCTGGCCGAGGGCTACCGCGCTGCGCTGAATGCGATGGCCGAACGGATGGATCTGAAAAACGACGTCTCCGTCGGGATGCTGTCCCGCTTCCCGGACGTGCTGACCCAGACTGCCGCCCCGACGAATGAGGACGAGCTGTGGGAGGACGTCAGGACAGTGGCCGAGCAGGCCGTGGACGCCTTTGTTGCAATGCGCGCCGTCGAAGGCGAGAAGATGAGGGCCGATGTTGCAGGCCGTCTGACCACGATTGAAACGCTCGTCGCCAAAATCGAGGGCCGCGTGCAGGCCTACAGCGATAAGCTCTACGCCCGCCTGCAGGAGCTGCTGGGGGATCGCAGCATCGACGAGGGACGCCTTGTGACCGAGGCCGCGATTTTTGCGGACAAGACCGCCATCGACGAGGAAACCGTCCGTCTGCACAGCCATGTGGCGCAGTACCGCGAGATCCTCGAGCTGGACGAACCGATTGGCCGCAAGCTCGACTTTTTGACGCAGGAGTTGAACCGCGAGTCCAACACGATTGGCTCCAAGTGCCAGGACGTAGCCATCACGCGGCTGGTCGTCGAGCTGAAATCCGAAATCGAAAAAATTCGCGAGCAGATTCAGAACATCGAGTAACGGAGGTTCGCCATGAAGCTGCTGAACATTGGCTTTGGCAATATGGTCAATGCCGACCGCATCATCGGCATCGTCAGCCCGGATTCTGCGCCTATCAAGCGTCTGGTGCAGGATGCCCGCGAGAAGGGCGCACTGATCGATGCCAGCTACGGGCGGCGCACCCAGGCCGTGCTCATCATGGACTCTGACCATGTGATTTTGTCCGGCATCCCGCTGGAAAGCCTGACCGGGCGTGCCAACGAAGAAACTGAAGAAAAGAGGAAGTAACGATGAAAGGTGAAAAATATCTGTTTGTTGTCTCCGGCCCTTCCGGCACCGGCAAGGATACCGTTGTTGCCGCTCTGCTGAAAAAGCATCCTGAAATTCAGCACACCGTCTCCGCCACGACCCGCGCCCCGCGTGAGGGTGAAAAGGACGGCATCAACTACCACTTCATGTCTGTAGCCGATTTTGAGGATCATCTGGCCCATGACCAGATCGTCGAGCACACAAAATACTGCGAGAACTACTACGGCACGCTGCGCAGCGAGATCGAGGGCCGCATGAAGCTGGGCATCCCGGTCATCCTCGTCATCGAGGTCGAGGGCGCAGGCAACATCAAGAAGATGTACCCCGGTGCAACGACCATCTTTGTGCTGCCCCCGGATATGCAGGAGCTCGAGCGCCGTCTGCGCTGCCGCGGCACCGAGGATGAGGAGACCATCCAGCGCCGCCTGAAGCGTGCCGAGGCAGAGATTGCAAACTCCGTCAACTACGACGAGCATGTCGTCAACATTGAGGTCGACTCCTGCGCCGAGAGCATTTATTCCATCATCCAGTTCAAGCTGCAGCACGGCAGCGACGAATGAGCCTGCTGCTGGCCCAGGCTGCCGTCAACGACGCGAACATCCACTTTGACAAGCTGTACTCCTACCGAATCCCCGCGGAGCTGGCCGGGAGGGTCTTTCCCGGCAGCATGGTACTGGTACCGTTTGGCCGGGGCAGCAAGGCCCGGATGGCCGTTGTGCTGGCTGTCGGGGAGGTGGACGAGAGCGACGCCCCCAAGGGGCTGAAAACGCTCTACGATGCCGCCCCCGAGGATGCCCGCCTGACGCCGGATCTTCTGGAGCTTGTGCGCTTTTTAAAAGAGCGCACCTTCTGCACCTGGTTCGAGGCCGTCAAGGCAGTCATCCCGTATGGCGCACAGTACCGGCCCGCTGTCGTGGACGGCAGGCACGTCATGCAAGGCCGCCTGACCCGCTCTACGGAGCGCCTGTACACGCTGGCGGGGGCGCTGCCGGAAAAGCCAAAGCCCGGCCCACGCCAACTGGCCGCTGTCGCCGCCCTGCAAAACGGCCCGCTGACCGCGCGGCAGCTCGACGAGGTCGGTATTTCCCGGGCAACGCTGGACGGCCTTGTCAAAAAGGGCGTGCTGACCGCCGCCGAGCAGGACAAGGCCATCGACCTGTTTGCAGCCATCCCGTTTGACCCGCAGCCGCTGGAGCTGTCCCCTGAACAGCAGCAGGTTTTTAACGATCTGCTGCCGAATCTGGAGGATGCCAGACCCCACGCGGCACTGCTGCACGGCGTAACCGGCAGCGGCAAGACCATTGTGTTTCTGCGGCTTATCCAGCGCACGCTGGAGCTGGGCCGCCGCGCACTGGTCCTGGTGCCGGAGATCAGCCTGACACCGCAGATGATACGGCGGCTCAAGTCCACCTTCGGCAGCCGTCTGGCCGTGCAGCATTCGGCGCTCAACAATACCGAGCGCCTTTTGCAGTGGCGGATGATCCAGCAGGGAAACGCCGATATTGTCGTAGGTACGCGCAGTGCAGTGTTTGCACCGCTGCAAAATCTTGGCCTTATCATCATGGATGAGGAACAGGAGCACACCTACCAGAGCGAGTCCGCCCCGCGCTTTGACGCCCACGATGTTGCCAAAAAGCGCGCGGTTATGGAAAACGCCCTGCTGCTGTTTGCCTCGGCCACACCACTGACCGAGACCTACCACGCCGCCGAGAGCGGCAAGCTACAGCTGGTGCAGCTGACCCACCGCTACGGCGGGCGGCCCCTGCCCAGCGTCGATTTCATCGACATGCGCGCCGAACTGGCCGCAGGCAACCCGCGCGAGGTCAGCGTGCGGCTGGCGCGGGAACTGCAGGAAAACCTCGACAACGGCGAGCAGAGCATTCTGCTGCTCAACCGCCGCGGCTACCGCACCATCGGCATGTGCACCACCTGCGGCCATGTGCTGAAATGTCCGAATTGCAGCGTGCCGCTCGTCTATCACAAGCCGCAGCAGGCACTGTTGTGCCACCACTGCGGCCACACGGTACACCCGCTGCCGCAGACCTGCCCCGAGTGCGGCGGCAAAATCAGCTACAGCGGCTTCGGCACCCAGCGGGTGGAGGAGGAGCTGGCCGAGCTGCTGCCCGGTGCGCGCATCCTTCGGATGGATCAGGATTCCACCTCCCGCAAGGACGCGCACGAGACGATGCTTGCACAGTTTGCGCGGCACGAATATGATATTCTGCTGGGCACCCAGATGGTCGCCAAGGGCCTTGACTTTGAAAAGGTCACGCTCGTCGGCGTTTTAGGCATTGACTCGCTGCTGTTCGGGCAGGGCTTCCGCGCATACGAGAGCGTGTTCAGTCTTATCACCCAGGTCGTGGGCCGCGGCGGGCGCGCCGCACTGCCCGGGCGGGCGCTGATCCAGACATCCGTGCCTGACCACCCCGTTTTGCAGCTGGCCGCCGCGCAGGACTACAAGGGCTTCTACCGGGAAGAAATCACCTTCCGCCGGTTCAGTCTGTACCCGCCGTTCTGCTCGTTCGTGGTCGTCGGCTTCATCGGTGACCAGGAGGGGGCCGTGTTCATCGCAGCCCAGCGGTTTGGCGCACTGCTGGGTCAGCACGCCGCACAAAAGCCCAATATCCCGCTGCGCATTTTAGGCCCCGCGCCGATGAACATTACGATGCTCAACAACAAATTCCGCTACAAGCTGACGCTGAAATGCCGCAATGACGCGGCGTTCCGCGCGCTTTTGCACGAGACACTGGACGCCTACGATGCCGAAAAGCTGCCGCAGAAGGCGTCCGTGATCCTCGATTTCAATTCTGATGGTGATTTATAACATTTGGAGGTTTTTTTATGGCACTGCGTACCATTGTGCAGGACGGCGACCCGATCCTGAAGAAAGTCTGCCGCCCCGTTACCAAGTTTGATGATCGTCTGGGCACTCTGCTTGACGATATGAAGGAGACCCTGCTGGCCGCGAACGGCCTGGGTCTGGCCGGCCCGCAGGTGGGCATGATGCGCCGCCTGTTCATCTGCCTGGATGACCGCGACCTGCCCGAGGAGGTTCCCGCGAACTACGAGTACAAGTTCATTGAGTTCATCAACCCCGAGATCCTCGAGCTGAGCGACGAGCAGGTCGAGCTGTACGAAGGCTGCCTGTCCTTCCCGGGACATAACGGCGCGATCAAGCGCTCGAAGCACGTCAAGGTCAAGGCACAGGACCGCCACGGCGAGTGGTTTGAACTGGAGGCCGATGACATGCTCGCCCGCTGCATCCAGCATGAGAACAACCATCTGGACGGCATCACCATCATGGACCTGGCCGAGCATTTCTATGAGGACGACTACCCCGAGGAAAACGAGGACTAAAATTTATGCGCATCCTGTTTATGGGAACTCCTGACATCGCCGCCGAAAGCCTGGCCGCCCTGCTGGACGCCGGGCACGAGGTCTGCGGTGTTTTTACCCGCCGCGACAAGCCCGTGGGCCGCAAGCAGATCCTGACCGCGCCGCCGGTCAAGCAGCTGGCTGTTGAGCACTGTCTTTCGGTCTACCAGCCCCGCACGCTACGGGACGGCTCGTCCGATGAGCTTATCAAAGAGTTAGCGCCCGACATCATCGTCGTTGTGGCCTATGGCTGCATCATCCCGCCGCAGCTTCTGCATGTGGCGAAGTACGGCTGTATCAACCTGCATGTCTCGCTGCTGCCCAAATACCGCGGCTCCGCGCCCATCCAGTGGGCCGTGCTCAACGGTGACGAGGGCACCGGCGTGACCATCATGCAGCTGGACGAAGGGCTGGACACCGGCGACATCCTGATGGTAGAGCCGGTCACCATTGACCCCGAGGAGACGAGCGGTGAATTGTTTGACCGCGTCAGCGCCGTGGGTGCCGGAACGCTGGTCACCGCGCTGGAAAAAATCGAGGCAGGGGAGTTGACCCCGCGCAAGCAGGATAACGCTGCCGCCACCATGGCCCCACCGCTGACAAAGGACATGGCACAGTTCGACTTTACGCAGGATGCCGCCCACATCCACAACTGGGTGCGCGGCATGAACCCGTGGCCCGTGGCGTGGTTCGCGCAGGACGGCAAGCGCATCAAGGTGCTGGAAAGCCGCTTGGCCGAAAACCCGCAGCACGCAGCCCCCGGCACCGTGCTGGCCCTGAAGCCGCTGACGATTGCCGCTGAAAACGGCGCTGTGGCGTTGCTGACTGTCACGCCCGAGGGCGGCAAGCCGATGGCTGGCACGGCCTGGGCCGCGGGCCGCCGCCTGAAAGCGGGGGACAGCCTGTGACGCCGCGCCGTCTCGCCGTCAAGGCCCTGATTCATCAGGAGCAGGCAGGCTACGCCAACCTTGTGCTGGACGCCGAGCTGAAAAAGTGCACGCCGCCGCTGGATAGCCGCGACGCCGCCTTTGCCGCGCGCATTTTTTACACAACGCTCGAGCGTCTGCCGCTGCTGGACTATCGTATAAATCAGTTTACGAAAAAGCCCGTCGCCAAGCTGGACGCGCCGGTGCGCGCCGTGCTGCGGGCGGGACTGGCACAGGCACAGTACATGAATGTGCCGCTGCCCGCCGCTGTGAATGAATCGGTCAAGCTGACGCGGGCACTGGGAAAATCCAGTGCCGCAGGCATGGTCAACGCCGTGCTGCGCCGCGCCGCTGCCGCCGATGTCTCCGAGGCCGATTTTGCCGACCCTCTGGACCGGCTCTCAATCTACTACTGCCTGTCCCGCCCGGTGGCCGAGCTTTTCTATGCACAGTTCGGGGCGGAGGCGTTCCCCCTGGCCGCCGCATTTTATGAAAAGCCCAAAACGGCAATCCGCGTCAACACACTGCGCACGAACGATACCGCCCTGACCGCGCTTTTGCAGCAGGAGGGTCATACCGTGACGCCCGGCCCCTGGCCGGGGGCGCTGGTCGTGGAGTTTGCCGGTTCGCCCGCCGCGAGCGCGGCATTCAAAAAAGGGCTTTTCCATGTGCAGGGGCTTGCCAGCCAGTTTGCCGCGCTCTGCGTTGACGCACAGCCGGGGCAGCAGGTGCTCGATCTCTGCGCCGCGCCGGGCGGCAAAAGCCTGACATTGGCCGAGGCCATGCAGGACAAAGGCCAGCTTGTCAGCGGCGAGTTTGTGCCCGCCCGCGTGCCGCTTTTGCAGCAGGCGTTTGACCGCTGCGGCATCACCTGTGCCGTAGCGGTTGAAAATGACGCCACACAGCACAATTCCGACTGGCCAACGTTTGACCGTGTGCTCTGCGATGTGCCTTGCTCGGGTTTGGGCGTTATCGCCAAAAAGCCGGACATTCGTTACAAGGATTTGGACGGGATAGAGAATCTGCTCGCTGCCCAGAAAAAAATCCTGCAAAACGGCGCAGATTCACTTGCCGAAAATGGCCGTTTGGTGTATTCTACCTGTACAGTGAATGATAAGGAGAATCAGGCCCAGGTGGAGAAATTTCTCTCCGCCAATCCTGATTTTCACGTTGTACTGCCAAAGACGGCGCTGCCGGGGGCGGACATCACGCCGCTGGGCACGCTGTTTTTGCCCCACAGAACCGGGACGGACGGTTTTTTTGCCGCCATCCTGGAACGAAACTGACTGTAAACTCGTTCTTATAAAAGGAGGTGACCCCGCATGGGCGAAAAAATCTGTATTTCCGACCTGACGCTGGACGCGCTGACGGCCTACATCGTGGGACTGGGTCAGCCAAAATTCCGCGCCAAGCAGATTTTTAAATGGCTGCACCAGAAGCTTGTGACGGAGTTCTCCCAGATGACCGACCAGCCCAAGGCGCTGCTGGCCCAGCTGGAGGAGCAGTGCACGATTGCAGCCCCCGTCATCCGCCGCCGCCAGCAGTCCAGGGACGGTACGGTCAAGTATCTTTTGCAGCTGGCCGACGGCAACTGCATCGAGACCGTGCTCATGCGCTACAAATACGGCAATACTGTCTGTGTGTCCACCCAGGTGGGCTGTGCGATGGGCTGCCGGTTCTGCGCCTCCACCCAGGCGGGCCGCGTGCGCGACCTGACGGCAGGGGAGATCGCGGCGGAAATTTACACCGCACAGAAGGACACCGGCGAGCGCGTCTCCCACATTGTTTTGATGGGCATCGGTGAGCCGCTGCACAATTTTAATAATGTGATGGACTTTCTGGAGATCATCTCCTGCCCGGAGGGCGTCAACATCGGTATGCGCAACATCAGCCTGTCGACCTGCGGCCTTGTGCCCAAGATCGACCAGCTGGCGGAGAAAAAACTGCAGCTCACCCTTTCCATCTCGCTGCACGCACCCACCAACCAGATCCGCAGCAGTATGATGCCGGTCAACGATGCCTACCCGGTGGAGCAGCTGATCCAGACCGTGCGCCGGTATCAGGAGACCACCGGCCGCCGGGTCAGCTTTGAATATTCCATGGTGCGCGGTGTCAATGATTCTGATGTCTGCGCAAAGCAGCTGGCAGACCTGATCCGGGGCATGGGTGCGCATGTAAATCTGATCCCCAACCCAGTGGACGGCAGTCCGTACTCCGCTACGGATGCAGCCAATGTGCGCCGGTTCCAGCAAAAGCTTGAAAGTCTTGGCGTAAACGCTACGGTGCGCCGCCGCCTTGGCAGTGAGATCAGTGCCGCCTGCGGCCAGTTGCGCCGCGACGAAATGAACGGCAAGGCATAAACAGAGGGAGAAACCTATGAAACTTGCAGGAAAAACGGACGTGGGGCGCGTCCGGCAGGACAATCAGGATGATTACCGTGCCGGGGAACTGCCCGGCGATGCAGCATGGGCGCTGGTATGCGATGGCATGGGCGGCGCACGCGGCGGGCGGGAAGCCTCGCAGTGTGCGTGCAGCGTCATCGAGCGCTG
>OIDZ01000237.1_pt1 | contig 17099 bp, 8 predicted proteins | sample 1581681 | NCBI WGS metagenome assembly OIDZ01 (sample SAMEA3882512, study PRJEB24775) | human gut metagenome | biome: human-associated habitat; feature: intestine environment; material: feces | place: Netherlands | collected 2009/2010
TGTGGAAAAACGATCTGTGATCTGTCCTTTTTCCACTTTTACCGCGCCAATCTCAATGATCCTGCAGGTTAGTGCTGAGAATCCCGTAGTCTCAATATCAAAAACAACAAAATCTCCATCCAGCCGCTGCCCTTTGGAATTGGTGACCATACCCTTCAGATCGTCTACCAGATACGCTTCCATTCCATAGAGCACCTTAAAATCAGACTCCTTTGGAACACAACCGCCCCAGGCATCAAAGCAGTGATTTGCCTCCGGGAAGGACTGCACCACGCCATGATCCGTGATAGCGATAGCCTTATGTCCCCACTCATAGGCACGTTTTACCAATGCCTTTGCATCGCTGACACCATCCATATCGCTCATCTTGGTGTGACAGTGAAGCTCCACACGCTTCTGAGGACTGGTATCCATTCTTGTGCTGGTAAAATTGGCGATTTTCTTGATACCTGTAATATTTCCAATAGTAAGCTCACTGTCAAAACGGTCAATGGTGGTAACTCCCTTCAGCTTCAGGAATGCGCCTTTTTTTACACTTTCCGTCACTTCCGGAACCTGCTCGTTACGCAGAAACATCTTCACAACAATACTGTCCGTAAAATCGGTCACAGGGAAAATCAGGATCGTTTTCTCATTTCGGATCTCACGAGCTTCCACATCCATAACCTGACATCGGATGATAACCTCACCCATCTCACCGGTAATGCTCTCCAGCGGAATCGTTTCTCCATCAAAATCTCTGCCGTAAACCACATCCGGATTGCTGTCCCTGCGGAATCCGAAGCTGCCGCGGAAATCTCCCTTCTGAACCTTCTGCTGTTTTTTGTCAAAGGATTTCTTCTCGTTTGTCTTTTCGCCCTTCTTATCTCCAGAGGTTTTCTTTGTCTCTTCCTTGGCTGTATCCTCCTGCTTCGGTTCGCTTTCCTGATCCCCGCTGAGTTTGGCATGCTTCAGGACATTTTCCACTTCCTGTTTGATCTGAAGTGCAGCATTTTTCCGGTATTTACTCTCTTTCACTTCCACAAAATCCAGTTCCACTTTCAGATCCATACCGCAGCGTTCACAGAAAACCTTATGAAAATATTCAACAAGTATTTCGCTTTTCTGTCTGGAAATAACCGTATCCGGAAGCTCCATACGCAAGGTATCTTTTCCTGTAAAAATGATTTTTGATCTACGGAACAGATTGTACTCCAGCATGTTATAGTTGCGCAGCTCCATCTCCATACTGGAACGGTAGCTTTCCAGAAAGTTCTCCGGTGTATACTGCTCGGAAAGATGAAATTTTTCCACAACTGTTACAGTCATGGGAATCCCCGGAAAGCACTGCCGTTCGATCTCATCCTCCAGCGCAAAAATATTCTTCTTGTGTATCCAGCGGCTGCTTTCGATATAAACCCTCAGATGAGTTCTTCCGGGGTTCATGGAAACCTTTGTCACAAATACCATGTCCAGAAGTTCTTCCAGCTCTTTTTTTACAAAATCACGGATCACACATGCAATCCCAAGACCAATTTCCGCAAACTGGATCAGAAGATCCATAGTTGTTACTTCCAGAATATGACTTAATTCCACATGATGTTCTTTCAGCTGAGTGTTCACGGTCTGACGTGTAATATTGTCCTCATCCAGCATCATGAAAGTTGCTGCCTGGATCAGAGGTTCATCCGGATAGAGCTTTTTCTGATTTTCCAGATACTGCTGTGTACAGACAAAGGTATCCTGGATTTTCAAAAGAGGCTGAAAATAATATCCCCGAAGCTTCTGCGGCCGTCCGATGAGTCCCAGATCGATTTTTTCCTCATCCAGAAGCTGCAGCGTCTGATAAGTAGACTGGCAGGAAATTGCAATATAGTTTTCCAGGTGGGAGAGCAGTACATATCTGGTAAGAGTAGAACTGGCGCCCAGACGCAGCTTTGGAATGTCCCGGGAACGGTTATGGCGAATGGAATTTTCTCCTTCATCCAGAAGTGAAAGAGCTTCTTTTACTTTTTCAAAAAGAAGCTCACCGTCCGGGGTCAGAGTGACACCCCGAGAACTGCGTTTAAAAAGAACGGTATCCAGATTCTGCTCCAGCTTCTGGATCGCCTTGCTGATAGCAGGCTGGCTGATGTACAGCTCCTTAGCAGCGGATGAGATATTGCCCGTGCGGCTGACTGTGTAAAATATATGATAAAGAGACAGATTTTCCTGCATAAATTCCTCCTGAATATATAACAATATTGCTTACCCTTGTCCATGGCAATCTATCTTACATTGTACAGAAATCAAGCATTCGAATGATTTATCGCCGAGCTTCTTAGTTTTTTGTGAACAAAGTTCACGGAAAACCCGAGAATTGCGGCGCGAAATCACGCAGAATGCTGTGAAAATAACTGTACAGCAGGGGTGTCAGAGACATCCCTTTTGTGCCTTTTTGCATAGAAAAGTTTGATAAGCGCCTGCGGTGTAAAAGTGAACCGCAAAAAATACCATGTTCATAATATATGGAGGAATTTCGTATGTACAGAGACCATACCAAAGTAATTCAGATAGGAAATAAGAAGATTGGAGGCGGAAATCCCATCCTGATCCAGTCCATGACCAATACAAAAACAGAGAATGTACAGGCAACCGTAGAGCAGATTCTTGCCCTGGAGGCTGCCGGCTGCGATATTATCCGCTGTGCAGTGCCGACTATGGAAGCGGCAAAGGCTCTGAAAGAGATCAAAAAACAAATCCACATTCCTCTGGTGGCAGATATTCATTTTGATTATCGTCTTGCGATTGCGGCTATGGAGAACGGTGCCGACAAGATCCGTATCAATCCCGGAAATATTGGAAGCACAGAGCGTATCAAGGCAGTTGTAGATGTGGCGAAGGAGCGGAATATTCCCATCCGTGTTGGGGTAAACAGCGGTTCCCTTGAGAAAGAGCTGGTGGAGAAATATCACGGTGTTACCGCAGAAGGTCTGGTAGAAAGTGCCCTTGACAAGGTGCACATTATCGAAGAGCTTGGCTACGACAATCTGGTGATCAGCATCAAATCTTCTGATGTTATGATGTGCGCCAGGGCTCACGAACTGATTGCGGAACAGACCAGTTATCCTCTCCATGTGGGAATTACAGAGGCAGGAACCCTTTATTCCGGAAATATCAAATCTGCCATAGGGCTTGGTATTATTTTATACCAGGGAATCGGTGACACGATCCGCGTCTCCCTGACTGGTGCCCCTCTGGAAGAGATAAAATCTGCCAGACGTATCCTAAAAACCCTTGGACTTCGCAAAGGCGGCGTGGAAGTAGTATCCTGTCCAACCTGCGGGCGCACCCAGATCGATCTGATCGGTCTTGCAAATAAAGTAGAAACTATGGTGCAGGATATCCCTCTTGACATTAAAGTAGCTGTTATGGGCTGTGTGGTAAACGGCCCGGGAGAGGCGAAAGAAGCCGATATCGGAATTGCAGGCGGCGTAGGTGTAGGTCTTCTGATCAAAGGCGGTGAGATTGTGAAGAAAGTGCCGGAAGACCAGCTGCTGGATACCTTGAGAGAAGAATTGATGAACTGGGATAGCAATAAGACACAGAAATGACAGAAGGTGTATATTCTATAAATGGAAAAAGAATTTTTTGACGTATTTCCAAACTTAAAATTAAAACAGGAATTAAGTGAACTTCTGGAAGAGGTGATCGTCACCAAGGTTGCCTGCAACTCTGCCAAAACCTGTGTCCGGGTTTACCTGAAAAGCGACCGCTGGATCCACAAAAAGCATATTTTCAGCCTGGAAGAGCAGATTCAGAGACAGTGCTTTCCAGGTCTTGAAGTGAGTGTGAAGGTAATCGAGAAGTTCCATCTGTCCAGACAGTACACGCCAAAGAATTTCCTGGATACCTACCGCTCCAGCATGGAACTGGAGCTTCGCAATTACAACATGCTGGAATACAATCTGTTCAAGCAGGCACAGATCACATTTCCAGAAGATGACTGCCTGAATATGGCACTTCCGGATTCTGTGATTTCCAGACAGAAAAGTGAGATACTTATTGAATATCTTCACAAAGTATTCTGCGAGCGTTGTGGAATGGACCTGAAAGTTTCTCTGGATTATGTGCAGACGGAGGAGAGCAGGTACCGCAAAAATGCAGCTATCCAGATCCGTCAGGAAGTAGCCAATGTGCTGAAGCATGCCAGACTTTCCACAGAAGAAGAGAGCGCAGCACCAGCTTCTGCAGCTGAGGAAAAAACAGGAAAAGAGGCAGCAGCCGGCAAGACAGCCGCTGCCAGACCGGAGAAGAAAGCAGAGGCAGCCAGTGAAAAGAAGCCTTTCGAGAAAAAGCCATTCGAAAAGAAAGGCAAATGGGGCGATTTCCGTGGTGGCTTCCGCAAGGATCCAAATCCGGACGTTATTTATGGAAGGGATTTCGAGGACGAGCCTATTCCATTGGAAAATATTGTGCAGGAAATGGGAGAGGTTATCATCCGCTGCCAGGTTATGGATGTGGAAGCGAGAGAGATTCGAAATGAGAAGACCATACTGATTTTCCCGGTTACAGACTTCACAGATTCCATCACAGTAAAAATGTTCCTGCGCAATGAGCAGGTGCCGGAGATCAAAGAGCATGTGAAAAAAGGTGCCTTCCTGAAAATCAAAGGCGTTACTTCTATTGACCGTTTCGATGGTGAGCTTACCATAGGTTCCATCTCCGGAATTAAGAAAATCTCCGATTTCCGCAGCTCCAGAGTGGACACCAGCCCTCAGAAGCGTGTGGAGCTTCACTGTCATACGAAAATGAGCGATATGGATGGTGTAACCGAGGCAAAAGCGCTGGTGAAACGTGCCTACGAGTGGGGGCATCCTGCCATTGCCATCACAGATCATGGCGTGGTGCAGGCTTTCCCGGAGGCAAACCATTGCTTTGATGCGTGGGGAGGCTGCGTGCCAAAGGATTCTGATTTTAAGGTGCTTTACGGTATGGAGGCCTATCTGGTAGACGACTTAAAGGGTATGGTCACCAACCCGAAAAAACAGTCCCTGGACGGCAGATTCGTGGTTTTCGATATTGAGACCACAGGATTTTCCCCACTTACCTGCAAGATCATTGAAATTGGTGCTGTATTGGTGGAAAATGGAAAAATCACAGATCGTTTTTCCACATTTGTCAATCCTCAGGTTCCAATTCCATTTCGAATTGAGCAGCTGACCAGTATTAATGACAGCATGGTTATGGATGCCCGTCCAATTGAAGAAATTTTACCGGAATTTCTGAAATTTTGTGAAGGAGCTACAATGGTAGCCCACAACGCAGATTTCGATATGAGTTTTATTATAGAGAATTGTAACCGCATGGGAATCCCAAATGATTTCACCTATGTGGATACGGTAGGTATGGCACGATTCCTGCTGCCTGCGCTGAACCGTTTTAAGCTGGATACCGTTGCCAAGGCAGTTGGCGTTTCCCTGGATCATCACCATCGTGCGGTTGATGACGCAGAGTGTACGGCATGTATTTTCGAGAAATTTGTGGAAATGTGCAGGGAAAGAGATATTACGGATGTAGACAAGCTGAATGAGCAGGGAAAGGTTTCCTCGGACACCATTAAGAAGCTGCCCACTTACCATGCCGTTATTTTCATGCGGAATGAGACCGGCCGTATCAATCTGTACAAGCTGGTAAGCCAGTCCCATATCAAGTACTTTAACCACAGACCCCGTGTGCCAAAGAGCGTGTTTGAGGCACATCGGGAGGGACTTCTTATTGGAAGTGCCTGCGAGGCTGGTGAGCTTTACCAGGCTCTTTTGCGCAATGCACCGGAGCAGGAAATCGCAAGGCTGGTAAGCTTTTATGATTATCTGGAAATCCAGCCCCTTGGGAACAATATGTTCATGGTGGAGGATGAAAAGAATGATACGATTCATTCGAAAGAGGATCTGATTGAGATCAACAAAAAAATTGTAAAGCTTGGTGAACAGTTTAACAAGCCGGTTGTTGCTACCTGTGACGTTCACTTTATGGATCCCCAGGATGAAATCTACCGTCGTATTATCATGGCTGGAAGCGGCTTCAAGGATGCCGACAATCAGGCACCTCTTTATCTTCGCACTACTGAGGAAATGCTGGAGGAGTTTTCCTATCTGGGAAGCGAGAAGGCAGAGGAAGTGGTAATTACAAATACAGTGAAGATTGCGGATATGATAGAGAAAATGTCACCGATCCATCCGGATAAATATCCGCCGGTTATTGAGAATTCTGACCAGGACTTAAAGGATATGTGTTTCCAGAAAGCCCATGAAATGTATGGTGAAGTGCTTCCCAAGATCGTAGAAGACCGTCTGGACAAAGAGCTGAATTCCATTATTTCCAATGGATATGCGGTGATGTATATTATTGCCCAGAAGCTGGTGTGGAAGTCCAATGCAGATGGTTATCTGGTGGGCTCCCGAGGGTCTGTAGGTTCTTCCCTGGCGGCTACCATGTCTGGTATTACAGAGGTAAATCCTCTGCCACCCCATTATCTGTGCCCCAATCCGGAGTGTAAGTACAGTGACTTTGATTCTCCGGAGATCAAGGCTTTTTCCGGTATGGCGGGATGCGATATGCCAGACAGGATCTGTCCAAAGTGCGGCACCAGGATGACCAAACAGGGCTTTGACATTCCCTTTGAGACCTTCCTTGGATTCAAAGGAGATAAGGAGCCTGATATTGACCTGAACTTCTCAGGAGAGTATCAGTCCAATGCCCATCATTATACAGAGGTTATATTCGGAAAAGGTCAGACCTTCAAGGCGGGAACCATCGGTACCCTTGCGGATAAGACCGCATTCGGATATGTAAAGAACTATTTTGAAGAGCGGGGACAGCACAAGCGTTCCTGCGAGATCAACCGTATTGTACAGGGGTGTACCGGTATCCGGCGAAGCACCGGACAGCATCCTGGCGGAATTATTGTACTCCCAATGGGAGAGGAAATAGAGAAATTTACCCCGGTCCAGTACCCGGCGAACGATTCCAGCAGTGGATTTATCACCACCCATTTTGACTACCATTCCATTGATGGAAACCTGCTGAAGCTGGATATTCTGGGACACGATGATCCCACCATGATCCGTACCCTTGAGGATATGACAGACCTGAATGCAAGAGAGGTTCCTCTTGATGACAAGGCGGTTATGTCACTTTTTGCCAGTACAGAAGCTCTTGGAATTGATCCGAAGGATATCGGCGGCTGCAAGCTTGGCTGTCTGGGAATTCCAGAGTTTGGTACTGATTTTGCCATGCAGATGCTTGTGGATACCAAGCCGAAATATTTTTCTGATCTGGTCCGTATTGCCGGACTTTCCCACGGTACGGATGTATGGCTGGGAAATGCGCAGACACTGATCGAAGAGGGAAAAGCTACTATTTCCACGGCAATCTGTACCCGAGATGATATTATGATCTACCTGATCGGTCAGGGTGTGGAAAGTGGTCTTGCCTTTACTATTATGGAGAGCGTCCGTAAAGGAAAAGGTCTCCGGGATGAGTGGATCACCACTATGAAAGAACACGGCGTTCCGGACTGGTACATCTGGTCCTGCAAAAAAATCAAATACATGTTCCCGAAAGCCCATGCGGCAGCTTACGTTATGATGGCATACAGAATCGCCTGGTTTAAGGTATTCCAGCCGTTGGCTTATTACGGTGCATATTTCAGTATCCGTGCCACAGCTTTTTCCTATGAACTGATGTGTATGGGAAAAGAAAAGCTGGAGTTTTATATGGCAGAGATACGCAAGAAAGGGGACGCTGCGTCCAAAAAAGAGCAGGATACCCTGAAAGATATGCGTATTGTTCAGGAAATGTATGCAAGAGGTTATGATTTTATGCCCATTGATATTTACCGGGCGAAGGCACATCGTTTCCAGATCATAGAAGGAAAACTGATGCCGTCCATTGATTCTATAGAAGGTCTTGGAGATAAGGCGGCGGATGCTGTAGTGGATGCTGCTGTACAGGGAAGATTTCTTTCCAAGGATGATTTCCGTGACAGGACCAAGGTCAGCAAGACCGTAATTGATTTGATGGATAAACTTGGATTATTTGGAGATATTCCACAGTCCAATCAGATTTCATTGTTTGATTTCTAAAGCATGTCTGAAAAAGGCTTTCTGCAAGATGTGCGTCACAATTACTAACGTTGGTTAAATAAGAGTAATATGAATTTAGGAGGTTCCATGAAAACAGAAGAACTGCGCTACCTACAACGTCTGGCGGAGCTCTACCCCACCATCGGGAAGGCTTCTACAGAGATCATCAACCTTCAGTCCATTCTCAATCTTCCAAAAGGCACCGAGCATTTTCTTTCCGATATCCACGGAGAGTACGAGGCTTTTTCCCATGTGCTTCGAAACGGTTCGGGAGCTGTGCGAAAGAAGATAGATGATGTATTTGGACATACCTTAAGCAACAGTGACAAGCGTTCCCTGGCAACCCTTGTGTATTACCCGAAGGAAAAAATTGCCTATGTGAAGAAGAAAGAGTCTGATATGCAGAACTGGTACAAGATCACCCTGTACCGTCTCATTGAAGTGTGCAAGACAACTGCTTCCAAATATACCAGATCCAAGGTTCGTAAGGCATTGCCTTCGGATTATGCATATGTGATCGAAGAACTGATCACGGAGAAAGCAGAAGTTCTGGATAAAGAGGCTTATTACGATTCCATTGTGGATACCATTATAGATATCGGCAGGGCAGAGAACTTCATTATCGCTCTTGCTGAACTGATCCAGAGACTGGTTGTAGACCACCTTCATGTGCTTGGAGATATATATGACAGAGGTCCCGGTCCTCATTTTATTATGGACAGACTGATGGATTATCATTCTCTGGATATTCAATGGGGAAACCATGATGTGGTATGGATGGGCGCCGCTGTAGGACAGGCTGCCTGTATGGCCACAGTGATCCGTAACAGTATCCGTTACGGCAATCTGGATATTCTGGAGGATGGTTATGGAATCAATATGATGCCTCTTGCTGCTTTTGCCATGGAGGTTTACGGGGATGATCCCTGCCAGGTATTTGAAGTACATGGCAATCCTTCCAATTACAATGCTCTTGAGAAAGAGCTGAGCAGGAAAATGCACAAAGCCATTTCCATTATCCAGTTTAAGCTGGAAGGGGTACTGGCGAAAGAACATCCGGATTTTCATATGGAGAATCGATGCGTTCTGGAGGGGATTGATCCGGAGAAGGGCACTGTGCAGCTGCCGGATGGAAGCGTGCATAATCTTCTGGACACCCATTTTCCAACCATTGACTGGGAACATCCCTATGAGTTGACAGATAGGGAAAAAGAAGTAGTGGAGCGCCTGAGCTCAGCATTTCGGAACTGCGAGAAGCTTCAGAACCACATGCAGCTGCTTCTGGATAAAGGCGGCCTTTATAAGACCTATAACGGGAATCTTCTTTTCCATGGAAGTATTCCGCTGAACGAGGATGGAACTCTGAAAGAAGTTGAGATTTACGGTGAGACTTGTAAAGGCAAGGCACTTTATGATAAACTGGAAGCCTACGTAAGAAAAGCATTTTTTACCGTAGATGAGAAGGAGAAGAAGGCAAGCCAGGATATTCTGTGGTATATCTGGGCCGGGCCTAATTCTCCCCTTTATGGAAAAGATAAAATGACCACCTTCGAGCGCTATTTTATCGCAGATAAAGAGACACGCAAAGAGAAAAAGAATGCCTACTATCACCTCTGGGAAAAAGAAGAGGTAGTAAATTGTATGCTGGAGGAATTCGGGCTGGATCCAGAGGATGGGCATATTATCAATGGTCACGTGCCTGTTCATCAGCTGGAGGGAGAGAATCCGGTGAAATGTGATGGTAAGGTGATCGTAATTGACGGTGGTTTTTGTGAGGCATACCGGAATGTGACCGGTATTGCCGGATATACTCTTGTTTACAGTTCCTATGGTCTGAGCCTGACTGCCCATGAGCCTTTTACTTCGGCGGAAGATGCAGTGGAAACAGAGAGGGACATTGTGTCCAACCGTGTGGCTGTCCGCTATAATCCAAGGCGTGCCCTTGTGGGAGATACGGATAACGGTAAGGCACTGAAAGAACGAATTCAGGAGCTGAAACAGCTTTTGGATGCCTACAGAAAAGGCGTTATAAAGGAGAAAAAATAAGGAGACTAAGGAAAAATGGGTGGAATTTTTGGTGTTGCGTCAAAGTCTGATTGTGTAATGGATCTTTTTTTTGGAATTGATTATCACTCCCATCTGGGTACAAGAAGGGGCGGAATGACCGTTTATAGCAGGAGCAGTGGATTTAACCGCGTGATCCATAATATTGAGAACTCACCGTTCCGTACCAAATTTGACAAAGATGTGGCAGAGATGGAAGGTAATCTTGGAATAGGCTGTATTTCTGACAATGAACCGCAGCCTCTTCTGGTGCGCTCCCATCTGGGAAATTTTGCAATTACAACAGTAGGCAAGATCAATAATATAGAAGCTTTGGTAGAGAAATGCTTCAAAGACGGGCATACCCATTTTCTGGAGATGAGTGGTGGCAGTGTGAATCCTACAGAGGTAACTGCAGCGCTGATCAATCAGAAGGACAGTATTGTTGAGGGAATCCGCTATGCACAGGAGATGATCGAGGGCTCTATGACCCTTCTTCTCATGACAGGGGAGGGCATTTACGCAGCACGCGACCGTTATGGAAGAACTCCTCTTGTAATCGGAAAGAAGGAAGATGCATGCTGTGCTTCTTTTGAAAGTCATGCCTACATTAATCTTGGCTATGAAGACTTGAAAGAGCTGGGACCTGGAGAGATTGATTTTATCACCCCGGAGGGCGTCCAGGTTCTGCAGAAGCCAGGAGACAAGATGCGAATCTGTTCTTTCCTCTGGGTATATTATGGATATCCAACCTCCACTTATGAGGGGGTAAATGTAGAGGAAATGCGTTACAAATGCGGCGATATTCTGGCAGGAAGAGATGCCGGAGAAGTGAATCCGGATCTGGTTGCAGGAGTACCGGATTCCGGTATTGCACATGCCATCGGCTATGCTAACCGCTCTGGTGTGCCGTTTGCCCGTCCGTTTATTAAATATACGCCCACATGGCCAAGATCTTTTATGCCGACCCAGCAGAGCCAGCGAAATCTTATCGCCAGAATGAAGCTGATCCCAGTACATAAACTGATCAAAGATAAAAGCCTCCTTATGATTGACGACTCTATCGTAAGAGGTACCCAGCTTCGTGAGACAACAGAATTCCTTTATAACAATGGTGCTAAGGAGGTTCATATCAGACCTGCCTGCCCGCCGCTTTTATATGGATGTAAGTACCTGAATTTCTCACGCTCCAAGTCAGAGATGGATCTGATCACAAGAAGGATCATTGCGAAACGTGAAGGGGACAATGTATCAGACAGGATTTTGCAGGATTATGCAAATCCGGATTCTACAAACTACAAAGAAATGCTGGAAGAAATCCGCAAGGAACTGAATTTTACATCCCTGAAATATCATCGTCTGGATGATCTGAAGAAGTCAATTGATATTGAACCGTGCAAGCTTTGCACCTATTGCTGGAATGGACAGGAATAAACAGGAATAAACAGGAATAAACAGGAATAAACAGGAGGTGACTGCCTGTGAAAAAGCACAACAAAGATGTACTAAAAGCAACGCTGTTTGCCCTGATCGCCATATTTATCATGATTGGAGCAGCGGGGCTTCTGTTTGCCGAACATAAGAAAAAGATTCAGAAGGAACAGCAGAAGAAGGCTGCCATTGAGGCTCTGGAAAGGGTGCCCACAGTGACACCGACTCCAGCGGCTACAGCTACGCCCACACCGGAGCCTACAGCCACAGTGACACCGACTCCAGTGATTACCAGGGCACCGGCGTTCATGGCTAATGATTATATGGGAACCTGGTACAGCAAGGATGGACTGGTGACACTGTCGATAGACGACCTTACCCTGAAGTCTGTTACTTTTACTTTTTCTCAGGCTGGTGACAATGCCGGCACTGAGGTTTCGGAAGCTTCGGATACTGCAAAAGTGGCTGGAAATGCAGCAAAGCTTTCCTTTACAGATTCCTGGGGAAACCAGGTGCGTGGAAATATGACCTTTGATCAGGGCAAACTTTATCTGCGCCTTAATACAGCTTCCGCTGCAGAGGGTGCCGGGGTGACACCAAAGGTAGATGGGGTCCTTACAAGGGAGAAAGCCGCTTCTGTGACACAGGCACCTTCAGTGACTCCGGCTGATAATACAGATAAAACGGATCTCTCTTCCAGGGATTATATATTCCCGGACAGCAACAGCCGATACCTTACAGATGAGGATTTGTCAGGCTATTCATCTGACCAGCTGGAACTGGCGAAAAATGAGATTTATGCCCGACATGGCAGGAAATTTGTGACACAGAGAATTGCGGATTATTTTAACAGTAAATCCTGGTATAAGGGAACTGTGGAGCCGGAGACCTTTGATGCAGATACTTCTGTATTTAATGAATATGAAGTCGCAAATATTCAGAAAATTGCAGATACGGAAGGAAAGCTTCGAAGTGAAGGAAAGTAACGGATATATGAAAAATACTTTACGGAATGTTACGAGTGAATGGTAATAACTTTATTTATGGTATAGAAAATGAGGGGGAAATCGCATCCCCCTCTTTTTGTACTTGCTGAGTATCTTTACAATTACGGCATTTTTTTATTATCAGTACGGCCAACCAGATAGTCAATGCTGGTTTCATAATAATTTGCAAGGCGGATCAGCATTTCGATTGGAATGTTCCTGGAGCCAGTTTCGTAGTGGGAGTAGGAACGCTGGCTGATGTGAAGGATATCACTGATCTGCTTCTGGGACAGATCAGCGTCTGTCCGAAGGTCTTGAATTCTCTGAAATTTCATAGGTTCACCTCTTTTTCTTCTGTAGAGTCTGCAGGGACCAAATGTAACGAACAACGAAAACCGTCTGTCCCCGAATCCTTTCAGAAAGTATAAATCAGAACGAAATGCACTATTGCAATTCAGAGCAAAATGGGCTATAATGAATTTTATATATCTTTTAATCATATCTTTTTAACTTTTATTCTTTTTTATTCCAGAGATACATTGAAATGGCAGAACAGGTTCGGTATGGGGAAGGACTGTATCTGCAGAAAGGGATAAGATTGTTTGCAAGTGTTTTATCAGCGGCGATTTCAGGAATGGAAGTCTGCCCGGTTCAGGTGGAAGCTGATGTAAGCAGCGGTCTGCCTTGTTTTACTATGGTTGGATTTCCCAGCACCCAGGTGAAAGAAGCACAGGACAGAGTGCGCACAGCGTTAAAAAATAATGGGATCAGTCTGCCGCCTAAGAAGGTGACGGTGAATCTGGCACCTGCTGATCTGCGAAAAGAAGGGGCTGGTTTTGACCTGCCTGTGGCAGCAGCAGTGCTGGCAGCATCGGGATTTATAGAACCACAGCTTCTTCGGAATGTAATGGTGGTTGGCGAACTCAGTCTGAATGGGGAGGTAAGAAGTGTATCCGGAGTGCTGCCAAGAGTGATCCGGGCAAGGGAACTGGGATGCCGGTATTGTATCATTCCGTTTGAAAATCTGGCAGAAGGAGCTCTGGTGAAGGATATGAAAGTGGTCGGAGTCCAAAATATAAAAGAAGTTTTGAAGCTTGTCTCAGATCCGGATGCATTTGGAAAAGAAAATCAGTTTTCAGAGGAAAATTCAGAAGAGAATCAGGCAGAAGAGAATCTGGTGGATTTCGGGGAAATCTGTGGTCAGGAGAGTGCCAGAAGAGCTGCTGAGATTGCAGTCAGCGGATTTCACAACATCCTGTTTATCGGCCCTCCGGGCACTGGGAAGACCATGCTTGCCAAAAGAATACCTACGATCATGCCCTCTCTTACTTTTGAGGAAAGCCTGGAGCTTACAAAAATCTACAGCATTGCTGGACTTTTAAGTCCAAAGAGACCATTAATTAAGGCAAGACCCTTTCGAAGTCCGCATCATACCAGTTCGTCTGCAGCTCTGGCTGGAGGCGGAAGGATCCCGGGTCCCGGTGAAGTGACCCTGGCTCACAGAGGCGTTCTGTTTCTGGATGAAATGCCGGAATTTGCAAGAGGCAGCCTGGAAGTGCTGCGACAGCCCCTGGAGGACAAGCAGATCCAGCTGTCAAGGGCAAGTGGAACGTACGTGTTTCCGGCGGGATTTATTCTGGTAGCAGCCATGAACCCTTGTCCCTGCGGCTATTATCCGGATATGAATAAATGCAGGTGCACACCTGGCGAGGTGAGTCATTATCTTCATAAGCTGAGCCAGCCCCTTCTGGAGCGGATCGATCTATGTGCAGATGTGCCGCCTGTTAATTTTTCCCAGATCTCAGGAGAAAAGTCAGGAGAAAGTTCTGCCCTTATCCGGAAAAGAGTGGAAAAAGCCAGAAGAATACAGCAGAAACGCTACCAGAATGAGAAAATCTGTTTCAACGGAGAACTGTCCGGGAAGCAGATCCGGAAATACTGTGTGCTGACAGAGAATGCCTTTCAGGTGGCAAAAAATGCTTTTGAGCTTATGGAACTCAGTGCAAGATCCTATCACCGGATTCTGAAGGTTTCACGCACCATTGCGGATATGGAAGGGGAGGAACTGATACACACAAGACATGTTGCAGAAGCCCTTACTTACAAAGCATTTGATAAGAAGTACAGAAGCTGAATGAATTTATTCATAAAACCGCACGCAGGGAGGTATTTTAGTATGGAAGCAATGCAGAAAATCAAATGTTTAACTATAGAGGATTCCAATTTTCCAGATCGTTTGAGAAAACTTTCCGGAATGCCAAAAAAACTGTACTACATCGGAAACCTGCCAGATCCGAAGAAGCCTGCTGCAGCAGTGGTAGGTGCTCGCATGTGCAGTCCTTATGGCAGATGTCAGGCATTTAAATATGCAAGAACCATGGCAAGCTACGGTGTGCAGATCATCAGTGGAATGGCAAGAGGAATTGATGCAGAGGGGCATAAAGGTGCACTGGATACGGACACTCCTACTTTTGCAGTGCTGGGAAGCGGAGTGGACGTGTGTTATCCCAATTCCAACAGATGGCTTTATCAGCGGATCCTGGAAAAAGGCGGCGGGATCATCAGCGAGCTTCCCCCGGGCTCTCCGCCTGTGAACTGGGCTTTTCCGGCAAGAAACCGGATCATCAGCGGACTTTCCGATGCTGTTCTTGTGGTAGAAGCCAAGGAACAGAGCGGTTCCCTGATCACTGCAAACTTTGCCCTGGAACATGGACACAGTGTTTATGCCCTTCCGGGAGCTGTGACAGAGGAACTGAGCAGAGGCTGCAACAAGCTGATTTTCGATGGTGCAGGAATCGCTTACAGCCCGGAAATCATGCTTATGGAATGGGGAATCGAGGCAAAAAACAGACCTCAAAATGTGGAAAAAAAGAAGTTGGGGCTTGCGCCGGATTTGGATTTGGTGTATAGTGGTCTCGATTTACGACCTGAAAATCTGGATAATTTAATACGAAAAACCGGTTTTTCAGCATCAAAAGTCTGTGCTCTTCTGACAGAACTTCAGCTAATGGGGCTTGTGGGAGAGACAGGCAGACAATACTACAGAATATCAGGGGGATAATTTGTAGTGTATGTAGACTGAATACAAAGTAGGAGAGGTAGTATGGCTAAATATCTGGTGATAGTTGAGTCACCTGCAAAAGTAAAGACAATAAAGAAATTTCTTGGGGCAAATTATGAGGTAGAGGCATCTAACGGACATGTCCGTGATTTTCCCAAGAGTCAGTTTGGAATAGATGTGGAGAATGATTTCGAGCCGAAATATATAACCATCCGCGGTAAGGGGGAATTGCTTGCCAAACTTCGCAAGGCAGCCAAAAAAGCTGATAAGATTTATCTTGCCACTGACCCTGACCGTGAAGGAGAAGCAATTTCCTGGCACTTGATGCAGGCTCTGAAAGAAGATCCGGATAAAATGCACCGAATCACTTTCAACGAGATCACAAAGACTGCTGTAAAGGATTCCCTGAAGCATGCACGAGGTCTGAATATGAATCTTGTAGATGCACAGCAGGCGAGAAGAATGCTGGACCGTATGGTGGGTTATACCATCAGTCCGCTTCTCTGGGCGAAAGTAAAGAGAGGCTTAAGTGCTGGTCGTGTGCAGTCTGTTGCACTTCGCATCATCTGTGACAGGGAGGAGGAGATTAATTCTTTTATCCCGGAAGAATACTGGAGCCTGAATGGTGAATTCCTTGTGGATGGCGAGAAAAAGCCTCTGGAGGCTAAATTCTACGGAACAGACAAGAAGATGGATATCCACAATAAAGCTGAGATGGATGAGATTCTTAAGGCTCTTGAGAGCGAAGAATTTGAGATCTCTGAAGTAAAAAAAGGCGAGAGAATTAAGAATGCTCCGCTTCCTTTTACTACCAGTACCCTGCAGCAGGAGGCATCCAAAACACTGAATTTTTCCACCCAGAAGACGATGCGTCTGGCACAGCAGCTTTATGAGGGCGTTGACATCAAAGGCAACGGTACTGTAGGTGTGATCACATACCTTCGTACTGATTCTGTACGTATTTCTGACGAGGCAGATGCGGCAGCAAGAAGCTACATCAGCAGCCAGTATGGAGAAGAATATGTGTCAGAAACTGCCAAGACAGTGAAGAAGGGCCAGAAGATCCAGGATGCTCATGAGGCTATCCGCCCAACTGATATCAGCCGTACACCTGTACAGATAAAAGAATCCCTTACACGAGATCAGTTCCGTTTGTATCAGCTGATCTGGAAGCGTTTTGCGGCCAGCCGTATGGCTCCTGCAAAGTATGAGACTACCTCTGTAAAAGTGGCTGGTGGAGACTATACGTTCACTGTGTCCGCTTCCAAGGTGGCATTTGACGGCTTCCTTTCGGTATATATGCAGGAAGAGGATATGAAGAAGGGAAATGTGTTAAGCCAGAGTCTGAGTAAAGGCATGAAGCTGAAACTGAAAGAGTTAAAGCCAGAACAGCATTTTACCCAGCCGCCGGCACATTATACAGAGGCTTCCCTGGTAAAGACCATGGAGGAACTTGGAATCGGCCGTCCGAGT
>OIDZ01000246.1_pt1 | contig 16746 bp, 14 predicted proteins | sample 1581681 | NCBI WGS metagenome assembly OIDZ01 (sample SAMEA3882512, study PRJEB24775) | human gut metagenome | biome: human-associated habitat; feature: intestine environment; material: feces | place: Netherlands | collected 2009/2010
GATGGTGGTGTTGCGGTCAATGAGCTTGGTGCAGACGCCGCCGAGCGTCTCGATGCCGAGAGACAGCGGGGTCACGTCGAGCAGCAGGATGCCTTCGACGTCGCCGCCGAGCACGCCGCCCTGAATGGCAGCGCCCACGGCCACGCACTCATCGGGGTTGATGCCCTTGAAGGGGTCTTTGCCGGTGAAGCTCTTAACGGCTTCCTGCACGGCGGGGATACGGGTGGAGCCGCCGACGAGCAGCACCTTGCTCAGATCGTTCACGGAGAGGCCGGCGTCGCTCAGCGCCTGACGGACCGGGGCCATCGTGCGCTCAACGAGATGATGGGTCAGCTCGTTGAACTTCGCGCGGGTCAGCGTCTGCTCCAAATGCACCGCCTGACCGCCGACTGTGCTGATGAACGGCAGGCTGATGGTGGTCATCTCGGTGACGGACAGCTCCTTTTTCGCCTGCTCTGCGGCTTCCTTCACGCGCACCATGGCCGCCAAATCGCGGTGAAGGTCAGCGTGATGTTCCCGCTGGAAAGCATCGCAGACGAAATTCACGATGCGCTCGTCGAAGTCATCGCCGCCGAGGTGGTTGTCGCCGCTGGTCGCAAGCACCTCGATCACGCCGTCGCCGATCTCGATGAGCGAAACGTCAAACGTGCCGCCGCCGAGGTCGTAAACCAGAATCTTCTGCGCCTGCCCGTGGTCGAGGCCGTAGGCGAACGCCGCCGCCGTCGGCTCGTTGATGATGCGCAGCACGTCCAGCCCCGCGATGCGCCCCGCGTCGCGCGTGGCCTGACGCTGGCTGTCCGTGAAATACGCCGGAACGGTGATGACCGCCTGACTGACCGGCTCGCCGAGGAACGCCTCCGCGTCGCGGCGCAGCTTTTGCAGAATCATCGCGGAAATTTCCTGCGGCGTATAGGCCTTTCCGTCGATCTTCACGCGGTAATCCGTGCCCATTTCCCGCTTGATGGAGAGCACCGTCCGCGCCGCGTTGACCGCCTGCTGCCGTCTGGCCGCCTCGCCGACCACGCGCTCCCCCTCCTTGGTAAAGCTGACGACAGAGGGCGTCGTGCGCCCGCCCTCGGAATTGGGGATGATCTCCGGCTCGCCCCCTTCCAGCACCGCCACGCAGCTATTCGTCGTGCCCAAATCAATGCCGATAACCTTGCCCATAAAAACCGCCTCCAAAACCGATTTTTTCATCGGTTTCTCTTTTTCAGACCGCGCCCCTTGATTTTCGGCGCGTTATCTATTATTGTAAAGAACAGGATTCGTGAAATCAAGGGCAGAAATGTGAAAAAGAAGAAAAGTCAGTCTATATTTTCAATTTCCCATATTTCAACAAGTGAGCAAAAAGCAAATTCAGCATAAAACGCGGGCGCGCAATGCGCGCCCCTACGGGTATGGCAGTACAATGTGCGTTTGCTTTTTTTTCGCGACATTGTAGGGGCGCGCATCGCGCGCCCGTTATTGGAATTTGTGCAAAATCTCGAATTTGCCCATTTACTGCCATATATTGAAAAAAATTTTCCCTTTTGTGAAATTTTGGCGCGTTTCCTTCGTCTTATCAATAGGGAGGTGGATGGACGATGTCGCCCTTTACGGAAGATGAACGCGAGCAGCGATTGCGGCATTTGATGGAGGTCTACGGCGACGGCCTCAAGCGCCTGTGCTGCGTCTATCTGCGCGACATGGGGCTGGCCGAGGACGCGGTGCAGGAGACCTTCATCAAGGCGTATGACCACATCGACGAGCTGCTCTCCGGCAAAATTGAAAGCACCAAGGCATGGCTGATACGCATCGCCGTCAACACCTGCAAGGATACGCTCCGCTCCTCGTGGATGCGCCACATCGACAACCGGCAGGAGATCGAGGCGCTCCCGCTTTCGATTGCGAGCCGCGCCGAGGAACGGCTGGCGCTGACGCAGGCCATCATGGCGCTTGCGCCCAAGCACCGCGAAATCGTGCTGCTGTATTATTATCAGGATATGAGCCTGCGCGCCTGTGCGCAGGTGCTCGGCATCTCCGCGCCGACCGCCACCAGACGGCTCCAGCAGGCGCAGAAAAAACTCCGGATTCAACTGGAAGAAAGGGGCTGAGTTCGATGAAAAAAGACCCGACCATTCGCGAAGCCATCGACGAGAGCCTCTGCTCCGTCCGCTTCAACGCACAGGATGAGCGCGCCGTGCTCGCGGCGATCCACGGTCGCCGCGCCAAAGCCAAAAAGCGCGTCCGCCGCCTGAATTTCGCCTTTGCGATGGGGCTGCTCGTGCTGCTCGTCGCGCCCGTCACCGCCTTCACGCTGCACAGTCGCCATCTGGGCACGACGGATATCGCCGCACCCGGCAGTGATCCCATTCTCTCCCCGGCCGCGACAGCCGCCGCAACGGCCAGCGCCCCGCCCGCCGCCGCGCCGCTCCGCGCGCTGACCGAGCAGGAAGCCCTGCAAGCCGCGCGCGCCTGCTTCGAATCCGTCTGCGACACGAGCGTCTTTTCCTTCGACGAGTATGCCGTCTCCTGCGAGCGGCAGGGCGACGCCTATTTCGTGCTGATGACCAGCATTTACGGCAACGGCTGCACATTCTCCGTGACCGTGGACGCGATCACCGGCGAAATTCTCCAGCACTCCCCCGTCGATCTGGCCACGCAGCCCGCCTCCGACGCCGCGGTCAGCGCCGAGGCGAAAACGTGGACGCAAAAATTCGGTTCCAACCTGTTTAGCTGGTCCGCCGCCGATCAGACCGAATACGCGCGGCGCTACAAGGGCGCAACCCTGCGCGAGCCGCGCGGCGACGAAATCTCGTTCGAGCAGGCCGCTCAAATCGCGTCGCAGGCCGCCAAAGCCGTCTTTAAGGCAAACGGCCTGTCGGCGGATGCGCCGCTCTGTTACCCGATGCTCTACGCCGAGCGCGCCGACGAAAACGGCGCTGCGCACTATCGCGTTTTCTGCTTCGCCGCCCCTCCCGCGGAACCGGCGACTCGCGAAACCTATGTGCTGGTGACGCTGAACCCCGCCACGGGCAGCGTCGAATCCACCGAATTTGCGCTCGATTCACATTCGTCGCTGATGGACGGCGACATTCGCTGAGGATAACGCATTTTATAAAAATTCCCCGACGGTGCACACCGTCGGGGAATTTTGCTTCTTACATTTTCGATTCTTATTTTTCCGCGTCGCTCTTGATGGTGTCAATCGCGTCTTCGATGGTTTCGGCGGTCTTCTGCCCCATCTCGCGGCTCAGTTCTTCGAGCTTCTGGAAATTATTCTGCGATTCCTGCTCGTCGTGCATGCGCGCCTCGCGATCCTCGGTAAATTCCGCGTTGGCGAAGATCTTCTGCATGCGCTCGTCGGGGTAATGCTCGTCGAGATACGCCTCAAACGCATTGCCCGCGGGCACGCCCGCGCGGCGCGCCGACCAGCGCAGGGAGGTAAACAGGGTCATCACGGAGTTGAAGACCATGAACACCAGCAGCGCCCACGTCAGGGGCTTTCCGACCTTGTTGGGGATTTTCAAAATCCATTTCGCCATGCGCGGGTAGATATCCTTGATCCAGAAGATGCCCAAAATGCCCCAGAAAATCGAATACAGCAGGCAGATTCGGCCGTTGAGGTTATAGGGCATATTGCTGTAATCCCACGAGGTCGAGCCGAAGCAGACCTCCTGAAACCACGAACAGGCGTATTCCACCACCGAGCCGACGATAAAGCCGCCGACGAACGAGAACACGCGCCCGCGGTTGCGGAAACGATAGAGCGCGCCGACGCCGTACACCAGGTTAAACGGGCCGTAAATCAGGCCGACACGGCTCTCGTAATGGCCGCGCTGAATCAGGCAATAGATCGTTTCCAGCACAACGCCCGCAAAGCAGCCGATGAAAAACACCCAGAACAGCTTGTAAAACGTCATGCCCTGCGCGAAGTGTGCCTCCTGCCTTTCGCGGTAATCAATCTGCGCGTTGGTCGGCGGCGGCGGCAGAAGCCGCAGCTTCTTTTTCTTTCTGCGGTCGTATTTCTCCGTCTCTTTAAGGCGGGTTTCCACCTCGTCGATCAGGTCGTTGAACGCCTGCAGTCTGCGGGTCAGCAGATCGCGCTGCCTGCGCATGACGATCAGCTCTTCGCGAATCCGGGCGTAAAACGCGGCCTTCTGCGCGTCGTCCATCCGCTCATCCGCGGCGAGCACGTCCATCTGCCGGCGCAGTTCCATATATGCTTCGTAATCCTGCGGGCCGAGCCGCTCCATCAGCTCGTTTTTTTCTTCCTGCGTCATGGTTTTCTCCTTCCGTCGAACCTGCGGCGCGCCGTCAGCTTGTTGACATAAGCAAACTTGACTTGAATAGTAAAATCAAGAAATTCAGCTATTCTTTCATTTGCGGAAAGGGCTATTCTCCCCCCTTCGGGGGGAGAATAGCTTTTTGTCTACAGTCTGCGGCTCCCTTAAAGCGGGAGCCCTTTGGATATGGTGTCTTGGAGAGGCTGGGGCAAAGCCCCCAGCGCTCCCCTTTACTGCGCCGTAAACATGATGACGTCGCTGACGGAGCGCTCCTTGCCGCCGGAGGGCATGTTGATGACCTCACCCCGGAAATAGAGCGTCGTCGAGCCGCCGCCATCCAGATTGAACGCAAATTCCGCGCCCTCGTCGAGGAAGAGCTGCTGCAGCTGCGGGATGCTCGCGCCGGTGGAATAGCCCTCGCGGCGGCCATCCACCACGATGACGATATAATGCAGCGGGCCGAGCTGGCCGATTGCCGTTCGCGGCTCGTAATATCCGTCGTGGCAATTCACGTAGAAGCTCGAGGGCAGCGTCGCGGCCTTGCCGTCTTCGACCAGCACCGGGCCGAATTCGAAGGTCTGCCACGTCTTCGCCTGCTCCAGCTTGTTGGCGACGAGCCCCTGCTTGCCGCTTCTGTCCGTCTGGGCGGAGAGGTCGCCGTTTTGGTCCACCACCAGCAGGTGATGCTTCTTGATGTTCTGCCGGCGCAGCACCTCGCCGTTGCGGATAATCACGCCGTCGCGGTGATAGCGGCAGAAATCCGCGTTGATCGCCAGCACCGGGTTATATCGTCCGGCGATGTCGCTGACCGCCTCGTAAATGCCGCTCTTGAAATCGTCGCCCGCGAATGCCGTCCGGAATTGCTCGACGCGCTCGAGCTGGATATCGCAGACGAAATACGTCATGCCGTCCTTCGTCTTCTGCTCGATGGAAACGGTGATGCCGTCGGATTCATAGTGGAGCTGACCCGGCTCGTAGTGCTTGAAGCCGGTGGACGTGTCCGCCGTGGTCTGCGTCTGCGCCTTCTCCTGCCGGGTTTCTTCCTGCGCGAGGATCGTCTCCTGCCTGGCTTCCTGCTTCACTTCCTGCTTTTCCTGATCCGGATTAAAGCTGGCCGCCGCGGCCAACGCGCTGTCCGGCTCGGGCGTAGCGCCGGGAAGCTGCTGCACCGTCTTTTCGTTCTGAATGACCGCCCACTGGCTGAAACGCTCCTGCACGCTCGGCACGTCGCCCATCGGCGCGCTGGCGTTGCACAGCGTCAGCAGCAAAACGGCGCAGACCGCGCCGCCCAGCCAGCGGTCGATATGCCGATGATCAAACGTCGGCATATCGAAATATCGCTTGCGAATCGCCGGTTCGAAGGTGCGCTTGTCCCCCGGCGGGGGCGGCGGCGCTTTGTCATAGCGCCGGGGCGGGGTGCGCTTAAACTGGTCAAGCGGCTTCATGGATGTCTCCTCTGCACTGAAATGAAAAAATGCTATCGTTTATTATACTTCGATTGCGGTTTCGTGTCAAACGGGCGCGGGCTTCTTTTTGTCAGCTGCTTAAACTTTCCAGATATCCTTCCAGCGCCTGCACGTCGTCAAACATCCGCCCGTCGCGAAGCTCGTCCTGCTCCTCCCCGGCGACCAGCGCAACGGGGATATCCGTCCGGCGCACGACGGTCAGCGTCTCCCCGGTCGTGTTCTGCAAAACGGCGAGCAGGCCGTCGTCCCCCGCCCGCAAGACCCAGTGCAGCGGGCAGGGCACGTCCATGCGCGTGCTCACGTCCACCTCGGCGGCGGAAAAGCCCGTCACCGCCGCGTTTTCATACAGCCCGCCGATTTCCTTTTCCAGCGCGCCGCGCGTCAGTCCGACGAGCCGGGCGGGCAGCTTTTCCCGCCGCTGGACGCTGTGGCCGCAGGGCGCGTAATACATCGTTCGGTGCAGATATGCGTCCCTGTCCGTTTTGACGGAAAGGTCCGCCCCGGCGGGCGCTTCCACGGCGTGCGTTTCCCGCGCCGTCTGCGGTTTCTCCGCACTCGGCGCATCCGCCCCCTGCGCGGGCAGCAGACAGAGCATCGCGGCCAGCGCCACGACGATCAGCAGATAGCGATAAGAAGCATGCAAACGATCATCTCCTTTTTGCGCTCATTGTGCGCAGGAGAAGGACGGCGCATGATGGAAATAAATTGTTTTTAGGAAAATCCGAACAAACGGTTCTTCCGCATCGTCTATAAAGTATAGGAGGTGATGCGCACATGGCGGTCATCACAAATGAAAACGCCCGGCAGCGGCTCGTCCGATTGGTTGAACAATACCAAACCGATCTGCTTCGCCTGTGCTATATCCAGTTGCACGATACCGCGTTGGCCGAGGACGCGGTACAGGAAACCTTTATCAAGGCCTACCGCTCATTTCCCTCCTTTCGCGGGGACTGCAGCGAAAAGACCTGGCTGATGCGAATTGCCGTCAACACCTGTCGCGACATGATTCACTCCGCATGGTTTCGCCATCTGGATCGTCGAATTACGCCTGAACAGCTTCCGGAATCCTGCGAACGGGCGGATGAAGACGCTGTTGATTTGACCATTGAGGTCATGCGGCTTTCGCAAAAGCACCGCGAGGTCATTCTTCTGTACTATTACGAAAACATGACGACCGATGAAATCGCGCAGGCGCTCGGCGTTGCCAAATCAACCGTCTCTGTTCGCCTTGAACAAGGCCGTCAAAATCTTCGGAAAATGTTGGAAAGGAGGCGTTCTCATGGATGAATTTCGCCAGAATAACCGTCTGCGCGGCGCGCTGGATGCGGCGCTTTCCGGGCTGAACGGCGACCCCGCCCTCGCTCAGCGTGTTCTCCGCTGTGCCGAGGAAAAACCAAGGGCGGCGAAGAAGTTGTCCGTCGGTCTTGTATTTGCCCTTGTCGCGCTGCTGGCGGCCACAGGCATCGCCGCGGCGGCGGCGCTCAATCTGTTTGAAAAATTCGGCCAGAATGATCACCGCTTCGCTGAAATCGCGCCTCAAACCGCCATCAGCGCGGAATCTTCCGTCGCTCAAACCGAGAAAACAGGCACTGTCGCCGCGTCCATCACCAACGCTTATTACGACGGCGAATCGCTGCTGATCGGCTACTCAATTCAAGGCTTTTCGAGCTTTGAGCCTTTTTCGCCGACGGATGAACAGTTGGCGCGGATGCGCCCGACCGACGCTGTCCCTGCGAGGCTGAACGAATCCCATCTTGCCGAGGCGTTTGAAGCCGCCCGGCAGGCCGGAACCCCTTGGGGCATGGCCACCTATCGCGTCGCGGTATCCGACCACACCTACACGGACGACGGCCTTGACCTCGGCCCTTGGACGGAAACCGAAGACGCTTCCGACCCCGATTGCCTTTTAGCCATCCGTGATTTTGACGCTTTGCCGGAAACCGCAAAAAATCGGGATTCGCTTTCCCTTCATGCCGCCGTCTATCAGTATGCCGTGTTTGATTATTTCGACGGTCATTCCATGTATACGACGACCGAACGCACCGAATTGTTCCCGCTGACCGCAACTGTAAATCGCATCAGCCGCGATTCCGCGCTGTTTATGGGCTTCGAAACGGTGAAAGGCGCAAAAATCGGGCTTTCCGTTCAGGTTTCTGAAATCCGCCTGACGGCAAAAATGACGGCTGTTGACGGCACATTCCCTTCGATTCCCGATGATTCTTGGTTCGACCTGTCGCTGACGGATGAAGACGGAGAGGCCTTTTCCCCCGCATCCTTTGAAATTCTGGATCGTCAAACGATGTGCTTCACCTTCGACGGCAACGGCCAAATGCCGACGACCCTCAACGCCAGTCTGTTGATTGTCAGCCCTTCCGGCCAAACGGAATTCATCCCCATCGTGCTTGACGTCAACGGATAATTGATCAAAAATACCCATGAACCCGGCTTCCCGGTTCATGGGCATTTTTTTCTTTCCCATTTTCTGTTTTATACTAATTCGCAGTTAAAATGCTTAACAGAGCGCATCAGATTTTTTGTTCTGACGAAGCCAAGTGAAGTGAGGCGTACTGGAGGTACGTTGAACGGAACGAGGCAAAGTCAGAGCGAAAAAGATGGTGCGCGGATTAAGCCATTTTAACAAGAATTAGTATTACATTCCGAGCGGCTTTTTCCCCGGCGTTCCGGCCTTGCGCGGGTACGCCTTCGGGGTCGTGCCGGTCTTATCCGTCAGCAGCAGCACATGCGCCCAGTCCGCCCGGCGGGGGATCGGCGCATCCACCGTGCCGCGCACCGTGCCACCCAGCAGAAACGCCGCGCGCCGCGCCGCCGTCAGCTCGTCGGCCACGCCGGGGCCCTTCCACGCAATCGCCACGCCGCCCTTTTTGACAAACGGAAGCGTCAGCTCCTCCAGCGTCGCCGCGTTTGCGACCGCGCGGGAAACCGCCGCATCGTATTGCTCGCGATGCGCCGCCATTTTGGCCGCATCCTCCGCGCGCGCGTGCAGCGTCGCCGCCGTCAGGCCGAGGCGCTTCAATGCGTCCTCCAGAAACAGGATGCGCTTGTTCAGCGCGTCCAGAAACGTGATTTGCAGATCGGGGCGCAGAATCAGCAGCGGCATGCCGGGAAAGCCCGCGCCCGTGCCGACGTCGATGACCTTCGCGCCCTGCGCCAGCAGCCCGTGCGCCAGCGGCGCGGCGCTGTCCAGATCGTGGCGATCCACGCGCTCGTCCTCGTCCAGCACGGCGGTCAAATCCATGCGCGCGTTGTATTCGTCCAGAATGGCGTGAAAGGCTTCAAAGCGATCCAGCGCGGTTTCGTCCGCCGCAACGCCCATCATCTCCAGTCCGGTCTTCAGTCTCTCCTTATTCATGCCGACTCTCCCACACAAATTTAATCCAGCTCAGCCCCTCGCGCAGATGGTTTTTGATGAAATATTCCGGCTTGGAGGGGCTGCCCTTGCCGCTGGCGATGATGCCGACCTGCTCGCACAGCGCCAGCGCGCGCGGCACGTGGTAATCGCTGGTGACGATCAGCGCCGCCGTCAGCCCGCGGTCGTCCATGATGGATTGCGCGTAGCCGAGGTTCTGCCGCGTGTTGAACGAATCGGTCTCCGCCTCGATGTCCGCCGCCGCAACGCCGTGCGCGATCAGCCAATCGCGCATCACATCGCCCTCCGCGCGCGGCTCGTCGCTGCCCTGCGCACCGCAGACGATCATCAGCCGCGGCTGCTTCCGGTATTCCTCCAGCGCCGCCGTCAGCCGCCTTTCCAGCGCGACGGAGGGCGTGCCGTCCGCCTTGACCTGCGCGCCGAGCACAATGATGGTGTCAAATTCGCCGACCGGGGGCAGATGCGTCTCCTTGTAATAGACAAAGCCGATCAGCCCGGCCGCGCAGACCGCGCCGAGCAAAACAAGCGCCGCAAGCACCATCAGCAGCCTCCTCAAAACGTTCATCGCTTTCTCCCCTTTTCCGCCCGCGTCAAATTCCGTTCCATTCGTCCATTTGAAGCGCAATCAACTCGTCCTCCTGCTCCTCGCGCAGCGTTCCCCGCTGGCCGGACACGCTGCGGCTGCGCATGATATAACTGATTTCCCGCTCATCCTGCCGCCCGTCAAACTGGCTGTTTTGCGTCATGGAATAGACGCTGTTTCCTGCAAAAATCAGATGGTCGATCACGCGGACGCCGATCACGTTCAGCGCGCTGATCACCGCGCGGGTGGAATCATAGTCGTCCTGCGAGGGCTCGGCCATGCCGCTGGGGTGGTTGTGCGCCAGCAGAACGGCATGCGCGTGATACCGCAGCGCGGTTTCGACGACCTCCCGCGGGTAAATCTGCACCTGATCGATGGTGCCCCGATGCATCAGCGCCGGGTGGAGCACGCGCCCGCTCTGATCCACGCAGATCATGTAGACGCGCTCCTCATGCAGGCCGAAGAACAGCGCGCCCGCGTATTTTCTCGCCTCGGCCAGATTGGTGATGACGGGCTTTCTGCCCATCGCGCTGTGCTGATAATAGCCCATCAACTGGGGCATCAGGCTCAGCAGCGCGGCGGCGTTTTCGCCCACACCGTCCACCCGCGTCAGCTCCGCCGGGGAGGATTCCAAAACAGCGCTCAGCGAGCCGAAACGGTCGATCAGCCGATGCGCCAGCGGGTTCACGTCCCGCTGCGGGATGGCGAACATGAGCAAAAGCTCGAGCACCTCATGCTCGGAAAAGCCGGAAAGCCCCTCCTTCATAAACCGCTCCCTCATCCGCGCGCGATGTCCCGCGTGGACAGTCTTTTCGCTCATGCGTTCCTCCTGCCCCGAAAACTTAGTATTTCGCCAGAATGTTTTCCAGCGCTTCCACGCTGTGCGCCACCGGCAGACCGGCGGATTCAAGCCGCTTCAAATCGTTGTGCCCCCAGGAAACCAGCACGCAGTCCGCGCCCAGCGCCTCGGCCAGATGCGCGTCCGTCAGCATATCGCCCACGAGCACCACGTCCGCGCCGGTCAGCCCCAGCTCCCGGAGCTGCCGCAGGCCGATCTCCGTCTTTTTGCCGGCGCTCTCGTCCTGCAAGCCGCTGATATCCTTCATATACGGGGTCAGCCCCAGCGCGGCGCACTGCGCGCGGACGGACGGCTCATACGACGCGGAAAGCACAGACTGGCTCCGCCCCTGCGCGTGCAGCGCCCTGATCGCCTCCAGCACGCCGGGAATCAGCCCCACGCCGACCGCCCTCTTGTTGAATTCATCCAGCCAGAGCCGCGCGATTTCCTCGTAGCTGTGCTTGGCGTAATCCACGCCGACGCGCGGATAAAAATCCCGCACGGGCATGGTCATGTTGTTTCGGTAATCCTCCAGCGTGATGCGCGGCACGCCGATCTGGTCGAAAACGTCGTTGTCCAGATCGACGGAGAGCTGCGCGTCGTTGAGCAGCGTGCCGTTAAAATCCCAAATGATGTGCTTCATGGCTGTATTATACCCTCTTTGTGTCGCTTCCGTCAATCAAACAGCGCGCGGATGTCCTCCGGCGTGAGCTGGGTCGGCATGGCCTCGCCCGCGGTAATCATCTGGTCAAACATCTCCCGCTTTCTCGCGCCGAGCTTGACGACTTGCTCCTCGATGCTGCCGCGCGTAATCATGCGGATGACCGTGACCTTGTGCTTCTGGCCGATGCGGTGCGCGCGGTCGGTCGCCTGATCCTCCGCCGCTGGGTTCCACCACGGGTCGAAGTGGATCACCGTGTCCGCGCCGACGAGGTTGAGGCCGGAGCCGCCCGCCTTGAGCGAAATCAGGAACACCTGACCCTCGCCCGCGTTGAATTGCTGCACCATTTCGATGCGGCGCTTGGGTGGCGTTTCGCCGTCCAGATACATGCAGGAGATGCCGACGGCCTCCAGCCTGCGCTGCAAAATCCTGAGCATGCGCGTGAACTGGGAGAAGATGAGCGCGCGGTGCCCCGCCTCCAGCGAGCCGGGCAGCACGTCCAGCAGCAGGTCGAGCTTGCCGCTCGAGGCCGCGTAGCTGGGCAGAACCAGCGACGGATGGCCGCAGATCTGGCGCAGTTCGGTGATGGCGGCCAGCATCTCGATCCGGTTGTTGCTGCTGAACATGCCCTCGACCTGCGGGCGCAGGCGCAGCAGGCTGGCCTGATAGACGCGGCGCTGCTCCTCGGTCATATCCGCCGTGAGCGTGATCTCCACCTTCTCCGGCAGCTCGCGCAGCACGTCGCCCTTCAGGCGGCGCAGCAGGAACGGCCGGATGCGGCTGCGCAGCACGTCGGCCTCCTCGCCCGTGCCAAAGCGATGCATGAACTGCGCGAACGAATTGAGGTAGCCCGGCAGCACGAAATCGAAGATCGACCACAGCTCGCCCGGATGGTTCTCCATCGGCGTGCCGGTCAGCGCCAGACGTGTCTGCGCCTTGAGCTGCTTGACCGCGCCCGCGCCGACGCTCATCGCGTTTTTGATATACTGCGCCTCGTCGAGAATCGCGAAGCGGAACGGCACCTTGGAGAGCAGGCCGATGTCGCGGCGGATCAGCGGATAGCTCGTCAGATAGACGTCCACATCGCGGTTTTCGCCGCTGAGTCGCGCAATCGTCTGCGCGCGCTGGGCCTGCGTGCCCTCGCCCGCCACGCAGCGCAGCTCGGGCGCGAATTTCGCGATTTCCGCCATCCAGTTGTACACCAGCGACGTCGGCGCAACGACGATGGAGGCCGCGTTCTGGTCGCCGCGGCGCTTTGCCCACAGCAGCAGCGTGATGACCTGCAGCGTCTTGCCCAGACCCATATCGTCGGCCAGAATACCGCCCATGCGCAGCCGGTCGAGCGCCTGCATCCACATGAAGCCGCGCATCTGATACGGGCGCAGAAGCTGATCCAGCGGCGCGGGGCAGGGCTCGCCGTCGTCCTGCAGGCTGCCGACCATGTTCTTCACGCTGTCCTCGACCTTGACGGGAATACCGCCGCTTTCCAGCAAGCTGGTCATATACGCCGCGCGGTAGGTGGCGATTTCCATCACGCCGCGCGCGTTCTTTTCCTCGTCCTCCGGCTCGCCCGTCTCGCTGCCGACGGCGGCTTCCGCCATCTCGCGCCACTCGTCCATTTCCGAAAGGTCGAGGAACGAGCCGTCCTTGAGGCGGAAATACTTCTTGCGGTCGCGCAGCGCGCGCAGGATATCGACGACCTCCGGCGCGGGTTCGCCGTTTTCGGTCATCTCCAGCCGCAGCGCGCCGTCCTGCATGCGCAGGGTGCCGACAAAGTGCGGCTTGCGCGGGGTCATCTTCCGGAATTCGTCGGAGCAGTAGACCTCCGCGTTTTCCTGCATCCGATAGATGCCCTCGGTCAGGAAGCGGTAAATCGGCTCCTGCCCGCCGAGGATGACGCGCCCCTTCTGCATGCGGAAGCCGAAGGCCGCCAGCAGATCGAGCGCGCGGCGCTCGGCCGCCGCGTCGCGCAGCAGCATGATGCGCTCGTCGCCCTCCACCGGCGCGGCCTGCGGCGCAAAGGGGTCGATCTCCGTGTCGCCGTAGAGGAACGCGACGCGGCAGAGCACCAGGTTGTTCTCCCGGTCGAAATACGCGCGCACCTTCAGCTCGCGGCGGATGATGCGCTCGGCCAGCGCGCCGTCGAGCGTCACCGTTCCGGCGCGCTCCAGCGCGGGCAGCAGGTCGGAAATCACGCGGGTGCTCTGCTGCGCGTCAAAGCGGAACGCGGCGGGCGCGCCCGATCCGGCCTGCGCGGAGAGCAGCACGCGGACGATGCCCCGCTGCGTCTCCGGCAGGCGGAGCACGTCGCCCTCGCAATAGACGTAGGTGCATTCGCTGTCCAGCATGCGCAGGCTCTTGGGCATCTGCGCGCGCACCTCCAGCTCGCGGCCGCTGGCGAACACGCCGAAGAGCAGCTCAACCTGCCCGTCAAACACGCTCGGCACGCTGACGACCTCCTCGCCGAAGGAGATTTTGAACGGGCGCGCCATCAGGAGCTGCATCAGCCGGGGCACGAAGCGATCCGCCACGGTCAGGTATTTCGCGTCCAATCCGGTCTGCACGAGCTTGCCTTCCAGCTGGCAGACGTAGGCCGCGTCCTGCAGGAGCTTGATGATCTTCGCGTCCACACCGGTGAAGCCCATCCATTCCGGTTCGAGCACGAAGCCCTTGCCGAAGGCGATGGCCGTCTTTTCCTGCAAGCCGCGCAGGAACTGCGCCATGGATTTGACGACGTACATTCGCTCCTGCCCGACGCGCAGGGAGACGCGCACCGGCTCCCTTTCGCCCAGCAGCCGCAGCGTGATCTCCATTTCCAGCGGCGTTTCCATCGGCAGGGCGCTTTGCAGCGTGCCCATCAGCGCGCCCGCATTCTCCCGCGCACGGCGGCGGCGCATTTCCTCGATCGCGCCGGTGGAAATGGCCTGCATCATCGCCGCAGCCAAATGGCGGCACGGCTTATGCACGTTGCCGAAAAAATCGCACGAGCAACGCCCGCTCAGCTTGGTCGTCGCGCCCACGCGCACGATGCGCCTCGGGTCGCCGTCGACCGCGTAGCGCAGAAAACCGTTTTCATCCTCGAGGGGATGCACGCCTCCCTGACGGAAAATCACAAGCCCCGCGTTGTATTCTTCCTCCGGCGTGATACGCCGGATGATCTCCATACCTTCAACCACAAAATCTCTCCGCTTCCAAAAATATTAAACCGTAAAAAGGGTAACTTATTTTCTATTCTTTGCCGCGCCGCCGTATTCCTGCCGCTTCCCGGCGAATCCATCAGGATTTTGCGGTTTGCCAATTTCAGGCCGCGTCCTTTGGGGAGTTCGCCTCCCTTTTTCCCCGCTGCGCCAGCGCGCGGAAGATCACGGACGTCACCGCCGCGCCGATGGCGATGGCCGCGACGATCTGCACGGCGACCATACCCTCCTGCGCGGCGGCCGCGCCGCGGTTTTCCACCAGCGCGAGCATCGCCAGATAGAAGTTATATCCCGGCACGAGGGGCACCAGCGCGCTGAGCAGGAAGATCGTAGCGGGCGTGCGCATTTTGCGCGCCAGCAGCTCGCAGACCACCGAGACGAGCACCGTGGAGAGAAAATACGCGGACATCGTGCCAAAGCCCGCCATACCCAGCAGCACATAGGCCATGTAACCCGCCAGCCCGATGAAGGACGCGGGCAGAATCGTGTTTTTCGGCGCGTTGAGGATGTAGGCATAGCCCAGCGTGCCGCCGAACGCGCCGAGCGCCGCAACGATGATGGTGCGCATCACAGGGCGATCCCTCCCATCATCGCGGCCATTTTGAGGCCGGTGTACACCCCGATGGCCACGGCGGTCGCCAGCAGCATGGCCTCCAGCGCGCGCGCCATGCCGGAAACGAGATCGCCGTACACGGTATCCCGCACGGCGGTGGTCATCGCCAGCCCGGAGAGCAGCGGCATGATGCCGCCGATGATCGCCGCGTTGACGTTGTACACCGGCAGCGCGATTTGCAGCATCTGCGCCAGCACCGCCGTCAGCCAGCCGCCGACGAAGTTGCCCAGCAGCACGCCCATCTGGATATGCGCAAACCACGGCTGAACCGCCTGCACGATCACGCCGATGGCGAACGTCACGCCGAACGTCGCCGCGTCGCCGCCGAAGAGCAGGCAGAAGCTGGCCGCCGCCAGCGCGTAGGCGGGGATCAGGACGCGCTGCGAAAAGCCGGGCGTGCTGCGCGCCCGTTCCAGCGCGCGCTCGGCCTGCTCGGCGCTGAGCTTGCCGTGCTCCACCTCGCGGGAGATTTCGTTGACCATCGCAATGCGCCGGCTGTTCGTGCCGCGGCGGCTGATGCGCCGCACGTACGCGCGCCCGTCCGCCTCCAGAAAAACCGACGTCGGAAACGCCGCGATGTTGACCTGCTCCATGCCGAAGCCCTTCGCCATGCGCTGCGCCGTCTCCTCCACGCGGTAGGTTTCGCTGCCGTTTTCCAGCAGAAGCTGCGCCGCCGCGCCGACAATATTCAGCTTTTGTTCGTCTGTCTTCATACGATTCCTCTTTGTTTTGCTATGGCTCTTTTTTGTTCTGCTCATGCAGCGCCTTGCAATTCCGGGTTCAGGGTCGCAACATTACTTCACAAAAACGTCTTTTCCATCCGAAACCACAACCAAATCCCCATCCCGACCGCTGTGCACATCCGTCCCCAGCTCTTTCAAAATCGCCACGACCATCGGGCTGGCCGCTTCCTCGTCGCTGTCGGGAATAAACGCGATTTTCGGCGAACAGGCCGCCAAAAACGCCGCGCTCGCATCCACCAGCCGCCCGTGATACGGCACCTTCAGCACGTCGCAGTCGATATCCCCCGCGTGCAGGAGCTCCGTCTGCCGCGCGTCCTCCGCGTCGCCGGGAAACAGGAATTTCGTTTCGCCGTAGGTCAGGTAGGTCGCGAGCGAAAAATCGTTCTCCTCGTCCGCGCCGTAATCCGTCCGCTCGGCGGCGGTCACGCGAAGCCGCGTCTGGCCGAACGTCTCCGACCATTCGCCCCCGGCGGGCAGAATCTCCCGCTCGGTTTGGGGGCTCTGCTCCAGCGCCTCCATGAACTGCGCGTACTGCTTACTCTCTTTTTCGTATTGCGGCAAAATCACCCGCGCGACGGAAACGCTTTCCAGAATCTTATCCGCGCCGCCGACGTGATCCTTGTCAAAATGGGTAATAATCATCGCGTCGAGCCGCTCAATCCCTTCTTCGGCAAAGCGCTCGGCCAGCTTCTTGCCACCCTTGTTCGTGCCCGCGTCGATCAGGATGCGCGAGCCGTCCTCCGCCGTTATCAGCGCCGCGTCGGCCTTGCCCATATCGTAAAACGTCACCGTCACGTCCTGCGCCCGCGCGGCGCAGCCCGTCAATGCCATGATGCAGCCCGTCGCCAACGCCGCGACGCATGCTAAAATCTTTTTCATCACAGTCCCTCTCCCTTTTCTTTTTTTGAGGATCGTTTTTGCCGTTGAACGCCCTCAGTCAGCTTGTTGACATAAGCAAACTTGGCTTGAATCGCAAAATCAAGAAATTCAGC
>OIDZ01000260.1_pt1 | contig 16342 bp, 12 predicted proteins | sample 1581681 | NCBI WGS metagenome assembly OIDZ01 (sample SAMEA3882512, study PRJEB24775) | human gut metagenome | biome: human-associated habitat; feature: intestine environment; material: feces | place: Netherlands | collected 2009/2010
TGCGGTATTGCCCTAAAAAGCACAAAAACAACCCCCGCCCCGGATGTCGAATCTTTCAGCATCCGGGGCGGATTTTTGTACGCATTTTGCCCGTTCGGGCCGGGTTTGCGCAAATGTCGAATGTATGGTAAAATACAGGTAAAATCAGCTTTTTGGGGGTCATCTTATGGGCATTGTAGTCATCGGTGCGGTTTTTGTGGACATCAAGGGGTATCCGCTGTCCACCTATATCCCGGGCGGGCGCAACGCGGGCCGGGTCGAGCAGGTACACGGCGGCGTCTGCCGCAACGTGGCGGAGGACATTGCCAATGTCGAGCTGCGCCCCACCTTCGTCAGTCTGGTGGACGACACCGGCTCCGGCCAGGACGTCATTGACAAGCTGGCCCGGCACAAGGTCAACACCCGCTACATCCAGCGCATGCCGGACGGCATGGGCACCTGGCTGGCCGTGTTCAACAACGACGGCGATGTCTGCGCCGCCATCTCGAAGCGGCCCGACACGACGCCGCTGACCGCATTATTAAAGGAAAAGGGCGACGAGATCTTTGCCGACTGCGACGGCATCGCCATCGAGTTTGATCTGGAGAAGGAGACCGTCAAGCAGATTTTGCACTTTGCCAAAAAGTACCGCAAAAAGGTCTACGCCGCGGTCTCCAACATGAGCATTGCCATGGAGCGCCGCAGCCTCCTGCAGGAGATCGACTGCTTTGTCTGCAACCAGCAGGAGGCCGGGCTGATGTTCTCCGACGATTACGACCACCTGACGCCGGACGAGATGCGCGCCACGCTGGCCGCCAACGTGCGCAGCGCCAACATTCCCTGCATGGTCGTGACGATGGGCGAGCAGGGCGCCGTCTACGCCCGCACCGACGGCGAGAGCGGCATGGTGCCCGCCAAGAAGGTCGATGTCATCGACACCACCGGCGCGGGGGATGCTTTCTTCGCCGGGACGGTCATCGGCCTGACCTACGGCAAGACGCTGGCCGAGGCCTGCGAGATCGGCAGCCGTCTGGCCGCGTCGGTCATCTGCATCTCGGAGAATGTCTGCCCGCGGTTCCGCCCGCAGGAATTCGGGCTCGATGTGCCGGTCACAGACTGATTTTTTTGGTTTTTGGGCACGTATTCCCCTTATTTTGCCAATTTTCCGATTTCGCACATTTTGCCTTTTTAGCAGTTTTCTATCCGCACATTTTCGGCCTATATGGCCGTTTCAGTGCATTTCAGTATCGGAATTTTGCGCACAGTTTTTTGAGAATTCAAAATATTTAGTTACTGTATAACCAAACATGAAAACAGACAACCTCATCCCCGCAGCCCCGCTTGACCGGCGGGAGCTTGCGCCCGGCGTGCAGCTCTGCTTCACCCGGCTGGACGCGCCGCTCTGCCCGCCCCCGCTGGACTGGCCGCGGCTGCTCGTCTTTGACTTCTGCCGCAGCGGACGACGCGCCATCCCGGACGGCGCACAATATGCCATCGTGACGGAGGGGCATGCCGCCGTCAGCTTTGCTGTGCCCGGTGCAGACTTCTACCTGCCCGGCAGCCAATACGAGGCGCTGCAGCTTTTCATTGACCCCGACGCCGTGCAGGCAGACAGCTTTTTGACGCTGATGGGGCTGGAAATAGGCGGCATCGCGGATTATTTCTGCCGCGGCGGCGTCCACTGCTGCCCGATGAGCGACGCCATCACGGCCATTGTGGACGAGGTCTGGGACGACGCCGCCTACGCCGCTCCCGGTGAGCTGCGCTATGCCGCCGTGCGGCTGCTGTATGAGCTGCTGCGCCTGCCCGACGAGGCCGACACGGCCCGCTGCCCCGCGCGGCAGGTCGAATGCGTGCGCGAGGCCGAGACGCTGGTTCTGCAGGATCTCTCGGTCCGCCGCCCGGCCCGGGAGCTGGCCGACCATTTTGGTTTGAGCGAGAGCGGCTTCAAGCTGTACTGCCAGAACGTGCTGGGCGAGGGGTATCTCGCCTGGAAAGAGGTCATCGAGAAATACGTGAAAGAGCCGCCGAGCTGCTGCGCACGACCTCCCAGCGGGTGCAGGACATCGCCGCCCGGGTCGGCTATGAGAGCCAGGGCCGCTTTGCCCAGGCGTTCTACGACCAGTTCCGCCTGACCCCGCTGGAATACCGGCGCTTGTCGAAGTAAAATGTCCTTGGCCACCTCCCTCGCAGAGGGAGGCAAGAAAGCCACGACCCGAAAGGAGCGGAAAATTGAACAACATCACGCGCTCGATTTTCCGTGCCATTCATGAGGGGCGGTGGTTGAGCATTGAATACAAAAACCAACAGACCCAGCAGACCAAATATTGGGTCGCTATCCGCGGGCTGAACCCCAGGACCCGCACCCTGAACGTTGACGGGCTGCATCTGGGCAAATTAAGCGTGCAGGCGCTCGACCATATCAGCATTGACCGCATCCAGACCGCCGAGGTCGTGGACGGCTCGTGGTGCCCCGTCAACCAGACGCTCATCGACGACATCCGCGACAACCCCGGGCGGTACGCGGCGCTGTTTGACAACGCCGCCAACCTGCGGGTGCTGGACTATCTGGCCGCCTGCAACCGGCTGGACGCCACGCCCTACCAGTCCAACTACAGCCTGATCCATCAAATTGACGCCGACTGCTTTGCCGATTATAAGGAGGACACGCTGGAGCTGACCGACGACCAGTTCCGTGAGCTGGTGGGCCGGTTCCAGCGCCGGGTCGAGGACCGCCGTCAGAACGCCGCCCGCCCCAGCCTGCCCACGCTGGGGCTGAACCTTATCAGTATCGACACCCGGCAGGGGCTGTACGTGCTGGCCTACCGCCCGCTGCGGCTCGACGTGAAAAAGCGCGCCCTGCGGGCCGAGCCGGAGCCGGTCATCTGCCGGGAGTTCACCGTCAACGGCAGCAAGCTGAGCATCCATCAATTTCTGGATGCCGACGACTATACGCTGCTGGACGAGTTCACGAAGCACGCCGAGACCATCAAGGACCGCATCACCCGCAGCAACCCGCGGGTGCGGGTCGATGACCTGCCCTACCTCGTCGCCATCAGCCGCGACTGCCCCGTGGACTTGGAGCATGAGTACCGCGGCATCCTTACTATGTTCGAGGACCCCTCCGGCGAGACGGCCACCGCCCCGCTGCGGGCCTTCTTCGGCGAGATGACCGCCAAGCCGCGCCGCCGCAAGTCCTACCCGCTGGCGCTGCTGAACAACAAGGTCAATCTGGACCAGCTGCTGGCCATCAACAACGCCATGCGCTACCCGCTGGCCTACGTGCAGGGCCCGCCGGGCACCGGCAAGACCAACACCATCGTCAACACGCTGACGACGGCGTTTTTCAACGAGCGCACGGTTCTTTTTTCCAGCTACAACAACCATCCCATCGACGGCGTTGTGGAAAAGCTGCAGGCCATCACCTACCACGGCCAGACCGTGCCGTTCCCGATCCTGCGCCTTGGCAACAATGAGAAAACCGCCGAGGCCCTGCGCACCATCGACCAGCTGTTTGAGCAGTGCAAAAAAATCCCCGTGCCGGAGCGGCTGCTGGACAAAAACCACGCGGACCGCACGGCCCGCGCCAAACAGCTGACCGCCCTGCTGGAACGGTATGAGCGCATCCTTGATTTGCGGGAGCGGCGGGAGACCATCCGGCGCCTGCTGGACGCCCGCGGCCAGATGAACTTCCAGTACGAGCTGCAGGCCGGACAGCTGCCGCAGGTGGACCGTGAGCTGGCCGCCTACGGCAGCATCGACTCTGCCGACGCGCTGGCCCTGCTGGACCGCAACGAGGACGAGCTGCTGCGCTACCTCTACTACACCTCGGCCCGCTGCATCCGCCGGTTGGAGGAGCCGAAATACAACGATTTAATGAGCATCGTCCACAGCCCCGACACCGACAAGGAGCGGGTCACGCAGTTCAACAAGTACATCTCGGAGCCGGAGAACCTGAAAAAGCTGCTGCGCGTCTTTCCCATTGTGGCCACGACCTGCATCTCCGCCCACCGTCTGGGCGACCCGGAGCCGAGCTTTGACATGGTCATCATGGACGAGGCCAGCCAGTGCAGCACGGCCATGTCTCTGGTGCCCATCCTGCGCGGGGCGTCGCTGATGCTTGTGGGCGACCCGCAGCAGCTCTCGCCTGTCATTCTGCTGGACCCCGCCGACAACCGCACGCTGCGACGCCGCTACGGTGTCACGCAGGAGTACGATTACATCGAAAACTCGATCTACAAATGCTTTCTGGCCTGCGACGCCGTCAGCGACGAGACGCTGTTGAGCTACCACTACCGGTGCAGCCCCAAGATCATCGAGTTCAACAATCGCAAATACTACAACCACAAGCTGCACATTGCCAGCCGCGAGACCGACCCCACGCCGCTCGTCTATGTGGACGTGCCCAACGACACCACCGACGAGAAAAACACCGCCCCGCAGGAGGTGCGCCGCATCGAGGCATACCTGACCGCGCACCCGGACAAGCAGGTGGGCATCATCACGCCGTTTGCGAAGCAGCGCGCCGCCATCGAGGCCATGCTGCGCGCGAGGCACTTTGAGAACGCCGCCTGCGGCACGGTGCACGCCTTTCAGGGCGACGAGAAAGACGTGGTCATCTTCTCCCTGGCGCTGACCGACCAGACCCGCCCGCGCACCTACGACTGGCTGAAAACGAACAAGGAGCTCATCAACGTGGCGACCTCCCGTGCGCGGGAGCAGCTGGTCATCCTCTCGAATCAGGCCGCGCTGGACCGCCTGCACGCCGACAGCACCGACGACGATATTTACGAGCTGGTGCAGTACGTGCGCAAAAGCGGCCAGTCCGAGGTGACCGAGAAGCCCGCCGCCAGCCGTGCGCTGGGCATCAAGCCCTACAGCACCAAGACCGAGGATGCCTTTTTGGAAAATCTGAACCACGCGCTGGACAACGCCTTCCTCGACGGCAGCCGCTGCACGGTCCGCAAGGAGGTGCCCATCGCCCAGGTGTTTGAGGATAACCCCGGCTGCGCCGACCTTTTCTACACCGGGCGGTTCGACTTCGTCGTCTACCAGCGGGAGGGCCGCCGCCTGATGCCGATTTTAGCCATCGAGCTGGATGGCCGCGAGCACCGCGACGACCCCGCCGTCCAACGCCGTGACCGCAAGAAGGACCAGATCTGCCGCGAGCACGGCTTTGAGCTGATCCGTGTCGAGAACAGCTACGCGCGGCGGTATAATTATATCAAGAGTATTTTGATAAATTACTTCCGCAAGGTGTCGTAGCATCCGCAAACGGGCAGAGCCCCTCCGGCCTCGTTTTACTCGGCCACCTCCCCACTTCGTGAGGAGGCTTTCTCGCGGGCTTTGCCCGCGCATCCCAGCGTAAAACCGAAAAGTCCTGCCTCCCTTTCCCGGAGACAGGACTTTTTCCTTTTTACCGCCAGTGAAACGTAACCATGCCGTAAATATAAATAAACAAAATCGCGCCCGGCACAAAACACTTAAAAATCGGCTTCATCCAGGGGCGGACCTTCAGGCCCCTGCCGGTGTTGGCTTCGGCCACAAAATTGTCCCAGCCCCAGCCAAAGCGGTTGCAGCAGAACAGCGCCAGCACCAGCGACCCCAGCGGCAGCACATTGTTGCTGACGATGAAGTCCCAGAAGTCCAGCCACGCGCTGCCCGGCGCAAACGGCTGGAAGTGCAGCACGCTGTAGCCCAGCGCCGTCGTCAGCGCCAGCAGAAAGATGCCGACGCCGCAGACCACGCAGCCCTTCGGGCGGCTCCATCCGGTCAGCTCACGCACCATGGCAAGGATATTCTCGCAGACGCCCAGCACGGTGGACAGCGCCGCAAACACCATGAACAGGAAGAACAGTGCGCCCCACCAGCGGCCCCCGGCCATATTGCCGAACACCCCCGCCATCGTGTCAAACAGCAGACTGGGGCCTGCCGTGACCTCCAGCCCGTAGGTGAAGCACGCCGGGAAGATGACGATGCCCGCCAGCACGGCCACGAACGTGTCGAGAAAAATGACCCGCAGCGACTCGCCCATGAGCGCGTGATCCTTGCCGATGTAGCTGCCGAAGATCGCCATGCCGCCCATGCCGACGGACAGCGAGAAAAACGCCTGGTTCATGGCCGCCACGATGACCCCGCCGTCAATGGCCGAGAAATCCGGCACAAGGTAGAACCGCAGCCCCTCCGCCGCACCGGCAAACGTCAGGCTGTGCACGGCCAGCACCAGCATCAGCACCAGCAGCGCGCTCATCATGTATTTGGTCACGCGCTCCAGCCCGCCCTGCAAATTAAAGCTCAGCAGCACAAACGCCGCTATAAGGACCACAAGCAGATAGGTCACGTTCAGCCCGGGGTCGGCGATCATCTGCGCAAAGCCGAAATCCGCATTCTGCCCGGTCAGGAACTTGACAAAATAGTACAAGATCCAGCCCGTGACCACCGTGTAGAACGCCATGATGGCAATGTTGCCGATGAGGCTGACGACACCGAATACGCCCCACTTGTGGCCGGGCTTTTCCAAGCGCTGGTACATGGTAACGGGGCTGGCCTGGGCGGCGCGGCCCACGGCAAACTCCATGACCATGACGGGCAGGCCCAGCACCAGCAGGCAGAGGATGTAGAGCAGCATGAAGCTGCCGCCGCCGTTCTGGCCGCACATCCAGGGGAATTTCCAGACGTTGCCGCAGCCGATGGCGCACCCCGCCGACAGCATGATAAAGCCCAAGCGGCTGCTCAGGCGCTCGCGTTCGTTCATAAATCAGTTTTCCCTTTCGGTAGTGATTTCCGCGCAGACAATTTCCGTGCGGCCCTGGGTGCGGAACTTGTAGCCCCAGGTGCCCGTGCCACCGCTGACGATGGCATCGCAATGGTCTGCAATGTGCTTTCTGCCGTAGTTGCGCTCATTCTTGGCAACCATGCCCACCGCACCCGCAGGCCAGACCTGCCCGCCGTGGGTGTGGCCGCTCAAAATCAGGTCCGCCCCCGCCGCCGCGGCGTTCTTAAAGTCCCGCGGCTCATGGTCGAGCCAGACCGTGTAGTGGTCGTCGGGGCCGCCGGGCATAAGCTGTGCCGCCGTGAAGCGGCTGCCGTTCGTGTACAGATAATCCTTGCGGCCCACGACGCGCACACCGCAGGGCAGCAGGACGGACGTGTCCTCCAGGATGCGCACGCCCGCGGCGGCGAACCCGCGCTCCAGATCCGCGCGGCCAAAGCTCGGCTCCCGCCAGTGGTGGAACAGGTCGTGGTTGCCAAGGACGTAATACTTGCCCAGCGGCGCGTCCAGCTCGCCAAACAGCTTGCAGAAGGCGTCCAGCTCCTCCGGCTCGGTGAACTCGTCGAAAATATCGCCGGTCAGCACAAGCAGGTCGGGACGGCACGCCTCGATTTTTGCTTTCAGCTCCGGGATGCGGGTGTGATCCATCGCCGCACAGGCGCGCGGGTGGACATCACTGACCTGCACGATGGTCAGCCTGCCGTTCGGCAGATTTTTCATCGTTGTCAGGCTGTATTTTGTCGTACAGAGCCGCAGCGCACGCCGCCGCCCCCACCACATGATAAGGCCCGTCAACAGCCACGGCGTTATGCCGTCCAGCCAGATAATATGCCAAACAGTCAGCGGTGTGCCGCCGATGCGCCGCAGCGCCAGCCCGATGGCGGTACCGATGCAGTAGAATGTCACAAGATGTCCGGCAAACACGATGCCCAGCCCGAGCGGGTCGCGGCTGATATACGCCAGCACGCCCATCAGCACAAGCGGCAGTCCGTAATACAGCACCGGCCACCGGGCCACCAGCTGTAAGGGCGGCAGCTGCAAGAAGTTCAGGTACAGCAAAGCATCCAGCGCCACCTGCCCGAGGCGCGGAAGAACGAATTGGAAGAAAGGATGATACATGGTTGATGCCTTTGTTCGGTAAGAGTGCCTTCCCCCTTGGGGGAAGGTGTCTGCGGCCCCGCCCGCAGGCGGATGAGGGGAAGCCTTTTTAACAAAAACACCCCCGCACCTCGCGGCACGGGGGCTGAAATTTAATTTTTACTGTTCCTTCGCCTTGATGGCCGCATCAATCGCTCTTGCAGCCTCTTTGCCGGCACCCATGGCCAGAATAACCGTGGCAGCACCGGTGACAGCGTCGCCGCCGGCGTAGACCATCGGGCGGCTCGTCAGGCCGTCGGGGCCGTTCGTGATCAGGCAGCCGTGCTTATCGGCGTCCAGACCCGGCGTGGTGGAGCGGATCAGCGGGTTGGGGCTGGTGCCCAACGCCATGATCATCGTATCAACGTTCAGAACGAACTCGCTGCCCTCCTTGACGATGGGGCGGCGGCGTCCGGACGCATCCGGCTCGCCCAGCTCCATCTCCACGCAGCGCATGCCGCAGACTTCGCCGTTCTCGTTGCCCAGCACCTCGACCGGGTTGGTGAGGGTCTTGAAGATGATGCCCTCCTCCTCGGCGTGCTCGACCTCCTCCCGGCGAGCCGGAAGCTCCTCCATGCCGCGGCGATAGACGATGTACACCTCTTTCGCGCCCAGACGCTTGGCCGAGCGCGCCGCGTCCATCGCGACGTTGCCGCCGCCGACGACGGCGACCTTGCCGCTGTGCCGGATCGGGGTCTTGCTGTCCGCGCGATAGGCCTTCATCAGGTTGATGCGGGTCAGATACTCGTTGGCGGAATACACGCCCTTGAGGCTCTCGCCCGGAATCCCCATGAAGCGCGGCAGACCCGCGCCGGAGGCGACATAGACGGCTTCGTAGCCCATTTCAAACAGCTCGTCGATGGTGAGCACCTTGCCGATGACCATGTTCGTTTCGATATCCACGCCCATGGCCTTGAGGCCGTCGATTTCCTTCTGCACGATGGCCTTCGGCAGACGGAATTCCGGAATGCCGTACACCAGCACGCCGCCCGCCAGATGCAGCGCCTCGTAAATCGTGACCTGATAGCCCAGCTTCGCCAGATCGCCCGCCGCCGTCAGGCCGGACGGCCCCGCGCCGATGATGGCGACCTTGTGGCCGTTCGGGGCGGGCGCTTGGGGATGATCCGCCACGTGCTCGCGGTGCCAATCCGCGACAAAGCGCTCCAGACGGCCGATGGCGACCGATTCGCCCTTGATGCCGCGCACACACTTGCCCTCGCACTGGTTCTCCTGCGGGCAGACGCGGCCGCAGACGGCGGGCAGCGCGGAGGACGCGGTCAGCACCCGATAAGCGCCCTCCATATCCTCGTTGGCGACGCGCTCGATGAACGCGGGGATGTCAATCTGAACCGGGCAGGCGCTGCGGCAGGGCTTCGTCGGGCAGTTGAGGCAGCGCTTGGCCTCGTTCACGGCCATGTCGTAGGTATAGCCGAGGGCGACCTCGTCGAAGTTCTTGTTGCGGACGTCAGGCTCCTGCGAAGGCATCGGGCATTTTTTCGGGTTCATATTGCGCGTAACGGCCATATCACTTGACCTCCTTGTTCATCAGGTTGCAGTGCGCCTCGCGGGCGTGCTGCTCAAAGTCGCGGTACATCGTGCCGCGCTTCATGGCCTCGTCGAAATCGACCAGATGGCCGTCGAAATCCGGGCCGTCCACGCAGGCGAACTTCGTCTCGCCGCCGACGGTCAGGCGGCAGCCGCCGCACATGCCCGTGCCGTCGATCATAATGGGATTCATGGAAACGACGGTCTTGATCCCGTATTTTTTCGTCACGGCGCAGACGAATTTCATCATCACCAGCGGGCCGATGGCGATCACCTCGTCATAGGCGTTGCCCGCCTGAATCAGGCGCTCCAGCGCGGCGGTGACCAGCCCTTTTTCGCCGTGGCTGCCGTCGTCGGTCATCATAACCAGCGTATCGGAAGCGGCCTTGAACTCGTCCTCCAGAATCACGAGATCCTTGTTTCTAAAGCCGACGATGGCGTGCACCTCACAGCCCTGCTCGTGCAGCTTCTTGGTCACGGGCAGCGCGATGGCGCAGCCCACGCCGCCGCCGACCACGGCGACCTTTTTCAGCCCCTCGGTGTGGGTCGCAACGCCCAGCGGGCCGACGAAATCATGCAGCGTCTGTCCCTCTTCGAGGGTATCCAATTCCATCGTCGAACCGCCGACGATCTGGTAAATAATCGTAACCGTGCCGCCCTGACGGTCGTAATCCGCAATGGTCAGCGGGATGCGCTCGCTGTCCTCCAACGCGCGCAGAATGATGAACTGGCCGGGCTCCGCTTTTTGGGCGATAAACGGCGCGTCGATCACCATCTTGGTGACGGTCGGGTTCAGGCGCTCTTTTTTGACAATCCTAAACATGGGGCTTCCTCCTGAATCAAACTCCGAATCGCGTTTCCGCCCATGCGAAAAAACGCAAAACAGCTTATTTTTATTCGACACAAATCGGCGATGCCCTGCCTTTTGCGCGATTTTTTTCGGGAAATCATTTCCGCCTGCGGACGAAACCGGAGGACGCCGTTTCGCGCTGGCGTCCCCCGTGTAAAGCAGATTGAGGCGGGATTAGAAATCGACCTCGGTATCGTAATAGCAGCACTTGAGCAGCTTCTCCATCTCCTCCTGGCTCGGCTGGCGCGGGTTGGAGCCGGTGCAGGCGTCGGCAATCGCGTTTCGGGCGATTTCCGGCAGGCGCTCGAGGAACACGCTCTCCGGCACGAAGCCCTGCTCGCAGGGATAGCTGTCCGCGCCGTAATGCCCGATGGCATGCGGGATGTTCAATTCGTCGTTCATTCCGCGCAGGTAGGCGATCAGCAGCGCGACCTTCTCGTCGTCATCCCTGCCGCCCAGATGCATGTAATCGGCGATCACGCCGTAGCGCTTCTTGGCCGTCTCGTCCTTCGCGTTGAAGGCGATGACCTTCGGCAGATACATCGCGTTGGCCGCGCCGTGGATGATGTGCGCGCCGTAATCGGCGAACGCCGCGCCGGTCTTGTGCGCCATGGAGTGCACGATGCCCAGCAGCGCATTGGAGAACGCCATGCCGGCCAGACACTGCGCGTTGTGCATGCGGTCGCGGGCGGCCATGTCGCCGTTGTAGCTCGGCACGAGATCCTTCATAATCATCTCGATGGCGTGAATCGCCAGCGGATCGGTGAAGTCGCAGTTCGCGGTGGAGACATACGCCTCAATGGCGTGGGTCATCGCGTCCATGCCGGTGTGCGCAACCAGCTTCTTGGGCATGGTCTCCGCCAGCTCCGGATCGACGATGGCCACGTCCGGCGTGATTTCAAAATCGGCAATCGGGTATTTGATGCCCTTGGAATAATCGGTGATGATGGAGAACGCCGTCACCTCGGTCGCCGTGCCGGAGGTGGAGGAAACGGCGCAGAAATGCGCTTTGCGGCGCAGCTTCGGCAGGCCGAAGACCTTGCACATGTCCTCAAACGTGCACTCCGGGTATTCGTATTTGATCCACATGGCCTTCGCCGCGTCGATCGGGGAGCCGCCGCCCATGGCGATAATCCAATCCGGCTGGAACTTGGCCATCGCGGCCGCGCCCTTCATCACGGTCTCCACGGACGGATCCGGCTCGATGCCCTCGTAAAGCTCGACCTCCATGCCCGCTTCCTTCAAATACTGCTCGGCCTTGTCGAGGAAGCCGAAGCGCTTCATCGAGCCGCCGCCGACGCAAATCATCGCGCGCTTGCCTTCAAAGGTTTTGAGCGCTTCCAGCGCTCCCTTGCCGTGATACAAATCGCGGGGAAGAGTGAAACGAGCCATCCTCTATTCCTCCTGTTTTCTTCGGGCTGTGCCCTCGGTCGATTTCTGACGTCTCCGATCGGCTTAAAAGCATCTGCTCGATGTTTCTTTGTCAATCTCTGTGCGTATTATACGCCTGACGTCTGACGTTGTAAAGAGGATTTTTTGATTTTTTTGCGTTTTTTGATGGTAATTCCGCTATTTTGAACGCTTTCTGCATTTATTTGTCTTCTTTTTCTCATTTTAAGATTCAAAAACGTTTCGTCTTTTCCAAGTTTGACTTTATTATAACGTTCTGCTCATGTCTTCTTATATAAAAAGCTTTGCCGCGAATCCCAGCCGTTCGCGGCAAAGCCTTTTTTCAGTCTTCTTTTTTAGTCTCCCTCGATCATTCGATACCCCACGCCGACCTCCGTGAAGATGTATTCCGGCTCGGCGGGGTTTTTTTCGATCTTCCGGCGGATGTTCGCCATGTTCACGCGGAGGATCTGGTTGTCATATGCCTTGTTCGGCCCCCAGATTTCGCGAATCAGGTAATCATAGGTCAGCACACGCCCGGCGAAGCGCCCCAGCAGCGCGACCAGCTTGAATTCGTTCTGCGTCAGCCCCGCGTCGCGCCCGTCGATATACACGCGGTATTTGTCATAGTCGATGACCAGCCCGCGCGCGGTAAAGCGGTTTTCCTTCGCGATGCTCGCGTTGCCGCTCGTCGTGCGCGTATGGCGGATCGCCGTGCGCAGACGCGCCAGCAGCTCGGATGTGCCGAACGGCTTGGTGATGTAATCATCCGCGCCCGCGTCCAGCGCGCGCACCTTCTCGCGCTCGTCCGTCCGCGCGGAGACGACCACCACCGGCATCAGCGACCATGCGCGCAGCTGGGTCAGCACGTCCATGCCGTCCATATCCGGCAAGCCGAGATCGAGAATCACCACATCCGGACAATGCGAGGTGAGCATGCTCAGCGCCTCGCGCCCCGTGCCCACGATGATGGATTCATAGCCGTTGGCCTCCAGCACCCGGCGCATAAAGCTGCAAATGGCGCGGTCATCCTCAACAATCAGCACTTTTCCTCGTACAGCCATCGTTTATTCCTCCCCCATCGGCAGCACAAACGAAACGCATGCGCCGCCCGTCGCTCGATTTTTCGCTTTCATCGTGCCGCCGTGCGCCCGCACGATGCTCATGCAGACCGAAAGCCCGATGCCCATGCTCCGCCGCCCGTCGCCGCGCAGCTCGCCCGCATGGGGAAACATCTCTTCAAACAGCTTCGGCAGCACGGCAGGCTCGATGCCCGCGCCGTTATCCAGTACGCTGAATTGCGCCAGATCGCCCTCCCGCCGAATTCGAAGCTCGATTTCCGTCGCGCCTTCCGCGTGGAGCACGGCGTTTTCCATCAGGTTAATCAGCACCTGTTCGATCAGCGTCGCATCCATCGGCACCATCAGCAATTCGTCCGGCACGCTGACGCGAACCGGCAGCGTGTTGAACCGCTTTTTGAATTTGCCCACGGCCTCCGCGGCGATTTCCTCCGCGGCCTGCGGCACCTTGTCAATCTGCACCGCGCCCTCGTTGAACCGCGTGATGGACAGCATGTTTTCCACCAGCCGCACCAGCCACTGCGCGTCGTCGCGAACGTGGCCGATCAAATCCTTTTTCACTTCGTCGCTGAACTGGTCGTAGTTTTCCAGCACGGCGGAGGACGAGCCGATGATCGAGGTCAGCGGCGTGCGCAGATCGTGCGACACGGAGCGAAGCAGGTTCGCCTTCATCTTTTCCTTCTCCGCTTCGGATTTCACGCGCTCCTGCCGCTTCACCTGATCGGTCAGCATGCCGACGACGATCGAAACGGCGAACATCGTCACAAACGTGAGCGGATAGCCGGTGATCGTGAAGTTGAACGCGAAATACGGATAGGTGAACGCATAATTCACGCCGATGACGGAAACCACCGTTGCCACCAGACTGAACAAAAACCCATCCGTCAGGCGGGCGACCAGCAGCACCGCCAGCATAAAGACCATCGGCACCGCGCTGTCGCTGTCGCCCATGTGCGTCAGCAGCGTGCAGACCGCCGCCGCCACCGCCAAAATGCCGAGCGTAATGCCCGCGTCGCAGAACATCTGCCGCCTGCTCTGCCGCTTGGGAATCATCATTTCCCTAAAACTGCCCCACCATTTAGAAAGGGATGTCGGCATCCGCGCCGCCTCCTCTTGCCGTACTTCTTTTCATGTTGTTTTATTATAGCATGCGCCGCTATCAAAATCCCGTTAAGATTGAGAGAATTGTCCATCTGCACAAATCCCGCCCGCGAAACTTATGAACTTGCGTCCTTTCTTTCGCCGCAAAAACATGCTATAATCGCTCCTGCTTCCGGGGAAACCTCCCCGGACGTTTTTCATACGCATCAACTGTGGAAAGGAAGCCTCATCATTTATGCCGCTTGTCATTGTCGCCATTTTCTTTATCGTGCTCTTCTCCTGCGAGGGAATCGAACATCTCTGTCGCGAGAGCGACGACCAGCAGGCCCTGCGCCGCTACCGCGAGCATGAGCATCACGCCCGCCCGACCAGCGACCATTATCTCGATCTGCTCGGTTAATTCGCGTTTCCCCCTTGACTTTGAGCAAATAATTGGCTATACTAAGTCTGTTATTCCCCATGCCGGTGTGGTGGAATTGGCAGACGCCCGGGATTCAAAATCCCGTGTCCGCAAGGACGTGCGGGTTCGACCCCCGCCACCGGCACCAAAACAAATGAAATCCGAACCCAGTTTTCCAAATTGGAAATGGGTTCGGATTTTTTTCTTATCTTTCAATCACAAAGGTATAACCCACTAGACCTTGAAGCATGGTCAGTGTGTGAGGGGCTGAGATTCCTCGAAATCCTTGTGAAATAATGATACAGCAAAACCGTTACATTCTTCATATAGGGATATTCTTTCATTGAGGAATATGGTATACTTGGCTCAATAAATCGGAATTGTTAAACTGCTATTTTTTAAATAGGTATTGACTTTTACGTAACGTAATAGTTTAGAGTATACTTGTCGAGAGGAGGGAATGACAATGATGACGGTAAATGAGGTAAGCAAATTAACAGGAGTAAGTATACGCACTCTGCAGTATTATGATACCATTGGTCTCTTAAAACCTATTGAATATACAGAGTCAGGTTATAGGTTGTATGACGATACATCCTTGGAAAGGCTGCAACAAATTTTATTGTTTAAAGAATTGGAATTTTCTCTTAAGGAGATTAAAAAGATAATTGATGCCCCTAACTTTGACAGGAACAAAGCATTAGAGCAGCAGATTGAATTGCTTACTATGAAAAAGAATCATCTTGAAAATCTTATTAGTTTCGCTCGAGGAATAAAAGGAATAGGAGTGAAATATATGGATTTTAAAGTATTTGATACAACAAAGATTGATGAGTATTCTAAACGAGCAAAAGAACAATGGGGACAAACCTCTGAGTATAAGGAGTTTGAAGAGAAAACAAAGAACTGGACGAAAGACGATGAAGCTACTGTTGCAAATGGGTTTATGCAATTATTTGTTGAATTCGGACAAATGAAAGAAATGGACCCAGAAGATGAACAGGTGCAGTTGCAGGTAAAGAAACTTCAGGATTACATTACAGATCATTTTTATACATGTTCTGATAAGATTTTATGCGGTCTTGGAAGAATGTATGCCGGTGGAGGAGAACTTACGGAAAATATTGATGATGTCGGAGGAGTTGGAACAGCAGAGTTTGCAAGTAAAGCTATTGATATATTTTATATGAGCAGAAGGTAAATTCTAGTTTGGAGAATTGAGAAAATCGAAGTTTGTGATGGTAGATAATATGGAATGGTTTAATGTTTTTGGGCTGATTTTTATTGCAGTCATTATGATACCCAATGTTGTATTTGCGATTAAGTGCAAAGATGGATTTGATAATAAGTGGAACAATAAATATGTTGAGGTCACAGAACAAGTAGGGAGATTGGGTTGTTTCGGATTCATGATAATCAATATTCCGGGAACTTGGTTCGGGTGGTGGTCTGACGAAGCATTTGCACTATATCTGATTGTAGATACCATATTGGTAATGCTTTATTGTGCTATTTGGATTATATGTTTTAAGAAAAACAGCGTTTTCAGAGCATTAGCACTTTCTATTATTCCTTCAATGTTGTTCTTATTTAGTGGGATTATGAGTAGGTCAGTGCTATTGATTATTGCATCAGTATTATTTGCACCAAGTCATATTGTGATTTCATATAAAAATGTAAAATGATATTTACAACTTCAAGTTTGCAGAACTAATAGAGAAGTAACATATAAAACAATAAATATGGTCAAAAAATCATCGACATCCGACCTACAGCACGTTATAATATAGTTAATCTAATAAGAAAACCAAGTGATCATTGTTACGAAGCTGAATCGTAATGGTGGCCAACTGAGTGAACTCGATGGAACGGAATGGTTATATCCTCCGGGTGCTCCGAGCACCGGACGAGCACCGAAAGGTGCTTTACAGAGATGAAAACAGGTTTTCTTATTTTGACGAGGAGTAACAGAATAGTTAGGAAAATCAAGGATTTCCTTGACTTAACTTTACTAAGAATTATATATGTTTTCAGTGGTATCTCAAGCTCCTAAGCGAGGCGTCGGAGGTTCAAATCCTCTTGGCGACGGG
>OIDZ01000263.1_pt1 | contig 16296 bp, 10 predicted proteins | sample 1581681 | NCBI WGS metagenome assembly OIDZ01 (sample SAMEA3882512, study PRJEB24775) | human gut metagenome | biome: human-associated habitat; feature: intestine environment; material: feces | place: Netherlands | collected 2009/2010
CGTTCTCGGCAACCAAGGAAAAAATCGTTTCGGAATCTCTGTATCATGCGCCTAAGGGACAGCGGGCACTTGTATTTTTAAGAAAAGGACAGGTTTTTGATTTTAATACGGATAAATCCCGTCGAAATTTGATTAAAGAAGCGGTAGCAGAGAACCAACTGTTTTTCTCAGTTGCCTGCACAATGAATGATGCGGATTGTTCCCGTGCGATGAAGTGGTTCAGAGAAAAGGTGTTTTTTTCCAGAGATTATTCAGATATTCCGCGGCAGCTTCTTGAGTATTCGAATGATGCACACATGTTAAAGGCGATCTCTGATTATGCTAAGGCGGCTGATTTGGGCATTGAAGATATGCAGTTTGAGATCAACAGTAAGGAAGTTCAGAAGGACGGAAGTATCCCAGATGACATTCCCGAAAGCATTAAGGCGGCTTTGATTCAGTTTATGCAAACGCTGTCCGAAACGTCGAATAATTCTGAAGTGCGCTTAAAAATGGGCGAAGTTAAGGCGACTTCCAAGCATAAAGGCTGCAATAAAAATGGAGAAAGCCAGCTTTATTCTCTTGATTTGGAAGATGAGTCGGATGGAACGAGAAAGCTCATGTCTATCGCGCCGGCGATTGAATCGGTGCTGACGAACGGGGGCGTTTTGTTGGTAGATGGGCTTGAACGTGAGCTTCACCCGCTGTTGGTGAACGTTGTAATCTCAAAGTTCCAAAGCAAGAAAACGAATCCACTTGGAGCGCAGATCGTGTTTACTACGCATGACACTGAACTGTTAAATATGGAATTGATTCGAAAAGATCAGCTGTACTTTGTTGACAAAAATCAAAAAGATGGTGCATCTGAATTGTATAGCATTAGCGAATTTGGAACTCGGACAACTGAGAATATTCGAAAAGGATATCTGCTTGGTAAATATGGAGCCACCCCCCGATGTTGAAATTGAGGAGGTGGAGTAATGCCTAAAGCGCAGTGTTCATTGGAATGATGAACGATGTGCTTTTTCTTTTTGAAAATTAGAACGTTAACGGCGGACCTCCCTCCGGGCAGGTCTGCCGTATCCTTGCCTAAGGGAGACGATGCGCTTACAATAACATCAGGCGGCGGGGGTATACCTTCTGCCAAATGATGGGAAAATGAGGTATGCGTCATGGAATTAGAGGTTCAGCATGAAAATCAAACGATCATCCTTTGGCTTCGCAGCGGGTGCCGCACGGATTTAAGCCTGCTTTATGAGCTTGGAAAGACGTGGAGATACCGAGTGGTGGTGATCCGTTCCGGCTTTGGCAGCCTGATAAACAATACGTCCACGCTTCTCTGGTTCAACCGCGGAACGCCGATTGGAAGGGATTCCCATGGGTGCGCATTGGCAGCATCCTTGCACTGAAGAAAGGGAGAAGATTACAATAATAGGGACATTCGGGGCAAGGAGATTTTGATATGGAAGCAAGAGTTGAAAAGCCGCATCGTATCGCGGGTTATTGCCGGATTTCCGTGGATGTGGAAGCGGATCGGGATAACACGAGCATCGAAAACCAGAAGGACATCATTTCCGACTATGTTCAGCGGTATTTTCCGAACAGCGAGTTGACCTTCTTTGTGGATCGAGACCGTTCGGGCTATACGTTTGAGCAGCGGGAGGATTATCAGCGGATGCGCCCGTATCTGATGATGGGACAGTACGATGTCCTCATCATCAAGGATTTGAGCCGATTCTCCCGACGCAATTCGCGTGGTCTGGTTGAGCTGGAGGATTTGCGGGACGCGGGCGTGCGGATCGTAGCCATCGGGGACAGCATCGATTATCCGACGCATGACGATTGGACAAACATCCGCCTGCGTTTTCTGCTCAATGAAATGCCGGTCACAGATTCCTCGCAGAAGGTCAAAAGCGTCATTTCCCGGCGACAGCAGGACGGACGCTGGATCTGTTCCGTGCCGTATGGGTATGTCATGAAGAACCACAAGCTGATGACGTATGAAATCGACCCGGCGGCAGCGGAGGTTGTCCGAAAGATTTTTGAACTGTATACGTCGGGCTGGGGCTACAAGCGGATTGCGAATTATCTGACCGACCACAGCATACCGACGCCCAGACGTGCCGAAGCCGCGAGAAAGGCGGAACGCGGCGAGCCGGTCGTTCGGCAGGGCAAGGATGCGTGGGCGATTGTGACGATACAGGGAATGCTCAGCAACGATTTTTATATCGGAACGCTTCGACAGGGCAAGTACAAGCGCAAGGGCATCAACGGAAAGGACGAGCGGATTGACGAATCCAAGCAGCTTGTCTTTGAAAATCATCACGAACCGATTATCGACTATCCGACGTTCGCCTATGTGCAGGAGCAGATGAAGAAGCGGACGCGCAGCAACTACAACGGCATCCGCAAGTACGAAACGCCGTATACCGGGCTGCTGTTCTGCGGGGACTGCGGCAGTCCGATGTTCTCCATGAGCAGCAAGCAGCTTGATCCGGCGTATACCTGCGGAACCTATCATCGGCGCGGGCGCAAGGGCTGCACGTCGCATCATACGCGGGTAGACTTTCTGGACAGCATTTTGAAAATGTATGTGCAGAAGGTGAAGCAGGGCAGCGCGAACATGATCGACGCGCTGGAAGCGTCCATCCGCGATGAAAAGGCGAAGATCAACGAGGGCGAAAAGACGCAGGATATGCTGCGCAGGCAGATCGACGCGGCGAAAAATCAGCTCAAGGTGCTGACCCGGCAGAAGATCGCGGAGCTGATGCGCAAGCCGGATCAGGAAGAGATGATAAACGAAACCTATGACGCGCTGGAAGCGGAGTGTTACGGAAAGATTCGCGGGCTGGAAAGCCAGCTCGACCTGATGGCGGATCATCGCAACAACGTCATCCGCATGAACCGAATCGCGAAGACGGCGCTGGATATCTTCGACGATATTCTGAACAAGCCCAAGCTGAAAAAGCAGGATATCGAGTTCATCGTCGAGCGCATCGACGTATACGACGACCACATCGATATCCAGCTCAAGAGCGACATTGACGCGCTGCTGCACGTTTCCGCGACGCAAGCCATCGAGCAGGCGGCGGGGGATGAATCGGCGCTCGTCCGACAGGTGCGGAATCACAAAAAAGACGAACGTTTGATCAACAGTGTCAGATGCGGCGACCCGCTTGAAATCTATACCGATAAAGACGGCGAGGTCATCTTAAAGAAGTATTCCCCGATCGGCGAGATTTCGAACTTTGCGAAGGATTACACGGAATCGCTGTTCCGGTCGCTGGGGCATATCGCCTGCATCACCGATAAGGATATGATCGTTTCGGCCAGCGGCGTATCGCGCAAGGAGCTTTGGGAAAAACCCATCAGCCGCGATTTGGAGCAGGCGATTCAGAGCCGTCAGGTGGTGACGGCCAACCGGGGCAACGGCACGCGGCTCGTCCCCGTCACTAGCGAGGAGGACGCGCAGGCGTATACCGCGCAGGTGATCTGCCCGATCATTGCGGACGGCGAATCCATCGGCGCGGTGGTGCTGCTCTCCCGCGAACCGGCGGCGCGCATGGGCGATACCGAGCTGAAGGTCGCCGAAACGACCGCCAGCATCGTCGGGCGGCAGATGGAGCAGTAACGCGGAAAATTTAAAAAACGAGACGGAAGGGGCTTGCCTGCTTTCGTCTTTTGTTGTATCGTTATGGAAAAAGACGGATTCCAAGACAAAGTGAATCGAGGGGAAAAACAAGTGATGAAATGCCTTATGCCAGGAAAGCTGGGAACGATGACGCTTAAAAACCGCGTGATTTTCCCGTCTATGTGTAATTTTTATGGCGATGACGAAGGAAACATAACGCCGCGGCTGGAGGCGTATGTTCGCGCGCGGGCGGAGGGTGGCGCCGCGGCGATTATCATGCCGGCAAGTCCGTTCGGCAAGCCGGGGCCTGCACGCCCTGCGCTTTCGGACGACAGATACGAGGCGGGATGGAAGCGTCTGCTGGCCATCTGCCATGAGAATGACTGTCGGCTGATTGCGCAAATTCATCCGGCAAAGGCTCAGGCGGGGCGCGATCCCGCGCTGCTGATGCCGGACGCCATGCCGCAGAAAATGATTGAGGAAATCATTTCGGGTTATGCGGCGTGCGCAAAGCGGGCGCGGGCGTTTGGCGTGGACGGTGTGGAAATTCACGGCGCGCATGCGCACGAGGTTGCGCAGTTCCTTTCGCCGTATTATAACCATCGGACAGATGAATATGGCGGCAGCCCGGAGAAACGCGCCAGGCTCGCCTGTGAGGTGATTCGTGCCATCAAACGCGAAGCCGGGGCGGATTATCCCGTTATTTTCCGCATCAGCGCCCGAGAAATGATTCCCGGCGGGCGAGAATTGGAAGAAAGCATGCGCATTGCGCCGCTGCTTGAAGCGGCGGGCGCGGATGCGTTGCATGTTTCGATCGGCATGCCGCTGTCGGAAGGCTATATTTCCGCACCGATGGATGTGTCGGATGGTTTTAATGTGGAAGCCGCCGCAAAAATGCGTGCTTGTGTGTCTATTCCGGTGATTGCGGTGGACAGAATCAACACGCCGGAGCTGGCCGAACAGACGATTGCGCAGGAAAAAGCGGATTTTGTTGCTATAGGGCGCGGCATGCTGGCTGATCCGCAGTTTGTGAACAAGATCGGGACGGAAAAGCCGATCCGCCTTTGTTTGGGCTGCAATCAAGGCTGCCGCAAATCGGTGACTAAAAAAGCGATTTATTGTGTGCAGAATCCGTTTACAGGGCGTGAGCAGGAATGGACGATCAAGCCGCTGCCCCAAAGGCCGCGTGTACTGGTGGTTGGCGCTGGCGTTTCCGGATTGGAGGCGGCGCTGGATTTTGCGCTGCGTGGGGCGCAGGTCGAGGTTTGGGAAGCGCAGACGCATGCGGGCGGCTTGATTGAGCTGGCGAAGCTGCCGCCGCATAAAGCGGTATTGGAACGGCTGATTGCGTATCGATTGGCGATGCTCGAACAGCTTGGCGTGCCGGTACGCAATGGACGGCGTGCGGACGTGGAATCGATTGCGGCGTTTGCGCCTCGGCTGGTTATTCTCGCTACAGGCAGCAAACCGGCTATGCCACCGATTGATGGACTGCGGGATTCGCATGTCATGGCGGTGGATGATGTCCTGCCCAAGCTGGACATCATCGAGGCGAAGCGCTGCGCGGTGCTTGGCGGCGGTCTGGCCGGATTGGAAACGGCGGATGCGCTCTGCGCACGGGGCATACAAGCTGAGGTCTTTGAAATGGCGGACACGGTCGGCACGGGTCTGCCTGCGACACGGAAGGGCTTTGTGATGGATCGTCTGAACGCCGGGGGATGCGTGATTCATACCGGCGCGCGGATTCAGCACGTGGCCTTCCCCATGATCGGCTATGAGCAGGACGGGCAGACGATGGAAGCGGGTCCGTATGACTTGGTGATTACGGCGCTGGGACGCAGAAGCGAGCGCGTGCTGGCGGATGAGCTGAGAGAAAAACATCCGGAAATCGAGTGTGTCTGCGTGGGAGATGCGGATCATCCGGCGACAGCATTGGAGGCAACGGCCGGCGCGGCCGAGCTTGCCGTTCACTGGGAAGGCAAATAAAAGAAAAAATGCGGAAGAAAATGCTTCTCCGATTCGTCTTATTTCCAGATGAACAAAAGGGGGAGAGCCGATGAAAAGAATGGTATTTTTGCTGACGCTCGCTTTGTGCGTATCCGCCGCCTGCGCGCGGGCGGAGACGGTCTATGACCGGGGCGAATTATACGGCGTGATGAACGTTTATGCGAAACCCGATTTGCTTTCTGAACACCTGATGACCTATTTCAGCGGAACGCCCGTCGATGTGATGGAGAACGTGGCCGGGCAGGAAGATGAAATCTACGCGCATGTCCGCGTGGCGGGGCAGATCGAGGGATATGCGCAAATCTGGGACGGCTACGGATACGAGACGGTTCTTTTTTCGGAAGAGGCGGCCGATGTGCCCTGCGGCATTTTGCCGATGCTTGTGGCGAACCCCGGCGGAAGGGGAATCGTCAATCTGCGGGATCGGCCGAGCCGAAGCGGGCGGATTCTTGCGGAAATTCCGAACGGCACGACGGTCGAGGTGATGGGCGTCAAGGAAGACGACATGCATGTTCTGGCGTCGTGGGCGCACGTCCGCGTGGGCGGGCAGACGGGGTTTATGCAGTTGGATTTGCTGGCCGTGCCGAACACGGAGGCATATTGGCTGGCGATGGCCGGAACGTACATGGTTTTGCCGATGCGCTCGTGCAGCCTGAACGATGTGCGGCCGTTTGACCCGCCGGAAATCACCGCCGAAGCGCTGGCGCAGGCGCTGGCCGAGCCGAAAAGCCAGGAGCAGGTTCGGCAGTTTTTCGCCTCGCTGGGGTTGGAAATCACGGAGGAGGAAGCACGTCATCTGCAGACGGGCGAACCCTTTTTGACAGATCCGGGCAAGCCGGAAATTCAGACGATAGATGCGGATTTAGGCGACGGCAAAGCGCTGGCGCTGGTCAAAACACGGCTCTATTCGTTTTTGCTGGAAACACGCGCAGACGGAAAAACGGTGCTGCTGGATATGCTGACGGAGTTTGACGCCCTGCGCACGGAGCGCATCGGCCGAACGACGTGGCTCGTCGGGCGCATGGGCGGCCCGCTGGACGGCGGGCGCGGCGAATACGGCTGCTGGTATAATCTGGAAACGCGCGGCGCGGATATCCTTTATGCGGAATTCACCGTGGAAAGTTATATGGGCGGTTCGATTTGCACGGGGACGTGGGCGAGCGAGGACTGCCTGATTTACGCGCTGACGGAGGAAACGCAGACGGAGGGCGAAAGCGTGGCCGTAACGTCTCAAATCACGATTGAGGGGATCAGAGGCCTATATACGGCGAAGGATATTCAGCGCGAATCCGTGTTTGAAAAAACGCTTCGCCGGGAATATGTCTACGATGCGTCGCGCGGATGTCTTGTCATCGCCGGCGCGCAGTGATACAATGAAAGCTGAAAGCTGAAAGACGAAAGAACGGAAATCGGAAGAAGGGGTGAAACATGAACGCGCTGAGCGAAGCGCTGCAAGGCGCGCGGCGCATTGTCTTTTTCGGCGGCGCGGGCGTGTCTGTGCCCAGCGGGATTCCTGATTTTCGCGGCGAAAACGGACTGTATGCGAAGGAATATGACGGCCTGACGGCGGAAATGCTGCTCAGCCACTCGTTTTTCTGCCTGCATCCGGATATTTTCTACGATTTTTATAAAAAGCACATGCTTTATCCGAACGCAAAGCCGAACATTGTGCATGTCAGGCTGGCCGAGATGGAACGGACGGGCAGGGTGACGGCGGTTGTCACGCAGAATATCGACGGCTTGCACAAGAAAGCGGGAAGCCGAAACGTGTTCGAATTGCACGGCAGCGTATACGAGAATTTCTGCATGGGCTGCGGAAAGCGCTTCGGACTGGATTTCATCCTGAAAGCGCCCGGCGTGCCGCGCTGCCCGGAATGCGGCGATATTGTGCGTCCGGAGGTCACGCTCTACGGCGAGCCGCCGGATCATTGGTTTATGACGGGCGCGTGCCGGGAAATCTCGAATTGCGATACGCTGATCGTCGCGGGTACGAGCCTGTCGGTCGAACCCGCCGCGTCGTGCCTTGAGTACTTCCGAGGCAGGCGGCTGATTGTAATCAACAGGAATGAAACCCCGGCGGACGCGCGCGCAACGCTTGTGCTGCATGAGGACGTCGCGAAGGTTTTTGAAACGCTGTAAAGGAGAACGCTTATGCGCCAGAGAAAAAGACAGGTGACGGACAAGGCGACAATCTGCGCCATGCTTGACGCTATGGATACGATTCACGTCGCGATGCATGACGAGCCTTTCCCGTACATTGTGCCGCTGAATTTCGGCTATCATTGGGAGGACAAGCTCACCTTCTATTTCCATTGCGCGCACGAGGGCTACAAGCTCGAACTGCTGCACCGAAACCCGCATGTCTGCGTCAATGCGTCGAGTTTTGTTTCCTATGCGGGCGCGAGCGTCAAGGGGCATCTGCACGATTATCGCTCGGTAACGGCGCGCGGCGTGGCGGAGAAACTCGAACCGGATTCGGCGGAGTTTATTCACGCCCACGAGCGGCTGCTTGCGCACAATCTGCGCGACACGTCGCAAGTGCACACAACGGCGATGAAGTTTATCGAACTGTGGAAAATTACCTGTGAGGATGTGACGGCAAAGGCGGAAATTACGCCGAAATCCCCGAAAGACGTGGCCTACGCGCCGGCAAAGGGCGACGGTGTGCCGCTGGATGAGAGCCATATTCTGGATATGCAGAAGTAAAATGCGGAGTGATACCGCTTTCGCCTCCACCGAAGTCTGTAAGCATCAAACGCTTGCCTGCGCGGGCGATTTTGCGCAATTTCCTAAAAGAAAAAGAACGGATCGGCAGGCCTGTCGATCTGTTTTTGCATGCTTGCCTTGCATGTTTTTGATATGTTATAATTAATACTAATTCTTGTTAAAATGGCTTAATCCGCGCACCATCTTTTTCGCTCTGACTTTGCCTCGTTCCGTTCAACGTACCTCCAGTACGCCTCACTTCACTTGGCTTCGTCAGAACAAAAAATCTGATGCGCTCTGTTAAGCATTTTAACTGCGAATTAGTATAAACAAATACCCTGAGAAGGGGGAAAAACGAATGAAACGGAAATGGCTGTGCGCGCTGCTGCTCTGCCTTTTGCCTGCCCTCGCGCGGGCCGACGCGCCGGATGACGCGATGCGGCTGGTGGTCTATACCGCCCACAAGGAGGAGGTCTATCAGCCGATTGTCGAGGAATTTGAGCGGCGGACGGGCGTTTGGGTGCAGGTGGTTTCCGGCGGAACGACCGAGCTGCTGGAGCGCATCGCGGCGGAGGCGGAAGCGCCCGTGGCGGATGTGATGTTCGGCGGCGGCGTGGAATCCCTGCTGGCGTATGAGGACTATTTTGCGCCGTGCGATGCGCCGCGGGCGGCGATGCTGGAGAGCTGCCGGTTTGAAGCCCATCGCTTTGTGGCGTTTTCGCGCCTGCCGCTGGTGATTATCTACAATCCGCGGCTGGTGAGCAGCCCGCCCGCCGGTTTTGCGGATTTACTGGAAAGCCGCCTGCGCGGCTGGATCGCGTTCGCGAACCCCGGCGTTTCCGGGTCGAGCTTCACCGTGCTGGCGACGCTGATTCAGGCGCTCGGCGACGAGGACGCGCTTGGCCGGTTTGCCGACAACGTGCGCGGCCACGAGCTCTCCGGTTCGGGCGAGGTGGTTTCCGCCGTGGCGGCGGGCGAAATGCGCGTGGGCGTGACGCTGTATGAGACGGCGAAGAAGCGCATGCTGGCGGGCGAACACATCGCGGTGGTTTGGCCGAAGGAGGGGACGAGCGCCGTGCCGGACGGGGCGGCGATTGTCGCGGGCTGCGCGCATGGGGAAAACGCGCAGGCGTTCCTTTCGTTCATCCTGAGTGAGGATGTGCAGCGGCGCGTGGAGACGGTGTATGCCCGCGAGAGCGTGCTGACGGCGCTGGAAACGGGAGACAGCGCGCCCGCGTTTGAGCTCTGTGATTACGACATCGACTGGGCGGCGGCGCATCAGCGGGAGATTCTTAAGCGCTGGCAGGCGCTTATGGAGGAGGATGCGCCGTGAGGGAAGGACGAAGCATGCGCTTTCAGACGCGCATTTTTCTGACGGTGATCTGCGTGGCGCTCGTGCCGATCATCCTGTGCTTTGCGCTGCTGCTCCCGATGATGGTTTCCACCAGCGCGAGGCGGCAGGAGGAAACGGCGCGGGCGCAGCTCGCCGGAATGACCCGGCAGCTTACGGAGGCGTTTTCCGGCATGGAGCGGGCGCTTGACGCGCTGGCGGGGGATGAGTGGGTGCGTTTGGCGCTCGAGGAGGGCGACGCGGCGCACCCGCGAGCGGTCTATGCGGCGCTGGTCGGGCAGGCGGCGAAGGTGCCGGAGATGACCCAGCTTATGATCGTCGGCGCGGACGGCGTGTGCCTGTGCGCCCTGCGCGGGCAGGAAGAGGACGCGGCCTTCGATACGGATTGGGGCGTTCTGCGCATGGCCGACGGGGAGAACGCCGTCTTTTTCGGCGAGGCGGGGCGCGTGGCCGCCGTTCGCCGCGCGGCCGGGGGCTATCTGCTGGCGGAAATCAGCGGGGACAGCCTCAGCGAGCTGCTCAGCCGGGGGCTGAACCCGGCCTACGGCGTGATGCTGCTGGGCAAACAGTGGCGGCTGATCGACGATTCCCGAACGACCGGGTCGGAAAGCCGCCTGCACGAGCTGCGCGAGCGGATGCTGGCGGGCGAGGCGCTCAGCGACGGCGACGCTGTGCTGACCTATACGACACAGACCGAGCCGATCAGCGGGTTTACGCTGCTGCTCAGCCAGCCGCGCGTGTTCAACCGGGAGATGACGCACCTGATGGTGCTCGTCGGCGTGACGCTCGGCGCGGTCAGCCTGATGCTGTGTCTGTGGGGCGCGCTGGTGCTCAGCAGGCAGGTGACGCGCCCGGTTCGGGAGATGACGGCGGCGATGAAGCGCGTGCAGCTGGGCGAGCTCAGCGCGCGCGTCGTGCCGCGCGGCGAGGACGAGCTGGGGCAGCTGGCGGTCGGCTTCAACCAGATGGTGGCGGAATGTGAATTGAACCTCCGGCGCTCGGTGGAGCGGCAAAAGGAGCTGAACGATACGCGCATCCGCATGATGCAGTCGCAGCTCAACCCGCATTTCCTCTATAACACGCTGGATTCGATGAAGTGGATGGGCGTGACGCACGGCGTGCCGCAGGTGGCGACGCTGGCGGAGGATCTGGCGAAGATTCTGCGCGCGAGCATCTCCGGCGACGAGTTTGTGACGCTCGGGCAGGAGCTTGAGCTGCTGGAGCGATACATAGACATTCAGCTCATCCGCTTTGAGGATCGCTTCGCCTGCGAAATCGAGGTGGACGACGCGCTGATGGGCTGCATGGTGCCCAAGCTGGTGCTTCAGCCGATTGTGGAAAACGCGGTGATTCACGGCGTTCGCGACATGGACGACGGCTATATCAAAATCTGGGCGGAGGCGGACGCGGGCGATCTGCGCCTCTTCGTGCAGGATAACGGACGCGGCATGGAAAAGCCGCAGGATGGGCCGCTGGGCTTCGGCGTATCCGGCCGGCCGGGTGAGCATTTGGGCATGTTCAACGTGGACAGCATTCTGCGCCTGCATTTCGGCGACGCATACGGCCTGAGCGTGCGCTCCAGACCGGGCGAGGGCTGTCTGGTGATGGTACGCCTGCCGATGAGGAGGGAGAAGGCATGATTCGCGTATTGATGGTGGATGACGAGCCGCTGGTTCGCCGCGGCATTGTCGCGGGCGTCGATTGGGCGGCGCTGGGGTGCGAGGTCGTCGGCGAGGCGCAGAGCGGGGAGGAAGGGCTCGAGCTGGCGCGAAGGCTCAAGCCGGAATTGATTATCACCGACATCCGCATGCCGAAGATGGACGGTATCACGATGATGAACCTGCTGCGCGAGGAGGGATGCGCGGCGCACTGCATCGTGCTGACTGCGCACAGCGATTTTGAGTATGCGCGCGGCGCGCTGCTCTTCGGCGCGGACGATTATCTGCTCAAGCCGTTCCGCGATCAGGAGCTGACGCATGCTGTCGCGCGGGTCTGCCGCAGGATGCAGCCCGTATCCGCCGCGCCCGCGCCGAAGGAGAAGGAGCCGGAAGCCACCGGCTATGTGCGTCAGGCGATGGATTACATCGCGGCGCATTACGCCGACGCGGATATTTCCATCGCGGTAATCGCCGAGCATCTGCGCGTCAGCGAAGGGCACCTTTCCCACGTGTTCAAAAAGCAGACGGGCATGACCGTCACCAATTACCTGACCAAGACGCGCATTGACGCGGCCATGCGGATGCTTGCCCGCGACCATGTGAAGGTCTACGAGGCCGCCGCGGCGGTGGGGTATAAGGACGTGACCTATTTCTCCGCGACATTCAAGAAGCTGACGGGCTTATCGCCGTCGGAGGTGGAGTGATGAATAGAAAACATCTGACGATTCTGTGCAAAGTTGTCAGAATCATCGGGTGAAATCGCAGAATTGTCCAGTTTCTTTTTTACCGAATTGTGCGTATCATATAAAGTAACAAAGCGGCACAGAACAAGCCGCAACCTCACCGACTCAGAAAGGGAGATACGCACATGAAGAAACTGTTATGCGCCGTCCTCGCGCTCGCGATGATGATGACGGCATGCCTCGCGATGGCTGAAACCGTGGAGGAAGTGATCGCTCAGGCGCAGACCATGACCAACGAGGAGCTGTATGCCAAGGCGATTGAAGAATCCAACGGCAAGACGCTCTACGGCATCGGCAACTCCAGCCGCGGCAAGACCGCCGGCGCGAGCTTCATCGAGATGCTCCAGAAGATCGACCCGAGCTACACCGGCACGATCGAGTGGTCGCAGCCGAAGAACAATTCCATCTTCACCACGCTGAACGCCGACATCAAGAGCGCCAACCACATCTATTCCATGACGCTCATTCAGGACGGCAACCAGATTCAGACGAAGATGCTCGACACCGGCAACCTGCTCAACTTCATCCCGAAGGAGTGGGCCGAGGGCGAAGGCGTGATCGTCGAGGGCAATGACAAGCCGCTGGCGCTGCAAACGCTCAACAAGGTGTTCATGTATAACACCGTGGGCGACAAGACCTTCACCAACTGCTGGGATTTCGTCGCCGAAGGCGTTGCGCCGCTGTTCATGGGCGTCAACTCCGAGCTGGTCGGCAAGAACTTCCTGTACATGCTGACCGAAGAAACCTACGCCAACTACCTGAAGGCCGCGTTTGACGCGATGCCGGACGGCGCGGCGAAGGATCGCATCGCGGCGGAAGTTGAAGAGATGAAGCCGGAAGCCGAAGCGCTGATGCTCGACGCGGAGAACGCGCCCTACGCGCTGGCCTACATCAAGCTGTTCTGCGAGCAGTACAACGAGCAGACGGACGACGGCCCGATCTGCAATACGCTGGTCACCAAGTCCGCCGTCGATCAGTGCGGCCTGCTGGTGTACTCCAAGCTGCGTTCCGTCGAGGAATCGGCTGAAACCTCTGTCAACAACATCGCCGTCGCGGCGTATCAGGACGGCTATCAGGGCATCGGCGGCTATGCCTACAAGCATTATCTCCAGGTGCTCAAGACCTCCCCGCTGCCGTGGACGAGCTGCGCGTTCATCGCTTACATGACCACCACCAACGAGGGCTTCGCCGCGTGGGGCAAGGACATGGGCGGCTACAGCGCCAACCCGGTCTGCATGCAGGATCACTCCAAGGATGGCTACGTCGATGGCGTGAACACCTATGACGCGAAGAACGATCGCGGCTACGAGTGGTGGGTGTCCGCGGACGGCGGCCGCCTCGTCGTGGAAGACCCGGCGTACTGCGCGCAGGTGTCCTTCGACCTCGGCGACTGGATCGACATGATCGTCGGCAACAAGTAATCGCTTTGGAATCAAAAAGTCCTTAGAATCTTGACATGTGAGGGGCATGAAGCGTTTCATGCCCCTCGCATGGTACAGGGGGAATATCATGCAGCAAACTGTCAAAGCGAGCAGGGCGCGGGTTTGGCTCAACAAGCTGAAAACCACCTTTTCCAAGCCGCAGAATGCCATTCTGCTGGCGCTGGGCATCCTGCTCACGTTCTCAACCGTCGCGCCGATGATCTCCATCGCGCTGGATACCGTAACCGTTCATGTCGGCTCGGTCGATAGCCATTATACCGGGCTGAAGGAGGGCTACACCCTTTATAACTGGGTGGATCTGTTTACCGGCAAGCTGGCCAAAACGAACCTGTGGACGCCGCTGCTCAATTCGGTTCTGCTGTCGGTGTTCTCCTGCTTCGGCGCCATCTTCTACGGCGGGCTGTTCGCGTTTTTGATTACGCGCACCGACCTTGCGTGGAGAAAATATCTGAGTTCCATTTTTATTTTCCCGTACATCATGCCGCAGTGGACGCTGGCCGTCATCTGGCAGAATCTGTTCGATTCAAACCTCGTCACCGGCACGTCCGACGGCCTGCTGACCGCGCTTTTCGGCATCCGCATGCCGCTGTGGTGGTGTCAGGGCATGTTCCCCAGCGTCATGGTGCTCTCGCTGCACTACGCGCCGTTCGCGTACATCCTCATCGGCGGCATCTTCCGCAACATGGACGCGAACCTTGAGGAAGCCGCCACCATCATGGGCACGCCGCGCCTCAAGATTTTCGCCCGCGTGACGCTGCCGCTGGTCAAGCCCGCCGTGCTGAGCACGGTGCTGCTGGTCTTTTCCAGCGCGATGGGCTCCTACCCGGTGCCGCATTACCTGAACCTGACGACCCTGTGCACCAAATACGTGCAGATGGGCGAAAAGCGCGCGGGCGAGGCGAGCATTCTGGCAGTCATTATGATTCTCTTCGGCGTGCTGATTCTTATTGTCAACCAGAGGACGACCTCCGGCCGCCAGAGCTACACGACCGTCACCGGCAAATCCGGCCAGATTTCGCTGGTCAATCTCGGCAAGGCCGGCCGCAACGTGGTCGCGGCGATCTTCTGCGTGACGACGTTCTTCACCGGTATTCTGCCGATCATCCTGTTCGCCATCGAGACCTTCCTGCCGAACCCCGGCGATTACAGCTTCATCCGCCACGGCGTTGCGGGCAACCTGACGAGCAAATGGTGGATGACAAGCGAAAACATCACCGAAAACGGCATGTACGGCCAAAAGGGTATTCTCTTCAACGAGGCGATTTGGGGCGCGTTCAAGGGGACGCTGATCGTCGCGGTCTGCTGCGCGCTGCTGGCGGGCACAATCGGCCTGCTGGTCGGCTACTGTGTCAGCAAAAACCGCCGGAGCAAGTGGGCGGCTTACGTCAACAACATGGCGTTCCTGCCGTATCTGATGCCGTCGCTGGCCGTCGGCGTCGCGTTCTTCGTGTTCGGCTCCTCGATGGGCATTTTCAACACCTATCTGCTGCTCGTGCTCGCCGGCACGGTGAAGTATATCCCGTTCGCCAGCCGCAGCGCGCTCAGCTCGATGATGCAGCTCTCCGGCGAAATTGAGGAGGCCGCCATCATTCAGGATATCCCGTGGCACAAGCGCATGCTCAACATCATCATCCCGATTCAGAAATCCTCCATTATGAGCGGCTATCTGCTGCCGTTTATCACCTGCGTGCGCGAGCTGACGCTGTTCATGCTGCTCTGCTCGCAGACGAAGATCATCACCACGATGCTGGATTACTTCGACGAGATGGGTCTGTATGCGTTTTCCAGCGGCATCAACCTGATTTTGATTGTGTTCATTCTGATCTGCAACGCGCTGATTAACAAGCTGACCGGCGCAAGCCTTGACAAAGGAATTGGAGGAGAGTAAATGTCTCGGATTGAATTGACCAACGTCACCAAGCGCTGGGGTCAGTTTTACGCGGTGGATAACCTCAGTATGGTCATTGAAGACAATGCGTTCGTCACGCTGCTCGGCCCGTCCGGCTGCGGCAAAACGACCACGCTGCGTATCATCGGCGGCTTTGAGCAGCCGGATTCCGGCGATGTATTCTTCGACGGCAAGCGTCTGAACGATGTTCCGCCGTATCAGCGCGAGATCAACACCGTATTCCAGCGTTATGCGCTGTTCCCGCACCTGAATGTTGCGGAGAATATCGCGTTCGGCCTGCACATCAAAAAGCTCAACCGCGACGAGATCAAGCGCAAGACCACCGAAATGCTCGAGCTGGTCGGCCTGCGCGGCTTTGAAAACCGCGATGTGACCAGTCTTTCCGGTGGCCAGCAGCAGCGTGTCGCCATCGCGCGTGCACTGGTGTGCGAGCCGCGTGTGCTGCTGCTCGACGAGCCGCTCGGCGCGCTCGACTTAAAGCTCCGCAAGGAGATGCAGCAGGAGCTCAAATACATCCAGCAGGAGGTCGGCATCACGTTCATCTTCGTCACGCACGATCAGGAAGAGGCGCTGACGATGTCCGACAAGATCGTCGTCATGAATGCGGGTGAAATTCAGCAGATCGGTACGCCGACCGAAATCTACCGCACCCCCGTCAACGAATTCGTCGCCAAGTTCATCGGCGAGACGAACATCATCGACGGCGTCATGCTTGAGGATGACCTCGTTATGTTCGAGGACAAGAAGTACGCCTCCGTCTATGGTGAAAAAGCCACGGGCTTCGCCTTCAGCGTGACCCGCGTGAAGTGGAACAAACTGACGGGCAAAGGCGGCGAGACCAAGGGCAAGTGGCGCGACGACATCATTTCG
>OIDZ01000266.1_pt1 | contig 16233 bp, 9 predicted proteins | sample 1581681 | NCBI WGS metagenome assembly OIDZ01 (sample SAMEA3882512, study PRJEB24775) | human gut metagenome | biome: human-associated habitat; feature: intestine environment; material: feces | place: Netherlands | collected 2009/2010
AAATGATCACCTTTCGATACTTATTCAGAGGTGCATAAACTGTCTTAAGTGCCGCCATATAATTCCATCCTGTTACAAGCACACAGGCTGTATTCAGCATAGCATTGGAATGATATACATTCTGGCATACCAGCATCACACTGAACACACAGCCCGTGATGGTCACAGCAGCCGGAAATGCATTCATAAATACATGACGCAAAAATGTATGGTCGATCTTCTCATAATTATTCTCCTGTGCCAGAAGGAATGTAGGAATACCAACAGCGCAGGCACTGATCAGAGACATCTGGATCGGCTCAAAGGGATAGGAATCCCCGAAGAAGATCGTGATCAGTGACAGCAGCACGGAAAAAATCGTTTTGATCAAAAACATAGATGCCGCAGTACGGATATTATTTACAACCCGGCGTCCCTGATTCACAATTTCCGGCATTGCTGCAAAATTAGAATCCAGCAATACCACATTGGCAATATTCTTGGCAGCATCACTGCCCTCAGCCATGGCAATACTGCAGTCCGCCTCTTTAAGCGCCAGAACATCATTGACACCATCACCGGTCATGGCAACCGTATGCTTCTGAGCCTGCAAAGACTTCACCATTGCCTGTTTCTGCTGAGGTGTTACACGCCCGAACACACTATATTCTGCAACTGCCTCGTCCATCTGTTCCTGAGTTGTGATCGTTGTCGCATCTATATAATGCTCTGCATTTTTAAGGCCGGCACGTCTGGCAATTGCAGAAACCGTCACCGGATCATCACCGGAGATCACTTTCAGATCAACACCCTGACTTTCGAAATATGCCAGCGTATCCGGTGCCTCTGCACGGATCACATCGGTAATAAGCAAAAGTCCGACAGGTTCCAGTCCCTCCGGAAGCTCCGCTCCCTCACTCACATTTACACTATGGGCAAGAACCAGCACACGAAGACCTTCCTCTGCAAATCTGCCACAATACTCCATCAACTCCGGGTTCCCTTCCGGAAAAAGAAACTGCGCTGCACCCATCAGATAAGTACCTGTATCTGTAAATGCAGCTCCGCTGTACTTCCTGTCAGAAGAAAATGGGATCACATGATCCAGCTCCATATCCTGAGATACTTTAAATCTCGCCCTGAGTGCATCGGCAGTGGCATTCTGATCCTTCAGCACAGAAAGCAGATTTCCCATGATATGCTCGATCTCCCGGATCTTCTCCGGATCTTCCTGACTATGTTTCTCCGGGTCAGCTTCTGACTTTTCCTGTAATACGAGATTCGCGCTTCCATCCTCCTTTGCGATCGCATCTGTTGCTGAAACTGCAGAAGTCGCAGAACTCTCAGTTCCATCGCTGTCACCTTCGCCGGATTCAGGATCTTTCCCGGATATTTTCTCTGAAATCTCATCATACACCGGCGGATAGCTCTCCACCGCCTCCACACACATGGTACCCTCTGTGATAGTTCCTGTCTTATCCAGGCAGAGCGTATCCACGCGTGCAAGAGTTTCTATACAGTACAACTCCTGCACCAGCGTCTTCTTCTGGGCAAGCTTCAGCGCACCCAGAGTCAGTGCCACACTGGTAAGAAGGACCAGCCCCTCCGGGATCATTCCCAGGACCGCTGCAACCATATTGACAACAGAATCCCGGATATTGTCTCCCACAAAATAATACTGTTTATAAAAAAGCATCGCACCCATTGGTACGATAATGATACTGATCACCTTCAGAATGGCATTCAGGGAATTTCTAAGCTCTGAATTATGGCGTTTGAATTCCTTGGCCTCGCTGGTGATCCTTGACGCATAGTTGTCACTTCCCACATGGATGATCTGGCAACAGGCCTGTCCCGCCGTCACAAAGCTTCCGGAAAAAAGCTCATCTCCCGGATTCTTCGGAAGATTGTCTGCCTCACCGGTAAGCAGAGATTCATTGACCTCAAGACTTCCCTCCAGGATCTTCGCATCTGCCGGAACCTGTTCTCCGGCTTTCAGAAAGATCAGATCATCGACAACCAGCTTCTCTGTAGAAATTTTCCATTTTTTTCCTTCACGCAGAACAACCGTCTTGGATTCTGTCAGGATGGCCAGCTTGTCAATCGTCTTCTTAGCACGGACCTCCTGAATGATCCCGATCACGGTATTAATAAAAATGATTCCTACAAACATGGAGTTTTTGTAGGAACCAACCAGCAGTACGAGAACCAGCAGCACCAGGTTCAGAAAATTGAAGAATGTCAACGTATTCTCCAGAATGATCTGCTTATATGTCCTGGTGTTGGGGTTTTCGTTATTATTTACCTGGCCCTGCGCAATTCTTTCCTGAACTTCTTCGTTCGTAAGTCCTGTCATGCTTCTTACTTACCTGTCCTTTCAATGGCTTACGGTTCTGTTCAACTGAAGCTTGCTCATGCCCCGGTTATGATCATAAATAAAAGGAATCAATACTCCTCTTCTGTATCCTCTTCACCCTCGTGGATATCAGACTTCGGTTTGGAAAGACCCTCGATCTTAATGTGATGTTTCTCTGCATAGTCCCAGAGAGCTGCATGAATTGCTTCCTCAGCAAGCAGGGAACAGTGGATCTTTACCGGCGGAAGTCCGTCCAGAGCCTCCATAACGGCCTTGTTGGTTACTTCCATAGCTTCCTCAATGGTCTTGCCCATTACAAGTTCTGTTGCCATGCTGCTTGTTGCAACTGCTGCACCACAGCCGAATGTTTTGAATTTACATTCTTTGATGATATGTGTTTCGTCATCAATGTCAAGGAACATTCTCATGATATCACCGCATTTTGCGTTACCAACTGTTCCTACACCGCTTGCGTCCTCAATTTCTCCTACATTCCTTGGATGCTGAAAATGATCCATAACTTTTTCACTGTACATAATATTTATTCCTCCTGTTTTCGTCTTTTATCCGATTATTGTCTTATTATTACTGCTGATGTTTTTTCATGAAATCTTCATACAGAGGAGACATGCTTCTCAGATATGGCACGATTTCTTTCAGTTTGTCTACTGTGAAGTCAATGTCTTCCTTAGTTGTCTCTTCACTTAAGGTAAGTCTCAGAGAACCATGAGCAACTTCATGAGGCACGCCGATAGCAAGAAGTACATGGGACGGATCCAGGGAACCTGATGTGCAGATGCCGTTCTGGTCGAGCATCAGAAGCATGGATTCTCCCTCGATGAACTGGAAGCTTACGTTTACGTTGTTCGGAAGACGTTTCACTCTGTCACCGTTCAGTCTGGAGTATGGGATCTCTGTTGTAAGACGGTTAATCAAATAATCTCTCAGTTCGATCTCCTTCTCTGTACGCTCTTTCATGTTTTTCATTGCACGCTCTGCTGCTGCGCCGTATCCTACGATTCCAGGAACATTTTCTGTACCTGCACGACGTTTACGCTCCTGTGCGCCGCCATGTACGAAGGATCTGATCTTAACGCCCTTACGGATGTAGAGGAAACCGATTCCCTTCGGTCCATTGATCTTGTGTCCGCTGGAGCTTAACATATCGATGTTGCATTCATCTACATCGATCGGAACCTGGCAGAATGCCTGAACTGCATCTGTGTGGAACAGGATGCCGTGTTCTTTGGCGATACGTCCGATTTCTTTGATCGGCTGGATGGAACCGATCTCGTTGTTTGCAAACATAACGGAGATCAGGATGGTCTCTGGTGTGATTGCTTTCTCAAGCTCGTCAAGCTTCACAATACCATTCTCATCTACATCAAGATATGTGATCTTCGCTCCGCGCTCTTTCTCAAGATATTCGCAGGTGTGAAGGATTGCATGATGCTCGATTTTGGTTGTGATGATGTGGTTTCCTTTGGATTTATATGCTTCAAAGGTGGCTTTCAGTGCCCAGTTATCAGACTCTGAACCGCCAGCTGTGAAATAGATTTCTTCTTTCTTGGCACCAAGTGCATCTGCGATCTGGCCTCTTGCCTTGCTGACGCCTTCTTTGCTCTTGGATGCGAAGTCGTAAATGCTGGATGGATTTCCATACATTTCGGTAAAATAAGGAAGCATTGCTTCTACTACTTCCGGAGCGGTCTTGGTAGTAGCCGCATTATCCAGATATATCATTTTTCCCATTTTTCTTCCTCCTGGTTTATTGGTATCAATTCGATATGAAAGACTCCCGGGAAAGGGTTATTTCATCTATCTCCTTAGGTACTTTTCTATTTCCTAGTATTTCGCTTGGATTTCTATCCCACTTTACCAGATAATAGCAGTTCTGTCAAGGCACATTTACAGCATAAACTAACTAAAAGGATGAAGAGGATAGGCGGATTCTTATGTCTGACAAACTTTTTATCAAAGGAACCCTGATTCTTACTCTTACCGGCCTTGTCAGCCGCCTGATGGGTTTCTTCTATAGAATATTCTTATCTCATACTATTGGTGCACAGGGAGTGGGAATTTACCAGCTTACGCTTCCGGTTCACGCAATCGTACTGGCAGCCTGCTGTATGGGCATTCAGGCTGCTATTTCCAGGCTGTGTGCCTCTTTCACTGCCCTTGGAAAAGAAAAAGAGTCCAGAGATGCGTTGCTTCTTGGAACATTTCTTTCGATGGCACTTTGCGGACTTTTATCTTTTCTGGTCTATTGGAATGCAGATTTTGTGGCTTCTGCCTTGTTAAAAGAGCCGCGTACTGCGGTTCTGCTTCGTATTCTTGCCTTTAGTTTTCCTTTTTCAGCCTTGCATTCATGCGTAAACAGCTTTTATTATGCCAGAAAAACGACTGGAATTCCAGCTTTTATCCTGCTTCTTGAGCAGACTTCCCGGATCGGCAGCACTTACGTGATCTACCTGATTCTGATTTCCCAGAAAAAAGAGATTACCCCTGTAATAGCGGCCGGAGGTGCACTTTTCAGTGAGCTTACAGCCACTGCAGCATGTATGCTGGCGCTTGGACTGGATTTTTCCAGGGAAAATTACAAACCAGTCACCGGACTGCTTCGACGTATTTTACGAGTATTTTTCTGTATGAGCAAAGGTGCTCACAGAAATTCATCTTCTGCTGTAAAATATATTTCACATATACAACCAGCTTCTGTCAAAAACAATACTGCCACTTCCATAAATGCTCTTATAAAAGAAATCGCCCAGATTGCAGTTCCCCACTCTGTCAACCGGCTGCTGCTTACCTTACTCTCTGGCATCGAAATGGTTCTTATTCCCCAAAGACTGCTTCTGGCTGGAATAAATCGGACTGATTCCCTGTCTGTGTACGGAATTTTTACCGGAATGGCGCTGCCGCTGATTCTTTTCCCGGCGACACTGACAAATTCTGCCTCTGTTATGCTGATGCCTTCTGTGGCTGGTTTACAGGCCCTCGGTCATGAAAAAAAAATCCGTCATGTGATCCGCCGCACCTGTGAAAACTGCTTTTTCTTCGGAGGCTTCTGTACATTCTTTTTCTTTATTTTCGGAAAATCACTGGGAAATTTTCTTTTTCACAGTGAAACTGCGGGGATTTACATAAGGACGTTAGCTTTTATCTGCCCTTTTCTTTATACAAATACTGCACTGGAAAGTATTCTGAACGGTCTCGGGCGCCCGGATGCCTGCCTTTTTCACAATATTACAGGAGTGTGTATCCGAATTGGATTTGTTTTCTTTTCCATTCCTGTGCTTGGAATCCGTGGATATTTTTACGGAATGCTCCTTTCCCAACTAATTCTTACCTTGCTTCATTTCATTTATCTAAACAGACTGGAGCGTGTTTGAAAAATCATTCCCGCAATTTGCCTATCGACATTTTTTCCATCATAGTCTATAATATTGAATCGAAAATAAATTTTGCCGATAAAAGGAGAAAATACCATGGGATTTGAATTCATCAAAAAGCTTCCAACCCCCGACGAGATCCGCAACCAATATCCCATTGATGCAAAGATCAAGGCACTGAAAGAGAAACGTGATCAGGAAATCCGTGACGTATTCACTGGAAAATCCGATAAATTTCTTGCAATCATTGGTCCCTGTTCTGCAGATAATGAAGATGCTGTATGCGACTATCTGCTGAGACTTCGCAAAGTTCAGGACAAGATCGCGGATAAAGTTTTAATCATTCCTCGTGTTTATACAAATAAACCCCGTACTACCGGAGAGGGTTATAAAGGAATGGTTCATCAGCCAGATCCGGAGAAAAAACCTAATATGCTTGCCGGTCTTGTTGCCATCCGAAAAATGCACATCCGTGCTATTGAAGAGAGCGGATTTACCTGTGCGGACGAGATGCTTTACCCAGAGAACTGGCGTTACCTTTCCGATCTTCTTTCCTATGTTGCTGTAGGAGCACGTTCTGTTGAGGATCAGCAGCACCGTCTCACTGTCAGCGGTATGGATGTTCCGGCGGGAATGAAGAATCCTACAAGTGGTGACTTCAGTGTTATGCTGAACTCTGTTGTTGCAGCTCAGGGCAGCCATACATTTATCTACAGGGGATGGGAAGTTGAAACTACAGGAAATGAGTTGACACATACCATTCTTCGTGGTGCTGTAAACAAACACGGAGAAGCTATTCCCAACTACCATTACGAAGATCTTCGTCTTCTTTTCGAGAAATATTCCGCTAAGAACCTGAAGAACATGGCTACCATCGTGGATACCAACCATTCCAACTCCAACAAGCAGTACGAGCAGCAGATCCGTATTGCCAAAGAAGTTCTTCACAGCCGTCAGGTTGATTCTGATGTTCGTGGGCTGGTAAAGGGTCTTATGATCGAGAGCTACATTGAGCCAGGCAATCAGAAGATCGGACCAAACCATGTATATGGTAAATCCATTACAGATGCTTGTCTTGGATGGGAAGAATCTGAGAAGCTGCTTTATACAATCGCTGAGATGTGCTAGCGCCTGTTTGAAAAATCATTCCCGCAATCTGCACGCCCCACTTTGCGGGAGATTTTGCCCTCTTTCAGTCGGCGTAGCCCGCTACGCCTCCCTCAATCGGACAAAATCTCCCACAAATTGTGACGCACATCTTGCAGAAAGCCTTTTTCAAACATACTCTAGTTCATAAAAAATACATAAAAAGTTCATAAAAAATATATAATAATATGGTACATATTAAATATCCGAGTCGAATATGTATAATGGTTATAGCGCGAAGGTTGCATCATGAACATGATGCGCAAAAGAGAATCCGGTGAGAGTCCGGAACGATGCCGTCACTGTGTAAGGGAACTGCTTCAGAGCCCACTGGGAAACCGGGAAGGGGGAGCAGTGTTGACCGAAGTCAGGAGAACTGCCTTGGCGTGGAATCTTAGGTCTGCGGTACACAGAACCTGTATTCTCATAACGATACATGAATATTTCCTGAATGTTTTTTGGAAGAAAAGTGTGTATATGAGAATGTGTGCAGTCGCAGAAAATGCGGCTGTTTTTATGCAATGGGAGATTGGTGATAGATTTCCCATGGGATTCTTTATACGTGATTCTATCCGGAAATACAAAAAAAAGAGGAAAAAGAAATGAAAAGAAAATCTTTATTAGCAATCCTTCTTGCAGCTTCTATGGCAGCAAGCATGACAGCAGCAACAGCAACTGTTGCATTTGCAGAGACAGAGGAAGCAGCAGAGGAGACAACAGACGATGCTGAGACAGCTGATGATGCTGAGGCAGCTGACGATGCTGAAGCAGCTGATGATGCTGAGACAACAGACGATGCAGAAGCAGCTGATGACACTGCAGATGCAGATAAGGAAGCGGCTGATAAAGTAGCAGCACTTATCGATGCTATTTATGTTCAGGAGAGAACAGATGATACAGATGAGCAGTGCAAGGAAGCTAAAGAAGCATGGGATGCCCTTACAGATGCTCAGAAAGAGCTTGTAGAGGGAGAAGAGGCAAGTCCAGAGTATTTCGGACGTGACACAGGTGATGCTTCCAAGGATGATCCGCGTAATCAGGACGAGATCGGTGAGAATGAGCTTCTTGTAGTAAGCTTTGGTACTTCCTTTAACGACAGCCGTGCAGAGGATATCAAAGGAATCGAGGATGCTCTTGCAGAAGCATTCCCGGATTGGTCTGTAAGAAGAGCATTTACCGCTCAGATCATTATCAACCATGTACAGGCAAGAGATGATGAGAAGATTGATAACATGCAGCAGGCACTTGACCGTGCAGTAGCAAACGGTGTTAAGAATCTTGTAGTTCAGCCTACACATCTTATGCATGGTGCTGAGTACGATGAGATGGTAGAAGCTATTGATGCTTACAAAGATAAATTTGAATCTGTAGCAATCGCTGAACCAATGCTTGGTGAGGTTGGCGATGACGCTACCGTTATCAACGATGACAAAGCTGCTGTTGCTCAGGCAATCACAGATGAAGCTGTAAAAGAAGCTGGATATGACAGCATGGAAGCAGCTGCAGAAGATGGAACCGCATTTGTATTCATGGGACATGGTACTTCCCATACAGCAAACGTTACATATGATCAGATGCAGACCCAGATGGAGAAACTTGAATTCACAAACGCATTCATCGGTACTGTAGAAGGTGAGCCAGAGGATACAGCTTGTGATGAAGTTATCAATAAAGTAAAAGATGCCGGATTCAAGAAAGTAATCCTTCGTCCGCTTATGGTTGTTGCTGGTGACCATGCAAACAATGATATGGCTGGTGATGATGATGACTCCTGGAAGAGCATGTTCGAGGCTTCTGGAGATTTCGATGAGATTGACTGCCAGATCGAAGGTCTTGGAAGAATTGACGCTGTTGAGCAGCTTTATGTAGCTCATACTCAGGCAGCTATTGATTCCATCGCGAAATAATTATTCTGGTATAAATTGTTATTGCAACAGAACAAAAGCAGCTGCTCCTACACTGTGGGGCAGCTGTTTGAGTAATAAAACAAATACGGTACACACAAGTGCACCGTAAATAAAGAAAAAGCAAGGAGAGTTATTATGAAACGTTCATTAGTCATTTTATTAACAGCTGTAAGTATTTCCGCTATGACAGCAGGAACTGCATTCCCGGCATTTGCAGAAGCCACAGAGGCTGAGGCAGAGGAAACCACAGATGGTGCAGAGAATGCCGCAGACAGCGAACTTGAAGACGGTGTTTATGGTGTAGAGTTTGACACAGACAGCAGTATGTTCCATGTAAATGAGGCTTGCAACGGAAGAGCTACCCTCACTGTAAAGGATGGTAAAATGACCGTTCATATTACTCTCGTTTCCAAGAATATTGAGAATGTTTTCCTTGGAACAGCAGAGGATGCACAGAAAGACGGTGCCGAACTGATTCAGCCTACTATTGATAAGGTAACTTACAGCGATGGCATGACAGAGGAGGTTTATGGATTCAATGTTCCAGTAGAGAAGCTTGATGAAGAATTTGACTTGGCAATCATTGGTAAAAAGGGCAAATGGTATGACCATAAGGTAAGCGTTACGGATGTGCAGGAGCAGACTGAGGAAGAAAAAAATGCAGTTGAGATCGGTGAGGAAGAGAAAAGCGAAGATGCTGATACAACTACAGATGCAGCTGCCGAGGAAGAGAATAAGGATTGATCAATAATCTGAAAGGGACATCACATGAGCGAAAACGGTTCATGCGATGTCCCTTTTTATATTTATTTTGTTTTGCCCTCACCGGCAAAATATTCTTTTGTCAGCTTCACAACTGTACCGGAAAGCAGGAACAAAGCAATCAGGTTGGGAATTGCCATAAGACCGTTAAATGTCTCGGCAATGCTCCACATCAGTCCAAGGTTGGCAGTTGCGCCAAGGATGGCAACCAGGGAATAAATAACCATAAAAGGTTTGATCACTTTTTCAGAGAACAGGAACTCGATGCAGCGGGCACCGTAAAGTCCCCATCCGACTGCTGTGGAAAAAGCGAAGCAGCACATGGCAACTGCTGTAAAAATGGATACCCAGCTTCCATATGTAGAAGTAAATCCAAGGATCGTAAGCTCTGCGCCAGCTGCTTTTCCATAATCAACAGCAACGCCGCTGCAAAGGATAACCAGTGCAGTCAGTGTACAGATCACGATGGTATCTGTAAAGACTTCGAAAATACCGAACATACCCTGTTTTACAGGCTTTTTGGTATCTGCACACGCATGGGCAATGGATCCGGTACCAAGACCAGCCTCGTTAGAGAAGATACCACGGGAAACACCTTTTTTTAAACTTGTGAACATACTTAAAACAATGCCGCCTGTTACAGCTCTGGGCTGAAATGCCCCTCTGAAAATAGAAACGAATACAGCTGGTACATTCTGAATGTTCAGAAGGATAACTCCCAGTCCGAGAAGAATGTAAAGCAGAGCCATAAATGGGACCAGCTTTTCGGTGACATGGCCAATTCGTTTGATTCCGCCAAGAAGGATCATGGCGATCAGAATGGCAATTATGATTCCGATGATTAGGTTGGAAGTAGAAACGGCGCTTTCGCTGATCACGTTATAATTCAGCAATGCAGAATTGATGGCAGTGGTGATAGTATTGACCTGTGTAGCGTTACCGGTACCAAATACAGTGAGCACGCCGAATGCTGCGAACAGATAAGCCAGCCAGTGCCATTTTTTGCTAAGACCGTTCTTGATGTAATACATGGGACCGCCTACCAGTTCACCGTTGGCATTGATCTCGCGGTAGTGTACCGCCAGAGTAACCTCAGCATATTTGGTACACATGCCAAACAGTGCAGAAACCCACATCCAGAATATGGCTCCGGGACCGCCAATTGCGATAGCACCTGCTACACCGGCAATATTGCCAGTACCGACCGTGGCTGCAAGTGCTGTACACACTGCCTGGAAAGGCGTGATAGCACCGTCAGATGCGTCGCGTTTGCGGAAAATACGTCCAAGGGTTGTTTTGATTGCGTAGGGGAATTTGCGGATCTGAAGAAAATTGGTGCGGATACTAAGATAAAGACCAACTCCGAAAATACAGACCATTGCAGGAACGCCCCAGATAAAATTATTTACAGCGGTGTTGATGGTTTCGATTATTTGCAGCATAAAATACCTCTCTGGAAGTTTTTTGGATGTATGTGAACGGAACTGCTTCCATGTCACACACATTATTAAACTGGTGCAGCCAGAGCCTGTTTGAAAAATCATTCTTGCAATCTGCACGCCCGCTTTGTGGGAAATTTTGCCCGAATTCAGTTGCTGTAGCCTGCTACGGCGCCCTTATCCGGGCAAAAACTCCCACAAATTGTGACGCACATCTTGCAAAAAGCCTTTTTTAGATATGCTCTGGAGCTTCATTTATGTGAAGATATGACAACTACTGCACCATATTTAGCGGATAAAATTTGTCTTGATCTTATCTTCCGCCTGAGGAACTGCAATACCTGCCGCTTTCCCTGCTTCCAGGGATTTCAGAAGCCATGCCATATTGTTTCCAAGTGAGCGCATGATCTGAAGTCCTTCTTCATCCTGCGCAACTTCTGCAGGAGTATTTCCGTGAACCATGTTCCAGTAGTTAGCAGATACAACAGGCATTTCATGATAGCTGAAATATTTCTGAAGAACGTCTAAAGTAGCTGTGGTGCCGGCTCTTCTTGCAGAAGCAACTGCTGCAGCTGGTTTGTGGAGCATGTCTTTGCCTGCCATGGAGCAAAGCTTATCCATAAATTCAATGATCTGTCCGGATGGGGAAGCCCAGTATACCGGAGAACCAACTATAAGCGCATCTGCTTCTTTTAATTTCGCCGCGGCGGCTTTTACATTATCTGTATCCGGATTTCCAGCTTGGAAAATCTCAGTATCAATTCCATTATGATTCAGTGTTTTTGCCACTTCACTAAGTGCGGTGAACGTACAGCCTTCCTTGCGCGGGCTGCCATTTAAGAGTAAAACCTTCATGTTTTTCATCCTTTCTGAAGTAAGTTATATCAGACTGCGATAGCCGCAATCTGCATGCATCATCTCTCTAAAGCGGTAATGTATCTTCTTATTATACGATAGAAATAGTTGGATTTCAAGAGAATGGTTTTATTTTAAAAACACAATATGTTCACAATTTAAGATTATAATAAAAAATATTTGAACTATTCAGCAAATATTATTCCGCAAGGTATTTTATGTGAATCTGACTCACATAAAAATCGAAATCTTCGGCGCCCCACTTTGCGGTATATTTTGCCTGAATTGGTGAATGGTTATAAACATTTATTATGCGACAGAAAGGAAGTAGTAAGTGCTTCAGATCAAAGACATACACAAAGAATACAGAACAGGAAATTTGGTACAGCGTGCCCTGGACGGAGTGAGCCTTAGTCTTCGGGACAATGAATTTGTGGCAATTCTTGGTCCCAGCGGTTCGGGAAAAACCACTCTTCTGAATATTATTGGTGGTCTTGACCGGTACGATAGAGGCGATCTGATCATCAATGGGATTTCTACGAAAAAATATAAAGACAGGGACTGGGACTCTTATCGAAATCATACCATAGGATTTGTGTTTCAGAGTTATAATCTGATCCCACACCAGACAGTTCTTGCAAACGTGGAGCTTGCCCTTACCATTTCCGGTGTATCAAAAAGTGAGCGGAGACGCCGTGCAAAAGAAGCTCTGGAAAAAGTAGGCCTTGGTGCCCAGATCCACAAAAAGCCAAGTCAGATGTCAGGCGGTCAGATGCAGCGAGTGGCAATTGCCAGAGCACTTGTAAATGACCCGGAAATTCTTTTGGCGGATGAGCCAACAGGAGCCCTGGATTCAGATACCAGTGTACAGGTTATGGATCTTTTGCAAGGGGTCGCAAAGGAACGATTGGTAGTAATGGTCACCCATAATCCGGAGCTTGCCCAGCTTTATGCCACCAGAATCGTGACGGTAAAAGATGGGCGGATCCTTTCTGATACAGATCCGTTTGTGATAGACAGCGAGAGCATGGCACCTCCTGTTCACAAGAATATGGGAAAATCCTCCATGTCCTTTTTTACTGCACTTTCCCTTAGCTTTCAGAATCTGAAGACTAAGAAAGCCCGGACCTTACTTACTTCTTTTGCAGGCTCCATCGGTATTATCGGAATTGCGCTGATCCTTTCCATATCAAATGGTGTAGACAAATACATTACAAATATGGAAGAAGAAACACTTTCAGAATATCCGTTGCAGATACAAAGCACAGGAGTGGATCTTACCTCTATGATGATGGGAGCAGCCACAGCGCAGAGTGGGAAAAAGGATGGGGAAGTAGGAGTTGCCCAGATGGTGACTAATATGTTCTCCAAAATGAATTCCAATGATCTGGAGTCTCTGAAGGTTTACCTGGACAGTAATGAAAGCAGCATTTCCCAGTATGCAAATTCGGTGGAGTATACGTATTCTGTTTCTCCCCAGATTTTTCTGGAAAATGGAAAAAATATCCGACAGGTAAATCCGGACAAATCTTTTTCGGCTATGGGTTTGGGCTCTGGTTCCTCCAACAGCATTATGTCTTCTACCATGAGCACTGATGTTTTTCATGAAATGCCGGAAGATGCTGATCTTTATAAGGATCAATATGACGTGAAAGCGGGAAGATGGCCTGAAAATTATAAAGAATGTGTACTGGTGCTTACTTCACAGGGCGATATCAGTGATTTTCTCCAGTACACTCTTGGGCTTCGGGACGGTAAGGAACTGGATGATATGGTTCAGAAATTTATGGCAGAAGAGGCAGTGGAAACGCCAGAAAACGAGGGTCCATACACCTATGATGAAATCCTGGGGAAGAAATTTAAGCTGGTAAACAGTACCGATTATTATGAATATGATGAAGAATATAAGGTCTGGAAGGATAAATCAGACAACAGCTCTTATATGAAAAAACTGGTGAAAAACGGAGAAGATCTGACAATTGTGGGAATTGTCCAGCCTGTGGAAGGTGCCACTGCTTCCATGCTCACTGCAGGAATCTGTTATACCCCGGAGCTTACCAAACATGTGATCGAGAAGGCTGCTTCCAGTGAAATTGTGAAGCAGCAGCTGGCGGATGAAAAGATAAATGTTTTTACCGGAGAGGAATTTGGAAAAGAAGACAATGAGAACAGTAAGTTTGACATGGAATCCCTTTTTTCCATTAACGCGGATGCCCTGCAGGAGGCCTTTCAGGTAGATCTCAGTGGATTTAATATGGACCTGTCCAGTCTTTCGGGGCTGTCCTCCGGATTGAATGTGGAAATGCCGGATATGCCTGACATGTCAGCTCTGGCTGGAAATATAAATCTGGATGAGAGCAGTATGCCGGATCTTTCCAAGCTTATCAAGCTGGATGACCTTGATCTGGATCTTTCCCATATGATTGATCCGGAAGAAATTCTGAAAAATCTTCCGGCAGACCAGGTTCCGGATATGAGTCAGGCGCTGAAGTCAGTGAAGTTTGATTTTACAGAAGAGAAGGTAACTGCTTTGCTGAAAGAGGTTCTTACTGGTTATCAGGAAAGCATTAAAGATAAACCGGAAGCAGATATGGATAAAATGCAGGCAGCATTGAAGCAGTATCTGACATCAAAAGAGATGAACGAACGTCTGTGCAAGGATCTGCAGGAGCTGGTGAAAAATAACGTGAACGTGGATATGTCTTCGGAAAAACTGATCGCAGTGGCTGTGGGGCTGATGAACCAGTATCAGGAGTATGCCAAGGCAAATGGTATCACCCAGACAGATGTGGCCAGCATTCTTGCCTTTTTAAGTCAGGGGGAAATCCAGCAGCAGATCAAAGAGGAAGCAGAGAATCTGGTTAAAAACAGCGTGACAGTGAATATTACCACAAAACAGATACGGGATCTTCTTATGCAGGACGTTGTAGCTGCTTATCCGGAGTATGCCAGAAATAATTCCCTTCCGGATCCGGCTAATCTGGGAACCTATTTTCTGGAATATATGCAGACAGAGGATGGGCAGAATCGTCTCATGAATGGACTTATGACTCTTGTGGATACCAGCGAGGTGCAGACGCAGTTTTCCCAGGCAATGGAAACTTACATGAAATCCATGATGACTTCTTTCACAGATGCGATCGCAAAGGGGATTGAGTCAAAATTCACAGAGATAATGGAACAGGTGGAAAAACAGCTTACAAAGGGAATTCAGACTGCTATGGAGCAGATGATGGGAAATATCAGTTCCGGTATGCAGGAGGCAATGCAGTCTGTGATGACCAGTGTATCATCGAGTCTTACTTCTGCCATGAGCCAGGCTATGAGCGGACTTGGCGGATTGGGAAGCGGCATGGGAAATATGGAAGATGCGCTTTCCATTAATCCGGAGGCTTTTGCAAAAGCAATTCAGATGAACATGAATGAGGACGACCTCTCAGAGCTTATGATGTCCCTGCTGTCATCTGAAAATGCTTCTTATGACGGAAATCTGAAAAAGCTTGGATATGCAGATCTAAATGTTCCTGGCGGAATTAATATCTATCCAAAGGATTTTGAAAGTAAATCAGAAATTGTAGGTATTCTGGATCAGTATAACGCGGATATGGAAGCGGCAGGAGAGGATGAGAAGGTGATCACTTATACGGATCTTGTGGGAACGCTGATGTCGTCAGTTACGAATATTGTAAATATTATCAGTTATGTTCTGGTGGCTTTTGTAGCGATTTCCCTTGTGGTTTCTTCCATTATGATCGGTGTTATCACGTATATCAGTGTTCTGGAGAGGAAAAAAGAAATTGGTATTCTAAGAGCGATTGGTGCTTCCAGGCACAACGTGTCACAGGTGTTCAATGCGGAGACGTTTATTATCGGATTTTGCGCAGGTGCTATGGGGATTGGAATTACATTGCTTCTTCTCATTCCTGCGAACAGCATTATCCGGTCACTGGCTGACGGAGTGAATGTGAAGGCGGCTCTTCCTCCTGTGGCAGCAGTAGTTCTGATTGGACTGAGCGTGGTTCTGACTCTTCTTGGCGGACTGATCCCATCAAGAAAAGCTGCTAAAAGTGATCCGGTGACAGCGCTTCGAACTGATTAAAATAACAGAATTTGATGACTGATTTTGACCATCATTATAAAATACAGAAAAATGCAGGGTTCAGGTTGGGGCACAGCCTGATATCTGCATTTTTTTGTGATTTATGGATATTACTATTCGTACAGCCAATAGTAAATAACCGCTATATTGACCTGTCTGATCTGTCATATACTGCGCCAATGTGGCAGATACTTAATTTTCACTGTACTGGAGCGCGTCTGAAAAATCATTCCCGCAATCTGTACGCCCCACTTTGCGGGATATTTCACCCGAATTCAGTTGCCGTAGCCCGCTACGG
>OIDZ01000269.1_pt1 | contig 16211 bp, 15 predicted proteins | sample 1581681 | NCBI WGS metagenome assembly OIDZ01 (sample SAMEA3882512, study PRJEB24775) | human gut metagenome | biome: human-associated habitat; feature: intestine environment; material: feces | place: Netherlands | collected 2009/2010
AGACGGAAGGGTTGTACAAAGGCGAAGCCTGCCCGTGAGACAGCCCCCCCCTGCAAAGGGGGGCTTTTTTTATGCGCATTTTGCTCCCAAAAGTGCCAAATTGTGGAACACGCCGGAAATACTGGAAAAACTTTGGGCAGAACACCGAAAAATTTTCACAGTTTTGTCCCTTATGGCCTATGCGGAGCCGCGGGGCGGTGTGGTATCCTTGATACAGTAAAACGTTCTGCATCCATGTGGCGAGACACTGCCCGGAAAGGAGGCCGTGGACATGAAATGTGTCGTAGTCGATATGCGCAACAGGCTCTTCGGCGATGCGATATCGGGTTCCCTGCAGCACTTTGACGCAGGGTTCCGGGTCTACCAGACCGAAGGAACCGCTGCGGAGGATCTGTGTGCGGACACCCATGCCGATGTTCTTGTTGCAGAGGTCACGGCCTACCCGCCGTGGCGGCTGGAACAGCGGCTGGACCTGTGCCGGAGGCTGCGGCAGGGGGTGCCCGAAAAAGGACGGTCTGATCGACGGGTTCTTTTACAGCTCTGTCTCCTCCGACTATCTCTCTGCTATGATCGATGCCCTGTGAACCCTTGAAACAAACAGCATGATTCTGGAAAGGAGCAACTACCATGACGAACAAGAAACTGAAGATGGCGGCAATGTCCGTGGCCCTGACCGCCTGTGTGGCCGCAAGCCCTCTGGCAGCAAAAGCAGATGCTCCGGAAGCAGCTCCGGGAGAACCGAAAACGGAGCCTGTGACGGAGGAAACCAAGAAAGAGGAAAACACCGCAGAACCTCAGGTCAATCAGGAAGCGAAAGATGCTCAGAAGACCCTGAAGGATGCGGAAGTCAAATACAATAAAGACAACCCCACGATCAACCCTGACGGCTCCCAGAAGCTGGATGGCGTGATCGTGACCAACCCAAACCCCGACCCCAACCCCAACCCCGCCGCCAAGCGACGACGAGCCGCCGCGTGACCCGCCCCACCGGCTCTGGCCGCTGCTGCTTCTGCTGCTCCTCGCGCTTCTGGCCGCGCTGAGGCTGTATCTCTGCGCCCCCGCGCAGGTCGCCGGGCGGCAGAAAAACGCCAACGACGCGCTGCTGGTGTGGTATCGCGCCGCGGAGGACGCGCTGCTGTGCATGGGCATCGCGCCCCTGCCCGGCGAGGCGCCCGCCTCGTTCCTTTGGCGCGCGCAAGGCGAACTGCACGACACGGTGAAGCTGACCGGACTGGGCAAGGCGCTCTGCGTCGCGCAATACAGCGGCCGCACGCTCAAGTGCACCCAGCCGGAACGCGCGCAGAAGGTCTACGCCGCGCTTTTCGCGCAAATGACCCCGCGGCAGAAGCTCCGGCTCTTCGCGCGGCGCTTCATCCGTGGGATTCGGCTATAAGATGCTTGCAATTCCGGCAGTAATGCGCTATAATGGCGACGTTTACGGCTTTTGACGTATCGCATTTTCAGGAGGTATTCGTTATGGAACAGGAAGTAACGCGCATCACCAGCTTTTCCATCAACCACGATATTCTGCTTCCGGGGTTGTATGTCAGCCGGGTCGATGGCGACGTAACGACGTATGACATGCGCACCCGCCGCCCCAACACCGGCGATTTGATGGATAACAGCACCATGCATTCTCTGGAGCACATGTTCGCAACCTATATCCGCAACGGCGACTTGAAGGATTCCATCGTCTATTTCGGGCCGATGGGCTGCCAGACGGGCTTCTATCTGCTGGTGCGCAACGCCGATAACGCCGAGGTGCTGCGTCAGGTTCGCCTGACGCTGATGAAAATTCTGGCGCACGAGGGGCCGGTGTTCGGCGCGAGCAGCCGCGAATGCGGCAACTATCGCAGCCTGAGCCTCGCTTCGGCCAAGACAGAGGCGCAGCGCTACCTCTCCGAGCTGGATGCGCGCCCGGTAACGTTTAAGTATGAGGAGTAATCAAACATGATCGGTATTATTGCAGCCATGGACGTGGAGATGAAGTCCCTGCGTTCGTTTATGACGGACACGAAGACCGAGACCGTCAGCGGCATCACCTTTGTCAGCGGCACGCTCGAGGGCAAGCTGGTCGTCACGGCGGTCTGCGGCATCGGCAAGGTGTTCGCGGCGATGTGCGCCCAGACGATGATCCTGCGCTATCAGCCGGAGTGCATCGTCAACACCGGCGTGGCAGGCGCGCTTTCGGACAAGCTGAGCATCGGCTCGGTGGCGATTTCCTCCGCCGTCGTGCAGCACGACATGGACACCAGCGCCCTCGGCGACCCGCTCGGCCTGATTTCCGGCGTCAACAAGGTGCAGCTCCCGGCCGATTCGGATCTCTGCGGCCAGTTGAGCGCCTGCGCGACGGTGCTGGGCATCCGCACCGAAACCGGCGTGATCGCCTCCGGCGACCAGTTCATCTCTTCCGCCGAGCGGAAGGACGCGATCGTCAAGACCTTCGGCGCGATTGCCTGCGAAATGGAAGGCGCGGCCATCGGTCAGGTCTGCTACGTCAACCGCGTTCCCTTCTGCGTGCTGCGCGCGATTTCCGACAGCGCGGACGGCTCTTCCCACATGGATTATCCGACCTTCGTGGGCATGGCGGCCGAGCAAAGCGTCAAGCTGCTGCGCACGTTCCTGAAAAACTGATTTTCCGCGCTCCGGCGCATCCCCTCCGTCGGTTTGCGACGGAGGTTTTCTTTTCCCCGTTTTCTTTTCCGCGCTTTTCCCGCGTTTTCCTCTCGACATTCTTCGCGCGCGGCGCTATAATAAGGTTCATATTCAATTCCGTTTTTTTAGCGATCAAGTGAAAGGAACAGATCTCCCATGAAAACCACAGCGGCCAAGCCGATGAGCCAAATTGAACGGTATATTCTGCTGACCTTCGGCGTGTTGCTCACCGCCGTCGGCGTTTACTTCTTCAAATTCCCGAATAACTTTTCCACCGGCGGCGTCAGCGGCCTTTCGCTGATTCTGGGGCGCGTTTTCCCCTCCCCGGTGCTGACGCCGAGCGCCTTTGTGTTCATCATCAACATGGCGCTGCTGGTGGTGGGGTTCATCTTTCTGGGGCGCAGTTTCGCGTTCAGCACGGTGTATTGCTCGGTCGTGCTGTCTCTGGCGGTCAACGTCATGGAGCGCTTCTGGCCGCTTGACCACCCGCTGACGAACCAGCCGCTGCTGGAATTGTGCTTCGCGGTACTGCTTCCGGCCATCGGTTCGGCGATTTTGTTCCATCTGGACGCCTCCAGCGGCGGAACGGACATCGTCGCCATGATCGTGCGCAAATATACGAGCCTGAACATCGGCATGGCGCTGATGGTTGCCGACGCGCTGATTACGCTGGCGGCGCTTTTCTGCTTCGGTATTCAGTCCGGCCTGTTCTGCATCCTCGGCCTGCTGATGAAATCCGTTCTGGTCGATTACGTGACCGACAGCTTCCGCATGAAAAAGTGTTTCCAGATCATCACGACGAACCCGGATCCGATCATCGACTTCATCACCGTCAATTTGCACCGCGGCGCGACGCTTGAGGACGTCTACGGCGCGTTCCACCACGAGCGCAAAACGATGATCATCACCGTCCTCACCCGCGCGCAGGCGCTGGCGCTTCGCCGCTTCATCCACGCGAACGACCCGCACGCTTTCATGGTCATCACCGCCTCAACGGAGATCGTCGGCAAGGGCTTTCTCGCCAGCTGACCGCCGTTTTCGCCTAAGTGCCATTAAAAAAGTTCCAGCTTGTTGTCTACAGTCTAAAAAAAGTTCTTCTCCCCGCCGTCTGGGAAGAAGAACTTTTTTAATCCCGAAATGATTTACTTGGCGAAGCCCACGATGCCGAACGCGCCGGGGCCGCTGTGCGCCGCAATGACGCAGCCCGTCTTCACCCACGTGAGGTTCCGATAGCCCTGCGCATGCAGAAGCTCCTCCACCTCGCGCATGACCTCGCCGCTCAGCCCCTCGCCGTAGATCAGCCACAGCGCGTCGGTTTCAAGCCCCTGCGCCTGCGGAAATTCCTTCGTCAACTGACGGACGACGCGCCCCATCGTGCCGCGGTATTTCTTCGTTGAGAGCAGTTTGCCGTCCAGAATCTCGATCACCGGATGCAGGCCGAGGATTTTCGCGCCGAGGTACGCGGCGTTGCTGACGCGGCCGCCCGCGCGCAGATAATCCAGATCGCCGGGGATAAAGCCCATGCGGATTTTCTCAATCAGGCCGTGAACAAACGCGCCGGCCTCGTCAAGGGTCGCCTCCGGGTGCTCGCGCAGATAGCGCGCCGTGGTCAGCACGACCGCCGCCTGCCCCGCCGCGACGCTCTTGGTATCAATCGCCAGAAAGTTTTCGCGCCCCTCGCTCGCAATCAGCGCGCTCTGCATGGAGCAGGTCGTGCTGGCCGAATACGCCAGATAGAGGATCGGCGCGCCGGGAAAATCGCGGTCAAGGCGCTCAAACGTCGCCTCGAAATCGTGCGGCGTACAGCCGCTGGTGCGCGGCAGCTCGCGGTGCTTTTTATAATAATCGAACATCTCCGTCGTCGGGAACGCGCCGTCATCATAGGTTTTGCCGCCGAAGGAGACATGCATCGGCACGATCACAATGCCGTTTTCCTGCGCCATTTCGGGCGTGATATCGCTGCCGGATTCGGCAACAAGGATCATTTTGCTCACGGGAACAACTCCTCTTTTTTTCCAGATCAAGCGGTAAAGCGCCGCAAGTGGAACCCAGTATATCGCCCCCGCGTTGCAAAAACATTGGCAAAATGTTGCTGAAATATGAATTTCCCCGTTTTTTCGCCGTTTCAGGCCGTTTCCGGCATCCGGGGCAGGCGGACGGTAAATTCCGATCCCTCGCCCGGCGCGCTGGTCACGCTGATCGAGCCGCCGGAAATCTCCAGCACGCGGCGCACCAGCGCGAGGCCGAGGCCGTTCCCCTCCTTGCTGTGGGAGGTATCGCCCTGATAGAACTTATCGAAGATGCGGCCAAGCGTCGCCTCGTCCATGCCGCAGCCGGTATCCGCCACGGTGACAACCACCTGATCCCCGTCCTTGACCTGCCGCAGGAGGATGCGCCCGCCCGCCTCGGTGAACTTGATCGCGTTTGAAATCAGGTTGTTGAACACGATTTCCATCATCGCTTCGTCGGCCAGCACCATGACGCGCTCCTCGAGCTGGGCGTCGAAATCAATGTTCTTGGCTTCCCACCGCGCCTCGTGCGTCAGCGCGCAGTCGCAGAGCTGCCGCGTCAGGTCGTAGGGCGCAGCGTTGGGCGTGATCTCCTGATTTTCCAGCTTGTTGAGCCGCAGGATGTTGGAAACCATCGTGCTCAGGCTTTCGCTGGCGGCGGCGATGGTCGCAGCGTATTCCCGCTGCTCCGCCTCGCTCAGACCGCCGCGCGCCAGCGCAGAGGCATAGCTGTTCATAACGGTCAGCGGCGTTCGGATTTCGTGGGACACGTTGGCGATGAAATCGTTTTTCATCGTCTCCGTGCTGCCCAGCTCCTGCACCATGCGGTTGAAATCCTCGCACATGATATCCATATAATCAAACTTGTTCGCGTTGTGAAACGGCTTGACGCGGACGGTGAAATCGCCTTCCGTCACCTGCCGCATCGCGCGGCTGAGCGCGCGCATCGGCCGATCAAACCGGCGGCAGGTATACAGATGCAGCACGATTGCCGCCAGAAACGCCATCGCGACCCAGTACGAGCCCACGCCCATGCTCGCCACGACGCTGAACACCTGCATCTTCAGCAGCTTCTCCAGCGCGAACACGTTGCCCGCGCTGAGCACGCTGACCACCAACAGGATTATCGCAAACATGCGCCACGAAAACAGGCGGCGGCGGACGCGCGGGTCCTCCTTCGCGCGCCTTTTTTTCAAAACAGACCAAAGTTTGTTCATGCGCCCGGCACCGCCTTATAGCCCAGCCCGTGCACCGTCATGATTTTAAAATCGTCGCTGACGGACATCTTGTCGCGGATTCGGGTGATGTAGACGTCCACCGCGCGCAGGCTGGCGCTCGTCTCCCCGTCCCAAAATTCATCCATCAACTGCGCGCGGGAGAACGTCCGCCTCGGATAGGACAGCAGCTTGTAGAGCAGATCAAACTCGCGCACGGTCAGCGTGATTTCCTTTCCGCCGACGTAGACGCTGCGCTCCTCCGCGTCGAGAACCGTCGAACCGACCACCAGTCGCTTTTCCGCCTCGATGCGCGCGCGGCGCAGCAGCGCTTCGATGCGAAGCAGCAGCTCGTCCACGTCGATGGGCTTCACCATGTAGTCGTCGATCCCCGCGCCGAAGCCCTTCCGCTTGGCGCTCATGTCGTCCAGCGCGGTCATCAGCAGAATCGGAATATGCCGGTTGACGCTGCGAACCTCGCTCACGAACTCAAACCCATCGACGCCGGGCATCATAATATCAGAAATGATGATATCCGCGCCGTCGCCGTGCAGCACGTCGGTCGCCTGCGCGGCGTTTGCGCAGCCGATCGCCTCGTAACCGGCGGCGCGCAGGCTGGCGCAGACGATTTGATTCAAGCGGGCGTCATCTTCCACAACAAGCACACGAACCATGTTAATCCTCCCTCGCAGCATCGAAAAGCCGGGATTTTAGGCGCTTTCCGCTGCATCCGTTCATTGATCGGTTTCAGTATACCAGCAAACTGTTTCGAATTTGTTACAGCGGCGCGTTTTTATTCGCGCGCTTGACTTTTGGGCAAAAAGCGATTATCTTTGTAGCGTCGTTTTCGATCACCCGTCCGTTTTCCGCCCGCCAAGGAGGCCTGAACATGCTTGATTCCTTTCTTCGCCCGACGCAAATCAAAACCAATCAGGATGGCGGCCTGCTCCGGCTGATCGCCTGCGTCTGCATGTTCATCGACCACGCGGGCAAGATGCTCTTTCCTCAACTGACGTGGATGCGGATGGTCGGGCGGCTCGCCTTTCCGCTGTTCGCCTACGGCATTGCGTTGGGCGCGGCGATGACCCGCCACCCGAGGCAGTATATCGCCCGCGTGGCCGCGCTGGCGCTCGTCAGCCAGCCGCTTTACGCCGTGGCGCTCGGGCATACAAACGAGGCGATGTACGCCGTCCCCTTCGCGCAGCATCCCCTGCGCGCGCTCTGCACCTTCTATATGGAGAGCTGGGAAAAACCGAGCATCCTGCTTGCGCTGCTGCTGGGGCTCCTTCTGCTGCTGTGCCTGCGCGAAAAGCAATATGTGCCCGCGCTTTTGATCTACGTGCTCTGCGCGCGCTTCTCCGCCGAGCTGGATTACGGCGTGAGCGGCATCGGCCTGATGGTGGTCTTTTACCTCTTTCTGGAACACCCGGCGCTGTGCTTTGCCGCCTCGACGGCATATATGCTCGTCTGGTCGGCGGATGGGCACGGCTACCCGCTCTTCGGCATGGAGTTCGGCATGCGCATATTCGCCACGCCCGCAGTCATGCTCGCCAGCCTGCCGATTCGCCGCAAGACCCGAACGCCCAAATGGCTTTCCTACGGGTTTTACCCGGCGCACCTGCTCGCTTTGCTCGCGCTAGAAAAATTTTTTTGAAAAAGAGGTTGACAGACGGCGGCGAATACGATATACTATCAGTCGTTCAAAAGCTGCGGCTGACGCAGAGCAGCTACAACTTCATATTGGGGAATTGTGTAACGGCAGCACCTACGACTCTGACTCGTATTGTCTAGGTTCGAATCCTAGTTCCCCAGCCATCTGCCTCCATGGTCAAGCGGTTAAGACGTTGCCCTCTCAAGGCAAAATCATGGGTTCGATTCCCATTGGAGGTGCCACCAAACAGAACGATTGTGTTCTGTTTTTTTATTTGCCGGAAATGAGCACGTCCGAGATTCTGCGCAAATTCCGTTTTCCCCGCCGCCCGTCCCTTCGCCATCTTTGCGCTTTTTGAACGGGATGCGCCTTCTTTTTTTACAATTTTCGAACGTCTGGCACATTATTGTAACTTTTGTAATTTATGTATTTCCTTGCTTTGTGTAGTTTTTTATTATATGGCATATATCATCAGACGACTTTGACATTCTTGACAGATTTTGAATGAAATGTTATACTGGCTATAAAGTGTTGAGACGAGCGTTTTGTTCGTCCCGACCACATATATTTAGGAGGAACCTGTTATGAAGAAGCTTGTTGCTTTGATGGTTGCCCTGACCATGGTTCTGGGTCTGGCTTCCGTCGCGTCTGCTGCGGAGTACCCGTCCAAGGGTATTTCTGTCATCTGCCCGTGGGGTGCCGGCGGCGTAACGGATGCTGTTCTCCGCGCCTTCTGTGAGGCGATGGGCAAGGATCTGGGCGTTACGCTGACGGTTGACAACCGCACCGGCGGCGGCGGAATCATCGGCCATCAGGCCATCGCGGACGCTGAGCCGGACGGCTACACCATCGGCATGATCACCTTTGAGCTCTCCACCTACAAGCACCTCGGCACGTCCGAGCTGACCTACGAGGATTATGAGCCGCTCTGCCGCGTCAACACCGACGCTGCGGCCATCACCGTCAACGCCGAGTGGGCCAAGGCCAACAACATCACCGATCTGGCCGGCTTCATCGACTACTGCAAGGCGCATCCGGGCGAGGTCCAGATGGGCGGCTCTTCCAACGCTTCCGTTTGGCACATCGCCGGCGGCTACCTGATGAACGCTGCGGACATCGAGCTGCAGATGGTCACCTATCAGGAAGGCGCTGCGACCGCCGTTCAGAATGCGGCCTCCGGCTTCATTCAGGGCGTGACCGTGTCTCTGGGCGAGGCGCGCAACTTCATCGAGTCCGGCCACCTCATTTGCCTGGGCGTCATGGACGATCAGCGCAACAGCCTGTTCCCGGATGTCCCGACCTGCAAGGAGCAGGGCTACGATATCGCCTACGCGACCCAGCGCGGCATGGCGGTGCCGAAGGGCATCGACCCGGCCATCAAGGAGCGCCTGCAGGCGGCCTGCGCTGCCGCGGTTGAAGATCCGGACTTTGTGACCTTCATGAACAACGGCGGCTACACCATCGCTTACCAGAACGCTGAGGAGTACACCGCGTTCCTGGCGCAGAGCCTGACCGACGTCGGCGAGGCGATGGAGTCCCTGGGCCTGTAATCCGATCTGAAGATTTTCCCTGAAGTGGGCAGGCGACGTGCCTGCCCATTTTTCGGTGAATCGCAGAAGATAAAGACATCTTAACGTAAAAAGGATGGAACCGACATGAAGAAAACCAAAACGCAGGCGTTTGCCAATCTGATTGGCTCCCTGATCTTCATCGCCGTGGGCGTGTGGGCCTTGATTCAGACCTACTCCTTCCAAGAGGTGAAGAACACCTACGTGCAGGCTGCGGTGTTCCCGCAGATCATGTGCGTCGGTATGTTGATTTTTGCTGTCATCCTGCTGATCCAGTCGATCATCAAGCTGATGACCATGGATGAAAACGATCCGCTGGCCGAACCGGCTGCGAGCATCAATTTCATCAAGGATAAGGGCGTTCTGGCCGCGCTGTTTGTGATGCTGCTGTGCGCGCTGTTCGTCGTGTTCTTCAAGCCGCTGGGCTACGTGGTCTGCGGCGCCGTGCTCTGCTTCGTCATCATGGTGCTGATCGGCAAGCGCAACTGGCTGCAGATGGTTCTGGTTTCCATCCTCGTGCCGCTGGGCATGTGGCTGGTTTTCTACAAGGTGCTGACGGTCAACATCCCGATGGGACCGCTGCAGTTCCTGCGCGATCTGGTAGACATGATTTAAGGAGGCGCACGTATGAATTGGAGTTTACTGGCTAGCAGCTACGGCGCCGTCTTTGGCAATGTTCAGGTGCTTCTGATGACCTTCCTCGGCGCGCTGGGCGGCGTTCTGCTCGGTGCGATTCCGGGCATGACCGCCACGATGGGCGTGGCGCTGCTGATCCCCTTCTCCTTCGGCATGGATCTGATTCCGTCCATCGGCCTGCTGCTGGGCATCTACTGCGGCGGCATGTACGGCGGCTCGATTTCCGCCATCCTGATTCACGCGCCGGGCACCCCGGCCGCGGCGGCCACGCTGCTGGACGGCTACCCGATGTGCCAGAAGGGTCAGGCGGGCAAGGCGCTTTCCGTCGCCATGTTCGCGTCCTTCGTCGGCGGCGTCATCGGCGCGCTGATTATGACCTTCCTCTCCCCGATCATTGCGGATATGGCCATGAACTTCGGCCCCGGCGAAATGTTCATGCTGGCGGTCTTCGGCCTCTCCGTGATCGTCGCCATCTCCGGCAAGTCCATCGCCAAGGGTCTTGTGAGCGCCTTCTTCGGCATGCTGCTGTGCACCGTCGGCCTCGACCCGACCAACGGCATCCCGCGCTTCATCACCTATAAGCAGACCGGCCTGCTGGAAGGCTTCCAGTTCATCCCGACGCTGATCGGTCTGTTCGCGGTGGCCGAGGTCATCGCGGGCGTCGAGCGCATCATCCGCGGCGAGGAAAAGCAGGAAAGCTCTCACGAAAAGATCACCAACGTGCTGCCGGATTGGCAGACCATCAAAGCCATCTGGCCGAACATCCTCTCCGGCGGCATCATCGGCACCTTCATCGGCGCGATTCCGGGCGCGGGCGGCGACATCGCAGTGTTCGTCTCCTACGGCTTCAACAAGAGCCTGAGCAAGCATCCGGAGCTCTGGGGCACGGGCATCCCGAACGGCGTGGCCTCCACCGAGTCCGCGAACAACGGCTGCTCCGGCGGCGCGATGATCCCGCTGCTGTCCCTCGGTGTGCCGGGTGACTCCGTTACCGCCATCCTGCTGGGCGCCTTCATTATGAAGGGCATTCAGCCGGGCCCGATGATGTACATCAGCGAACTGCCGACCGTCTACAAGGTCTTTGCGGCGCTGATGCTGGCGAACCTGGCGATGCTGGTTGTCGGCTGCCTGGGCGTCCGCTTCTTCGCGAAGATCGTCTCGGTCGAAAAGAAGATGCTCTACCCGATCATTCTGGTCATCTCCCTGCTGGGCGCGTTCTCCATCAACAAGAACGTGTTCGACGTGGGCGTGTGCGTGGTCTTCGGCGTGATCGGCTGGCTGATGAACAAGTATGAGTTCCCGCTCAGCCCGATCCTGCTGGCGCTGATCCTTGGACCGATGTGCGAAAAGAACTTCGTGCGCTACATGAACATCCAGCGCGGCAACTTCTTCGCGATCTTCACCTCTCCGATCGCGATGGTGTTCCTGATTGTCGCGGTGGGCACGATCCTCTTCTCCATCTACAACCAGAGCAAGATCAATAAGCGCGAGGCGGCTCACAAGGCTGCCATGAAGGCCAAGTAATTCGGCTTCTTCATCTTCATAACAAACAGGGCCGTCTTTCCAAATGGAAGGGCGACCCTGCTGTATATCCCAACGCTTGAGTCACAAGCAGATTCTGCACAAAAACACGGGCGCGCGATGCGCCTGACTCCTTCAGTCACGGCTGCGCCGTGCCAGCTCCCTCAAAGAGGGAGCTCTTTGGTCGGGTTATTTCCCGCCTAAGCGATAAGTCGCGCGGTGTGCGCCCGCGTTTTGTGCACAATCTGCTTTTTGCTCAATGATTGTTTGCTATTCAAGTCAAGTTTGCTTATGTCAATAAGCTAAGCCGTCGGGCGCGAACCCGACGGCTTTCACTATTCATGCTGCTTTGGAATTACTTCTGGATCTCGTCCACCCACTGCTGGTAGAGGCCTTCAGCGTTGATGGTGTCGATCATTTCCTGAATCTTCGCGGTGAGCGTATCCTCGCCCTTGACGCTGGCGATGTAGTTGCCGCCCTCGAAGTCGAACGCGAAGTCCGCAATCTCAAGGTCGTCGTTCTCGGCGAGCACGCTGTCGTAAACGGTCTTCGGCACGGCCAGCGCATCCACGCGGCCATTCTTGACCATGTTCACGCCGTCCGGAATCTTGGTAACCAATTCGAGGTTCGCATCCGGAAGCTGCTCCTCAACCATGATCTGCTGGTTGGTGCCGTTCTGCGCGGCGACATTCTTGCCCGCGAAGGACTCGGCGGAGTTGTAGGAAGCGCCCGTGCCCTTCTTGACGAGCAGCCCCTGATCGCCCTCGTTCCAATAGATGCCGGTCAGCTCCATGCGGTTGAGACGCGCCTCGTCGTAGGTCAGGCCGGCCACCATCATGTCCACGTCGCCCTGGCCGACAGCCGCGAGGCAGGCGTCAAACGCCATCGGCTGAACCTCCAGCTCAACGCCAAGCTGTTCAGCCATCCACTGGCACATGAGGATATCGGTGCCGACGATGTTGCCGTCGTCGTCGATGTACTCATACGGCGGCCAATCCGGGCTGGTCGCAACGGTCAGCTTGCCGGCGGCCTTGATGTCATCCAGACGGTCGGCCAGCGCGAGGGAGCAGGTGAGGATCATCGCCAAGGCAAGAGCGAACGCAAGAATCTTTTTCATAATCGGATTTCCTCCTTTTTCTTATGGCGTTTTCTTCTGCGGGAGCTTCCCGCGAAAACGATGATGTTATTCTACGACGAGTTTATGCATATGTCAAGTGTATATTCTGCATAAAAATACTTTATTTTTCGGTCAGTTTGAAAAAATTCTCGCCGCCCGCCAAGAAATTTCGGTTTACCTGTTGTTTATTTTCATTTGTTGTGCTAGAATATGGCCATTGCGTTCGCGCAAGAATATGCAAGTCTGCCTCAAATAGAAAGGTGTGAATATTTATGCCAGAGCTGAGCCGCCGCGTTCAGACGTTTACCGATTCCGTCATCCGCCGCATGACCCGCATCAGCGACGAAGTGGATGCCATCAATCTTTCTCAGGGTTTCCCGGATTTTCCGCCGCCCAAGGCGATCACCGACCGTCTGCGCGAGGTAGCGGACGAGGGTCCGCATCAGTATTCCGTGACCTTCGGCGCGGAGAACTTCCGCGAGGCGCTCGCCCGCAAGCAGGGGCGCGCATATGGCTGCGAAATCAACCCGGATACCGAGATTCTCGTCACCTGCGGCGGCACGGAGGCCATGATGAGCGCCATGATGACCGTCTGCAACCCCGGCGACAAGGTGATCGTGTTCTCCCCCTTCTATGAAAACTACGGCGCGGATGCGATTCTCTCCGGCGCGGATCCGATCTTCGTGCCGCTCGTCCCTCCGACGTTCGACTTTGACCGCAACGTGCTGGAAGACGCATTCCGCCAGCACCCCAAGGCAATCATCGTCTGCAACCCGTCGAACCCGTGCGGCAAGGTCTTCACCAAGGACGAGCTGCTGTTCATCGGCGGCCTGTGCAACCGGTACGACGCATACATGATTACCGACGAGGTATACGAGCACATCGTCTTCGCGCCGTATCATCATGTATACGCGGGTTCTCTGCCGGAGATCGCCGACCGCGTGATCTGCTGCTCCTCCCTTTCCAAGACGTACTCGATCACCGGCTGGCGCCTCGGCTACCTCATCGGGCCGGAAAACGTGATCGAGGGCGCGAAAAAGGTGCATGACTTCCTGACCGTCGGCGCGGCGGCGCCGCTTCAGGAGGCGGCGGTCGTCGGCCTGAACTTCCCGCAGAGCTATTACGACGGGCTGACCGAGCTGTATACCCGCAAGCGTCAGGTGTTCCTCGACGGGCTGGATCGCATCGGCCTCAAGCACACCGTGCCGCAGGGCAGCTATTTCGTGATGGTCGATATCAGCGATTTCCAGAAGCCGGGCATGCGCTTCCACGGCAAGAGCGACATGGAGTTCTGCGAATGGATGATCCGCACCATCGGCGTGGCGGCCGTTCCGGGCTCCAGCTTCTTCCGCGAGCCGGTCAACCACCTGATCCGCCTGCACTTTGCCCGCAGCGAGGAAACCCTGAACGAGGCGCTGGAGCGTCTGGCAAAACTGCCGAAGCTGGTGTAATATGTATCTCACGGACGTCGTCACCCTGCCGCGCTTCTGTTTCGGCCGCGGCGTATACAAGCGTTTCCCCGAGCTTTGCGGGAACCTCGGCGCGCGTTTCGCCCTCGTCGGCGGCCGCACCGCGATGGAAAAGGGGCTTCCCGCGCTCAAGGCGGGGCTTGAATCCAGCGCCATGCAGATGCTCTGCGCGCTCCCCTTCGGCGGCGCGTGTACGCAGGCCGCCATGGACAGGCTCAGCGCCGAAATTGCGCCGATGCAGCCGGATTTTCTGGTCGGCATGGGCGGCGGCAAGGCCATTGATACCGCGAAGGGCGTCGCGCATCAGTTGGGGATTCCGCTGGTCAGCCTGCCCACGCTGGTTTCCAACTGCGCGCCGATCACCGCGCTCTCCGTCGTCTACCGCGGGGACGGGCCGTTTGACCGCTTTCTCTTTTACGATGCGCCGCCCGCGCTCACGCTGGTCGATCTGACCCTCGCGGCCAACGCTCCGGCACGGTTCTTCCGCGCGGGGCTGGGCGACACACTGGCCAAATACCTCGAATCGACGTTCAGCGCCCGCGGCGACGAGCTGGGCGAGGCGCTGGATCACATGTCGGCCATCGGCGTGAGCCTGTCGAGCACCTGCTACGACCCGATCATCCGGTTCGGCCGTCAGGCGCTCAGCGAGGTGGAGCGACACGAGGCCGGCCCTGCCATGGAAATGTGCGCCCGGAGCGTCATCCTCTCGGCGGGGCTTGTCTCGCTGATGGCGGACGACAACTACAACTGCGCGCTGGCGCACGCGGTCTGCTACGGCCTTCAGCACTTCGAGCACGTCGAGCGGGAATATCTGCACGGCGATCTGGTGGCCTACGGCGCGCTGGTTCAGCTCGCGGTGGACGGCCAGCTCGACAAGGCGCGCGAGCTTCGCGCTTTCCTCGTTTCGCTGGGCACGCCGGTGACGCTCGCCCAAATGCGCGTGCCGCTGGAAAAGACCGCGCTGCACGACGCGCTGATCGAGGCCACCACCGGGCCGGATATGGCGCATATTCCCTACCCCGTCACGCAGGATATGGTGTTTGACGCCATGCGGCGCGTCGAAACGCTCTGATCCGTTTTCACATCGTTCATCCATGCTATCATAAGAAGGAGGGATTCCCTTGCTGGCTCAGAACATTATGAAGCTGCTGCAAAAATACGGCGTCAACTTTCTGAACGGCCTTGGCACGACGCTGCTGCTGGCGCTGATCTCCGTATCCATCGGCTGCGTCATCGGCGCGCTGGTCGCCATCCTGCGCCTTGGTAAATCGAAGGTGCTTCGCGCCGTCGCGACGGTCTACACCGAGGTCATCCGCGACACGCCGCTGCTGCTCCAGCTCTATTTCTTCTATTTCCTGCTGCCGGATATTCTCCCGGCGCTCAAGCTCTCCAAATTCGCCTGCATCACCATCGCGCTGGTCATCAACTCCGGCGCGTACATGTCCGAGGTCTTCCGTTCGGGCATCCAATCCATCGACCGCGGCCAGACCGAGGCGGCGCGTTCGCTGGGTCTCTCCGCCCGCCAGACCATGATGCGCATCATCCTGCCGCAGGCGTTCAAAAACGTGCTTCCGGCCATGTGCAACGAGTTCGTCGCGGTGACGAAGGAAACGTCGCTGGCCTCGACCTTCTACGTCGGCGACCTGATGACCCAGTATCAGACGATCTCCGGCAAGACCTATCTGGTCATCGAGCCGCTGGTCATCATCGGCGTCATCTATTTCGTCGTGACCTTCTCCATGAGCAAGCTGATTACCGTCCTTGAAAGGAGGCTGAAGAACGATGATTGATTCGTTTGAAAACGCGCCCGAGCTGATCCGCGTGGAGGATCTGCACAAGAGCTTCGGCGGCCTCAACGTCTTAAACGGCATTACCGAAACCATCCACAAGGGCGAGGTCGTCTCCCTGATCGGCCCGTCCGGCTCCGGCAAATCGACCTTCCTGCGCTGCCTCAACCGGCTCGAGGAGCCGACCGGCGGCCACATCTGGTTTGACGGCGTGGATATCGCGGACAAGAGCGTCAACATCGACAAGCACCGCCAGAAGATGGGCATGGTCTTCCAGCATTTCAACATCTTCCCGCATATGTCCGTCATCGACAACATCACCCTCGCACCCGTCCTGCTCGGCAAAATGAGCAAGGACGAGGCCGTGGTCAAGGCGGAATCGCTGCTCGCGCGCGTCGGCCTCTCCGATAAGCGCGACAACAAGCCCTCCCGCCTCTCCGGCGGCCAGAAGCAGCGCCTTGCCATCGTGCGCGCGCTGGCGATGGAGCCGGAGGTCATGCTCTTTGACGAGCCGACCAGCGCCCTCGACCCCGAGATGATCGGCGAGGTGCTCGACGTGATGAAGGACCTCGCAGAGAGCGGCA
>OIDZ01000277.1_pt1 | contig 15960 bp, 16 predicted proteins | sample 1581681 | NCBI WGS metagenome assembly OIDZ01 (sample SAMEA3882512, study PRJEB24775) | human gut metagenome | biome: human-associated habitat; feature: intestine environment; material: feces | place: Netherlands | collected 2009/2010
GCAGCTGATGTTCAGCTCAATAAAATCCACGCCCGCGGCGCAGAGCATCTGTACGCCCTCGACGTTTTCTTCAATCGTGTGGCCACCGAGGTTTGCCCAGACGGTGGTGCCGCACCGGCGCATGGCAGGCAGCTCGTGGTCGATAAAGTGCTGCACACCGGGGTTCTGCAGGCCGATGGAGTTCATCAGGCCCGACGGCGTCTCGTAGAGGCGCTCACCCTCGTTGCCGGGCTGGCCGTTCAGGGTCAGCCCCTTGCCGGAGATGCCGCCCAGCACGCGCAGATCCTCAATGCCCGCGTACTCGGGGCCGAAGCCGAAGGTGCCGCTGGCTGCGATGACCGGCCCGGCCAGCCGCTTGCCGAGAAAATCAACATGCAGGTCTGCCATCAGTCAAACACCTCCTGTGCATTAAAGACCGGGCCGTCCTTGCAGACGGTGACCGGGCCGATTTTCGTATGGCAGGTGCAGCCCAGGCACGCGCCCAGACCGCAGGCCATCTTCTTTTCAAGGCTGGCCAGGCAGGGCACGCCAGCGGCGGCGCAGAGCTTAGCCACGCCGCGCATCATGACCATGGGGCCGCAGGTCAGCACAATGTCGTACTTGCTCACGTCCAGCAGGTCGGTGACCAGGCCGTGGTGTCCCTCCTTGCCGGAGTCGGTTGCGGCGTAGATGTCGCGGCACCAGGGCACAAAGCGGTCCATGCCGTAGGTCGTGTCGCGGAAACCCACGAACAGGTCGGGGCGCACGCCCGCGCGGCAGAGCTCCTTGCAGAGCAGCAGCAGCGGCGCGGTGCCGATGCCGCCGCCGACCACGGCAATGCGCTTGTACTGCCCGGCCAGTGCGGCAGTGTCAAAGCCGTTGCCGCAGGGGCCGGTCACGGTCAGCGTGTCGTCCTTTTTCAGCGCGGCCAGCTTGTGGGTGCCCTCGCCCTTGACCTGATACAGGAAGGTCAGTGCGCCGGTCTGGTTGTCAAAGTCGTCAACGCTGATGGGGCGGGAAAGAATCGGCGTGGCGTCCGCGGCCCAGGCGCGCAGCATGTAAAACTGCCCGGCGTGGGGCTCACGGCTGCGGTCCTGCCACTGGACCGTAAGGCGCATAATATCCTCTGCGACGGTTTCCTGACGCAGGACCGTCAGATTACAGCTTGTTGCATTCACCCTGAATATCCTCCCGCATACGCACGCACTCGTTGTAGGCAGCCTCGTCAAAGGCAACGCCGGGCTGCTTCTTGTAAGCCAGCAGGATGCCGCGGCTGGAGTTGACAACGCCGCCGTTGCCCTTGGTCAGGTACTGCGCGATGTCCGCCGCCTTGCCGCCCTGTGCGCCGTAGCCGGGGATCAGGAAGAAGGTGTCCTTGTAGGCCGCGCGGATGGCGGTGGCCTCCTCGGTGTGGGTGCCGCCGATGACCAGGCCGATGCTGGAATAGCCGTGCTCGCCCATGTAGTCCTTGCCAAGGGCGGTCAGGCTGTCGCCGACGAGGTCGTACACATGGCGGCCATCGTCGAGCTTTTTGTACTCAAAGTCCTTCGCGCCGGGGTTGGAGGTGCGGCAGAGCACGAACACGCCCTTGCCCTGCTCGGCGCAGTACGGCAGATACGGGCTGATGGAGTCAAGGCCCATGTAGGGGGCCAGCGTGATGATGTCGGCCTCGAAATCACCGGTAAAGTGCGCCTTGGCGTACATTTCGGCGGTCTTGGCAATGTCGCCGCGCTTGATGTCGGCAATGACGGGCAGGCCGGTGGCGCGGGCCAGCTTCAGCGTTTCGGCGTAGGCGCGCATGCCGTCCAGGCCCAGGGACTCATAATAGGCGATCTGCACCTTGTAGCAGCCCGCGACGCCCTTGGTGGCGTCGATCAGCGCACGGTTGAACGCGACGACGTTCTCCCCTGCCGTCTTGGCGGTGTCGGTGGTGGGCAGGTAGCTGATCTCGGTGTCCAGGCCCACGCAGACCGGGCCGTTTGCTGCGACGCTCTCGTAGAGCTTGTCCATGTTGGTAAGCATGCTGATTCCTCCGTTTGATGTATATAAATTGCGGCTCTATTATATAATGTTGGGAATCGTAGGGGCGGATTCCATATCCGCCCGCGGGACTGTGCCAGCGGCAGCCTGCACGGGCGCACATAGAATGTGCCCCTACGGGTGTTTTGTGCGTGAAGGGGTGTTATTCTTCAATCTGGAACGTAACCTTCCCGCCTTTGATCGTGGTTACCACTTTTCCGTACAGCAGTGCGCCGTCGTAGGGGCAGTTCTTGCTCTTGCTGTGCAGCTCGTCGGCGTGAACCTCGTACATGTGGTCAAGGTCCACCAGCACGATGTCGGCGTCGTAGCCCGGCTCCAGCATGCCCTTGCGGTCGGCCAGGCCCAGCACGGCGGCGGGACCGGCGCTCATCAGGAAGCTGAGCATTTCCAGCGGCAGACGCTGCTCACGGCAGAGCTTGGTGTAGCAGACGCCGAAGGCCGTTTCCAGACCCACCATACCGGCAGCGCCCTTCTCCTTCTCCTCGGCGGTGTGGGGGGCGTGGTCGGTGCCGATGCAGGTCACGGTGCCGTCCTTGATGGCGTCGATCAGCGCGGTCACGTCGTCCGCCTTGCGGATGGGCGGGTTGACGCGGCCGGCACATCATCCTCGGTCAGCGACAGGTGATGCGGCGTGACCTCGCAGCTGACCCGCGCACCGCGCATCCGGCTCATGCGGACGGCATCGACGGATTCCCTGGTGGAGACGTGGCACATGTGCAGCCGGGTGCCGTAGTACTCGGCCAGATGGCAGTTGCGCACGGTCTCGATGTTCTCGGCCAGGCGGTAGTCCCAGGGGCTGATCTCGCGATCCTCGGCGTGGGACATGATGGTCAGGCCGCGCTCGGTGGCAATCGCGAACGCGCGGGCCATGACGGCGTTGTTCATGACGCCGTTGCCGTCCTCGGTGATGAACTTGATGTCCTCGGGCAGGGTCAGCAGATGATCCAGCGTTTTGCCGTCGAAATCCTTCGTGATGGAGACGGTCTGGTTTGCGTCGCACAGGCCGACGCGGGCGGCCTCGGCCTCGACGGCGTGGGCGATCTCGGCACTGGAGCAGACCGGCTTCGTGTTGGGCATCAGGTTGACGAAGGTGTACCCGCCCGCGGCAGCCGCGGCGGAGCCGGTGGAGATGTCCTCCTTGTACTCAAAGCCGGGGGTGCGCCAGTGGCAGTGGGTGTCGATGAAGGCGGGCAGGACCGTGCGGCCCTTCGCGTCGAGCACCTCCTCCCCTTCCGGGACGAGCAGCCCCAGACCGACAGCGGCAATTTTTCCGTCGCGCAGCCAGACCTCAATGGCCTTGCCCGCGCTGTCCTTTGCGTTGCGGATCAGCATGGTGGGAACCTCCTTAAAAATAGGAAACTTTGTCATAGCTGAGAGTGTAGGGGCGAACATTGTTCGCCCGTCAACTTTGCGTGGTTGAGCTTCTGCGGGAAAGCCGCGCATGAGGCAAACGGCCTGCGGGCGAGCAATGCTCGCCCCTACAAAGCCCCATGCAAAAACATCCCGCAAGGATATTTTTGCAAAAAAAAACTTTTCCCAAAAAGGGAAAAGTCAAAAAGTCACACACAAAGCAGCAACGGGAAAGAACACTGTGCCGTGATTTTTAAAGACAGAAATAAAACGCATCATCCCGGCACACTCCTTCTTATGACTTTACCTACGTTTTACTTATTGTACCATGCAGGGACGGCGGTGTCAATGCAAACGGGCTTTTTGCAAAAGTAAGGATTTTATAGATTTTTGCGCTGACTTTTGGAGGATTTGACAAAATCCGCAAAAATCCGCGCGCGGCGCGTACAGCATTGCACTTTGTCCGGCTTTGTGGTATATTTATAATATGTATGGTAAATAGGAAGAGGAACGAACTATGGGCCTTTGGGAAGATGCAAAAAATATCCGCGATAAGGACCCCGCCGCGCGCAATGTGGCGGAGGTCATCATCCTGTACCCCGGCTTTCATGTGCTGGTCACGCACAAGATCGCACATTTTCTGTACAACCACCGGTGTTTCTTCCTGGCCCGTTTTGTCAGCCAGCTGGCGCGCCACCTGACCGGCATCGAGATCCACCCCGGCGCCAAGATCGGGCGCAAGCTCTTTATCGACCACGGTATGGGCATCGTCTTTGGTGAGACGACGGAGATCGGTGACAACTGCACAATCTACCACGGCGTCACCCTGGGCGGTACCGGCAAGGACACCGGCAAGCGCCATCCGACGCTGGGCGACAATGTGCTGATCGGCGCGGGCGCGAAGGTGCTGGGCCCGGTCTACATCGGTGATAACGTCCGCGTCGGCGCGGGCAGCGTTGTGCTGAAGAACCTGCCCGCCAACGCCACTGCCGTCGGTGTACCCGCGGAGATCGTCCGCGTCGGCAATATCAAGTGCTGCCCGGCGGACGATCTGGACCAGCAGGATCTGCCGGATATTGTCAACCAGCGCATCTCCGAGCTCGAAGCCCGCCTGAGCCGCCTGGAAGCCGAAAAGCAGGGTGAATTCCCGCCGGATAAAAAAGAATAATAAAAACGCACGCCGTGAAATTTACGGCGTGCATTTTTTGTCAGTATGGCTTCCCCGGAAGGGGAAGCTGTCAGCGGCCCCGCCCGCTGACTGATGAGGGGCAAACTTACCGGGAATTTCCCACTGACGGGCAATAGGGCAAACCCGCCCCTCATCCGCCCTCGGTCGGGGCCTCGGGCACCTTCCCCCACGGGGGAAGGCAATCAACTCATTTCAGATTCCGAAGATCCCCGCTCTCGCGGAAATCCTCATAATCCAGCGACAGCGACGGGCTGTAATAGGGGTCGTGCAGAATATTCTCCCGCCCGTGCACGGCGTAGAGACGGTCATGCTCGGCGTCAAAGCGTGCTTTTTTGGCGGGATCGTTCTCGTCGGAGCCGCGGGACTTGCTTTCGTAGTGGTAGAGCTCGGCGTAGGGCGTCCAGACAATGCGCCAGCCCGCGTCGCGCACACGCAGGCAGAAGTCCACATCGTTGTAGGCAACCGTGAACTCCTCATCCAGGCCGTGCAGCTCGTCGTAAACGGCGGTACGCACCAGCAGGCAGGCCGCTGTCACGGCGGAGAAATCCTGCACCGTGGCCAGCCGGAACATATACCCGCTGCCGTCGCGCTTGTGGTACTTGTGGCTGTGCCCGGCGTAGCCGCCCAGCCCCGTGATGATGCCGGCGTGCTGGATCGTGTCGTCGGGATAGTAGAGCATTGCCCCGCAGAGGCCGACGCCGGGCTGGCTGCACTCGCCCACCATCTGGGTGAGCCAGTCGCCGTTGATGACCTCGACGTCATTGTTGAGCAGCAGCAGGTACTTGCCCGCCGCGTACCTGCGGCCAAAATTGTTGATGCGGCTGAAGTTGAAGCCGCCCTTGTAAGTCACGACCCGCGCGCGGTCATACCGCTCCGGCAGTTTTTTGTAGTAGGCCGCTGTGGCCGGGTCGGTGGAATTGTTCTCAATGACGATGACCTCGAAATTCTCGTAGGTCGTTTTGGCGTAGATGCTGTGCAGGCATTTTTCCAAATCGTCGGTGTGGTCCTTGTTGGGAATCAAAATTGACACGAGCGGCTGCGGCTCGGGAATGTCCCACACCACATGGCAGGTGCCCGGGAATTTGCCCGGCTCCACCCTGCCCTGCCGCCCTGTGGCGGCCAGATGGTCGGCCACGGCCTTTTGCGCCGCCTTTTCCACATAGGGCTTGGCCGCCGTGCCACCGCTGGTGGACGCCGCGTGCACGCGCCAGTAATACAGCACCTGCGGGATGTGCAGCGGCTTGGCTGCGGGGTCACGGCGCTGCATTTCGTCGATGAGACGCAGGAATAAGTCGTGATCCTGCGCACCGTCACAGGCCGGGCGCTCACCGCCGACGGCGTCGAACAGCGATTTCTTGAACACGGCCAGATGGCAGATGTAGTTGACGGCCATCAGGTACTCGGGCGCATAGTCGGGCTTGAAGTGGCCGACGCGCGGGTGCTCGGGCGTTTTCTCAAACAGGGCCTCGTCGCTGTAGGCAAACGCCGCGCCGCTCTCGGCCAGCGCTTTGCTCATGCAATAGACGGCATGAGGCGCGAGCATGTCGTCGTGGTCGGCAAGGGCCAGATACTCACCCGCTGCGAGCTTCGCGGCCTCGTTCGTATTGGCGGCAATGCCCTTGTTCTCGATTTTGGCGTAGACGATGCGCTTGTCCTGCGCGGCGCGGGCGCGGACGGTCTCGCCCACGCCGGGGTGGGCGCCGTCGCTGGCGTCCACCAGAACCAGCTGCCAGTTCGGCGCGGTCTGGGCCTGCACGCTGTCCAAAAATTGCTGCAAAAACTGCGGCGGTGTGTTGTACAGCGGCGTTAGAATGCTGATGATCGGCCAGCCGTCGGCGCGGGCGGCTGCGTCGGCACGCTGGGTCTCCAGCGTCTGCTTCGACGGCAGATACCGCGCTTTTTTGCCGAAGAACCGCCGCTTAAAAAAGCCGACGGCCCGCCCGGCCATGACGCCGACGCCCTGTTCTTTCGTCAGCGTCCGCGCATAGCCGAACAGTTCTTTGATGCGTTTCGTTTCAAGGCTCATGGGATGGCTCCTCATAAAAGCAGTCTTTGTGCCAAAGGCGGGGGTTGGTATCGATGTATTGCCAAATTTGCGAGTACCCTTGCTCCGTGCGCACAATATGGTCATGGAAGGATTTTTGCCAGATAGAGTGGGAAAGCCGTTTGGAAACTACACCTTTAAACTGCTGTATAACGGTAGAGACTGTAGGGGCGACCATTGGTCGCCCGCTCTGCCCGTTTTGGACTAGCAGCAACAAATGAACGTGGTTTGGCATGACCGCATATTTCTCTACCGAAATGTGCGGATAATGGGTCGGAATTTCAAAAATACACTGCTCTACGATTTTTCCCGCTTCGGATAAGGCGGGCGGGTGCTGCGGGCGAGCAATGCTCGCCCCTACATCCTCGGCTTCCGTGAACGTATTGCTATCCCACAAAATCTTCTGCCGTCCATGCGTGCAGATTGTGATGAAATACGCGCCGCTTTGGGCGTAATCATACTCCGTCAGGCGGTTGATTTTTCGCTTCGGCTCCATCACTTCAACCCGAAATTTTCAAACAAATTGTTGAAATGGGGGTTGTAATAGGGGTCGTAATTGTCGATATACTGCTGATATTTCGCGTAGAAATTCGCCTTTTCGCGCTCATACCGCTTGGCGTTCTCGCTTAAGGTATCAAGGCCGCGGCTCTTGCTCTCGTAGTGATAGGCCTCGGCGCGCGGGGTGTAAACGTTCAACAGCCCCTTCTGCCACAGCTTTAAGCAATAATCCACATCGTTGTAGGCGACGGCAAACTTTTCCTCGTCCAGCCCGCCAAATGCGCGGTAGAGCGACGCTTTTGTCATCAGGCAGGCGCCCGTGACGGCCATGTAATCCTGTGTCGTCACAAGGCGGTACATATCCCCCACAGCGGTGCGCGGGTAGCTCTTGTGGCTGTGGCCCGCGCTGCCGTTGATGCCCATCAGCACGCCTGCGTGTTGGATCGTGTCGTCGGGGTAGTAGAGCTTCGCGCCCACCGCGCCTACGTCGGGCCGCTGGCTGTAGCTGAGCAATTCCCGCAGAAAGTCGTGGGACAACACCTCAATGTCGTTGTTGAGCAGCAGCAGGTGCTCGCCCTCGGCGAACGTCGCGCCGAAGTTGTTGATGGCCGAGAAGTTGAACGCGCCCTTGTAGTAGACGACGCGGCAGTCGGCAAAGCGGCTGGGCAGTGTCTCGTAATAGGCAAACGTTGCCGGGTCGGTGGAGTTGTTCTCGATGACGATGACCTCAAAATTGTCGTAGCCCGCGTTTTTGTACAGGCTCGTCAGGCAGCGGTCCAGGTCGTCAATGTGGTCTTTACTGGGGATCAGTACGCTGATTTTCGGGTGGCCGGTCAGCTCGTACCGCACCTGAAACGCGCCGGGCGCGTCGGGCACGGCCATGGCGTGGCCCGGCAGACCGAGACGCTTGAGCTGCGCGTCGATGGCGCGCTCCCCCGCCGCGACGGCGTAGGGCTTGGCCTCCATGCCCGCGGCGGTGGAGCCGGCCGCGGCACGCCAGATGTAGAGCACTTTCTTGATATGCTCGATGCGCTGTGCTTTTTCTGTCAGGCGCAGGATCAAATCATGGTCCTGCGCACCGTCAAACTCCTTCGACTCATACGCGCCCGCCGCGTCCAGCAGCGGACGGCTGAACACCGCCAGATGCGTGATAAAGTTGACCCCGCGCAGGTAGTCGGGCGCAAAGTCGGGCTTGAAGTGGTAGCCGCCCAGCTCCTTCAAATCGGCGGAGAGAACGATTTCATCACTATAGACAAAATCCGCTCCGGTGTTTTGTATCGTTTGCACAACCTCGAACAGCGCGTTCGGGTAGAGCACGTCGTCGTGGTCCAGCAGCGTGATGTACTCGCCGTGCGCCAGCGCAAATCCGCGGGTCGTGTTGAGGGCAATGCCGCCGTTTTCAATCGGCTCATACACAATCGTGCCGGGCACAGCCTTGGGCAGGCGGCGCTCCAGCCGCTTGTCGGCGTCGGATGCGTCCACCAGCACCAATTCCCAGTTTGCGTAGGTCTGCCTGACGACGCTTTGCAGCATCTCGTCAAACAGCTTGGCGGGCGTGTTGTACAGCGGCACGATGATGCTGATCTTCGGCCCCTGCAGGTGCGCGGCGCGCTGGGCCTTCAGCTCCCGGCGCAGCGGAATGTCGGCACGGTGCCGCCAGTCGTCGTGGTGCATCGCCAGCCCGACGCGGAATTTTACGTCGCGCCAGAGCTGCTCGGCCCCCTGCTCCCGCAGGGTCTTGACGCTGCGCCCCGCGAGCTCCCGCAGGTGGGCGGGGTTCAAAAGCCGCCGCGCCATGCCGCCGACGCTGTCCTGTACGGCCAGGTCTGCAGGGCGCTCGTTGTTCGGTTTCGTGTTCTCGGACATAGCTTATTCCTCGGTGACTTTGGCCGGCATGGCGTCCTTTTTCTCGAACCTTCGGTACTCGGCGGTAATTTCCTTCGTTGCGCCGATGCGGCGCAGATGGCCGTGGTCGAGCCAGGCTACCTTGTTGCACATACGCTCGATCTGGTCAATGGAGTGGCTGACCAGAATGACCGTCGTACCGCCGGACAGCAGCTCGGCCATGCGCTTTTCACACTTCTCCTGAAACAGGAAGTCACCGACGGACAGGATCTCGTCGGCAATCAGGATGTCGGGCTTCGTTATCGTTGCCACGGCGAACGCCAGACGCGCGACCATGCCGGAGGAGTAGTTTTTCAGCGGTACGTCGAGAAACTCCTGCAATTCGCTGAATTCGACGATGTCGTCGAACTTTGAGTCGATGTACTTGGGCGTGTAGCCCAGCACGGTGCCGTTTAAATAAATGTTTTCCCGTGCGGTCAGGTCCATGTCAAAGCCCGCGCCCAATTCGATCAGCGGCGCAATCGTACCGTTGACCGTGACCTTGCCCGCGCTGGGCTTGTAGACGCCGGAAATTACTTTCAGCAGCGTAGACTTGCCGCTGCCGTTCAGGCCGATGAGGCCGTAGAAATCACCGGGCATAATATCAAACGATACATCGTCCAGTGCGAAGAACTCGTCAAACCGCACACCGCCGTGCAGCAGCGCGACGAAGTACTCTTTCAGGCTTTCGTGCTTTTCCTTGGAGAGGTTGAAGCGCATCGAAACATGGTCGATGGAGATGATGGGTTTCTGCTCTGCCATTTCGATGCCCCCTTACATGTACAGGACGAACTTGTCCTGATTCTTTTTGAACACCCAGATGCCGAGGCCCAGGCTCAGCGCGGCGCAGAGGAACGGAATCAGCACCATGTTGGGGGTCAGCCCCTCGCCCCACATGACGCAGGAACGCACGGCGGTGATGTACCAGTAGATGGGGTTCAGGTTGATGACGTACTGCATCCAGCTTTCCATCTGGCGCGGGTCGTAGAAGATGGCGCTGCCGTAGACAAGCAGTGTGCAAAAGACCTCCCAGATATGCATGATGTCACGCACAAAAACGTAGAGCGTGGACAAAATCAGCCCGATGCCCAGACTGAAAATAAACAGCATCACAAGGGGATAAATGGCTAGCAGCACAGTCCCGATCGAGATGTGCGACCAGGTCAGCAGCGCGACGATAAACAGCGCCACGAGGCTGAAAAAGAAGTTGACAAGCGCAAAGCAGCACTTTTCCAGCGGAAAGATGTATTTGGGAATATAGACCTTGCGCAGCAGCGGGCCGTTCTTCAGCACGCTCTCCATGGCCATGGTCGTGCTCTCGCGGAAGAAGTTGAACATCAGCTGGCCGATGATAAGGAACAGCGGAAAGTCCTCGATGCCCTGACCGCGCTGGTTGAACAGTGCGCCGAACACGGCCCACATGACCAGACAGGTCAGCAGCGGGTTCAGCACGCTCCACGCCACGCCCAGCACGCTGCGGCGGTATTTCAGTTTGAAATCACGGGAAATCAGGTTTTGCAGCAGGTAACGGTATTTCCAGAAGCCTGCGAAGGTGTCTTTCAGTTTCTGCACGGTTTACCCTCAATATTTCTCAAAATATTCGAACTTCTGGGCGGCAAACGGGGTGTGCTCCTTGTCCTTGGCGCTGGTCTTGTGCTCGCAGCCGCAGTCGGGCCACTGCACGTTGACCGTCGGGTCATCGTAGGGAATGCCGCCCTCGGCGGTGGGGTCGTAGACGTCGGTGCACTTGTAGCAGAACTCGGCCACATCGGACAGCACGACAAAGCCGTGGGCGAAGCCCTCGGGGATCCAGAGCATCTTCTTGTTGTCGGCGGACAGCGTTGCGCCCACCCACTTGCCGAAGGTCTTGCTGTTGGGGCGGCAGTCGACGGCGACATCGAACACCTCGCCCAGGGTCACGCGGACGAGCTTGCCCTGGGTGTGCTTGGTCTGGAAGTGCAGGCCGCGCAGCACGCCCTTGGTGGAGCGGCTCTGGTTATCCTGCACGAAGGGTTTGTCGATGCCCGCGGCGGCGAACTCGTCGATCTGGTAGGTCTCCATAAAATAGCCGCGGTCATCGCCAAAAACAGTCGGCTCGATGATCTGCACGTCAGGAATATCGGTCTTGATGAAATTGAACTTGCTCATGGTTTGGAATCTCCTTTTTATATTTCATACGTCTAATACATAGCGATACAGGATATATTATACTCTATTTCACTGCGCCGGGCAAGATGGCGGAAAAATTTTGTCGCTGCTGTAACAACAGGACGGCTTTTCCGTCTTGTTAAGTGGAGGGCAGATATGGTATGATAGCCCGGAAGGTGGTGTGCAGAATGACAAAACGCGAAGCCCGCGCATGGGCCAAGGCCCGGCGCGCGGAACTGGATATGGCGGCTGTGGGCCGCGGTATGGCGCAGGCGCTGTTCAGCCTGCCGCAATGGCAGCGTGCCGGGGCAGTGCTGGCCTTTGCGGCCATGCCGGATGAGCCGGACACGGCGGAAATACTAAGACGCGCGCTGGCCGACGGCAAGCGCCTGCTGCTGCCCCGTGTGCGGAGCAAAACCGAGATGGACTGGGTGGAGATACCGGCATTGTGCCTGCTGCGGCCCGGGGCGTTCGGCATTCAGGAGCCGCCCGCCGACCTGCCCGCCGCCGACCCGGCGGGATACGCCGCGGCGCTGGCCCTTGTCCCCTGCCTGGCCGCCAGCCGCGACGGGGTCCGGCTGGGGCGCGGCGGCGGGTATTATGACCGATTTCTGGCACACTATAAGGGAGCGGGGCTGCTGCTCTGCCCCGAGGCCCTGCTGCTGGACGAGCTGCCCTGCGACGACTGGGACGCACGCTTTGCGCCCGAGAATATTCTGACCGAGAAAGGAATTTTACGATGAAAAAGCTGCTTTTTGCAACAGCCCTGCTGACCGCCCTGTTCCTGTCTGCCTGCGGCAGCCAAAAGGCTGACAGCAACGATCTTGCGAACCAACCTGCCACAAGACCCGAGGAAGGCGCGGAGCTGGACCCAGAGTTCAGCGTTGATGACGAGGATACCGGTGAGACCGCCGAGCCGCAGCCGGACGCGGAGCTGAGCGAGATGGTGGATGCTATTTATAACGTCCAGCCGGTTGACCTGATGGGCATGGAGACGGTGGCCATCGACCTGACCGACGAGAGCTGGTACGGCTATCTGGCGGGGCTGACCGCGGACAATGTGGACAAGGTGGATGCCGCAGTAGTCAGCGAGCCGATGACCGGAAGCCAGGCGTACAGCCTGGTGCTGCTGCGCCTCAAGGACAAGGCCGATGCCCGCGAAATTGCCGATTCGATGGAGGAAAACATCAGTATGCGCAAGTGGGTCTGCGTGGAGGCAGATAAGGCCCGCGTGGTCAGTTTTGATGATAAGCTGCTGTATGTCATGGCAGACAGTGAGCTGGTCGATGCCGATCTGGTGGCGGATGCTGCCGCAAAGGCCTTTGGTGCGACATTTGATGTCGATGATTCCCTCGTCAATGAGGACGAGAGTGAGCTGCCCCCGGAGCTGCTGTCCGCCCCGGCTGTGGCAGACTGAGCAATACAAAAAAACAAAGAGCCGTGCCCTTTGGGGGCACGGCTCTTGTTGATTACGGGCGGGAATCAAGCCTTGGCGGCCTTGATCTCCTTGATCAGCTCGGGAACGACCTTGTACAGATCGCCGACGATGCCGTAGGTGGCAACATCGAAGATGGGGGCGTTCTCGTTCTTGTTGATGGCGATGATGTTCTCGGAATCCTGCATACCGGCAACGTGCTGGATGGCACCGGAGATGCCCAGTGCAACGTAGATGCGGGGATGCACGGTCTTGCCGGTCTGACCGACCTGATGGTCGGCAGACAGCCAGCCCTCATCGGTGACGGCGCGGGAAGCACCGACAACACCGCCCAGAGCCTCAGCCAGCTCCTCGGCCAGCTTGATGCCCTTCTCGGGGTCAGCGGAGATGCCGCGGCCCACGGAGACGACAACGTCGGCACCGATCAGGTCAACGAGCTTCTCAGCGCTCTTCTTGATGTCGAGCACCTGAACATGGATGTCGTCCGCGGTCAGAGCGGGAGCGACGTTCTCGACGACGACCTTGTCAGCACCGGCCTGGTCGAACGCCTGCATCTGCATGACGCCGGGGCGGACGGTGGACATCTGCGGGCGGAAGCGCGGGCAGATGATGGTAGCCATCAGGTGGCCGCCGAATGCGGGACGGGTCATCTTCAGGTTGGTGTTCTCTTCAAACTTGGTGTTGTCCACATCAATGGTGGAGGTGGTGCGCAGGAAGTCCTTATACTTGGCGACATCCACATCCAAGTGGGTGCAGTCAGCAGTCAGGCCGGTGTGCAGGCGGGCTGCGCAGCGGGGGCCAAGGTCACGGCCCAGGTTGGTAGCGCCAATCAGCATAATTTCCGGCTTTTTCTCCATGATGAGGTCACACAGAACCTTGGCATAGCCATCGGTGGTGTAGTCCTTCAGCAGGGGGCTGTCGATGTTGTAAACGCGGTCAGCGCCGTAGCCGCCCAGCGTCTTGAGGTCAGCCTCGGCCAGGCCGCTGCCCATGACAACGCCTGCCAGCTCAACGCCCAGGTCATTGGCCAGCTTGCGGCCCTCGCTCAGCAGCTGATAGCTGATGGACTGGATCTCGCCCTCGCGCTGCTCGCAGAATACCCACACGCCCTTGAAGGCGGCGGTGTCCATTGCATTGAATTCAGCCATTGTACTTCTCTCCTCTCTCAAATCAGGTGCTTGTCGTTCAGGATGCCAACCAGCTGGGCAGCATCCTCAACCATCATGCCGGCGCCCTTGACCGGGGGAGCAAAAGACTTGTAAACGTTCGTCGGGGAGCCCTTCAGGCCGATGGTGTCGGTCTCAATGAGGGGATCATCCTTCAGAGCATTGTAGTCGAACACTTCAACGGGCTTGTCATAGCACTCAAAAATGCCGGAAACGCTCATGTAACGCGGGGTGTTCAGCTCCTTGATGCAGGTCAGCAGGCAGGGGGTGTTCACCTTCAGCTCCATGTAGCCATCTTCAAGCTGGCGCTTGACGATCAGGGAGTTGCCGTCCTTCTTGATATCGGTAACATAGGTGACCTGGGGCAGGTGCAGCTTTTCAGCAATCTGCGGGCCAACCTGTGCAGTGTCGCCGTCGATAGCCTGACGGCCGCAGAAAACAATATCCTCCGGGCCAACGCCGATCTTGTTAACGGCAGCTGCCAGGATCTGGGAAGTTGCAAAGGTATCGGAACCACCGAACTCACGGGCAGATACCAGCACGCCGCGGTCAGCACCGCGGGCGATCAGCTCACGAAGCATGCCTTCTGCCGGCGGCGGGCCCATGGTAACAACAACAACTTCGCAGCCGGTCTCATCTTTCAGCTGCAGGGCAGCCTCAACGGCGTTCAGGTCGTCGGGGTTGGTGATGGTTGCCATCGCAGCACGGTCCATGGTGCCGTCAGCTTTGACAGCAACCTTGCCCTGTGTATCGGGAACCTGTTTGACACAAACAATAGCTTTCATTGTACGTCTTGCCTCCTTACTTCAGCAGCGCGCCGGAGATGACCATCATCTGCACTTCGCTGGTGCCTTCGTAGATCTCGGTGATCTTGGCATCGCGCATCATGCGCTCGATGGGGTAGTCACGGGTGTAGCCGTAACCGCCGAACAGCTGCAGGCAGCGGCGGGTCACGTCGCTGGCGGTGCGGGCGGCAATGAGCTTGGCCTCGGCAGCCTCAACGCTGTAGCGGACCTTCTGGCCGTCCATGGCAGCCTGCTTCTTCTGGGCAGCTGCGTAGACCAGATACTTGGCGGCGTCAACGCGGGCCTTCATCTCGGCCAGCTCGAACTGGGTGTTCTGGAACTGTGCGATGGAGCGGCCAAACTGCTTGCGCTCCTTGACATAGGCGACGGTCTCGTCGATGGCGCCCTCGGCAATGCCCAGAGCCTGGGAGGCGATGCCGATACGGCCGCCGTCCAGCGTAGCCATGGCCAGCTGGAAGCCCTTGCCCTTCACGCCCAGCAGACGATCCTTCGGGATGATGCAGTCCTCCATGATGAGCTCGCAGGTGGAAGAACCGCGGATGCCCATCTTGTCCTCGGGCTTGCCGACCTTGAAGCCGGGATCGGTGCGCTCAACGATGAAGGCGCTGATCTCCTTCTGCTTGCGGCCGCGCTTGTCGGTCACAAAACCGGTAACAGCAATGATAATGAAGACATCAGCATAGCCAGCGTTGGTGATGAAGATCTTGGAGCCGTTCAGCTTCCAGTGGTCGCCCTCGTCAACGGCGAAGGTCTGCTGGCCCTGGGCGTCGGTACCGGCACCGGGCTCGGTCAGGCCGAACGCGCCGACCCACTCGCCGCTGCACAGCTTGGGCAGGTACTTGGCCTTCTGCTCGGGGGTGCCGTTCTCATAGATGGGAGCTGCGCACAGAGAGGTGTGGGCGGACAGGATAACACCGGTGGTGCCGCAGACCTTGGACAGCTCCTCGACAGCCATGACGTAGGACAGGACGTCGCCGCCTGCACCGCCGACGGACTTCGGGAAGTAGATGCCCATCATGCCCAGCTTAGCCATCTTCTCGACGGTCTCCTTGGGGAAGTACTCCTCCGCGTCGACCTTCTTGGCGAGGGGCTTGACTTCGTTTTCAGCAAACTCCTTGTACATCTTCTGGACCATTTGCTGCTGTTTAGACAGAGTAAAATCCATTGATAAAACCTCCATATACTGGGGCCGGGCTATACTGCCCGACCAAACAAACGCGGCCCGGCACGGTTTTGACCGCGCCAGGCGCGTAAGTTACTGAATTACAGGGCGTCGACAGGGGTCTTGGTGCGGTCTGCGTTGTAAACGTAGAAGCCCTTGCCGGTCTTGCAGCCCAGGTTGCCGCCGCGAACCATCTTGCGGATCAGCGGGCAGGCGCGGTACTTGCTGTCGCCGGTCTCCTTGTACAGAACGTCCATGA
>OIDZ01000284.1_pt1 | contig 15806 bp, 6 predicted proteins | sample 1581681 | NCBI WGS metagenome assembly OIDZ01 (sample SAMEA3882512, study PRJEB24775) | human gut metagenome | biome: human-associated habitat; feature: intestine environment; material: feces | place: Netherlands | collected 2009/2010
ACGCGCTCCGCTAGGCCTAGGGGATTAGGGGGAGATTTCGATTTCTCCCCCTTAAATCCCCTAGGAACCCCATAACCCTCTTTGAAACGAGCAGGGTTTCGACCCTGCACCCGGGGTTGTATAAGAATCTTCGAGAGGGCGCGCGAAGGGTTATAGGGGCGACCGCAAAGCCCCTATATGCAATCGACGGCAAGGCCGCAGGCCTTGACCGGCGAACCCCCAGACCTCCCTCCTCGAGGGAGGGGGACCGCCCCGTGGGCGGTGGAAGGAGTCCCCACCATTTCCGTTGATTTCCTGTTTTCTGTGAGAAGACAGTTGAATCTTGTTTCTGTTTTTTGCCCGACAGGGGAGAGGAGGATATGGGCATCCATCGGTTACGCTCCGCGGCGCAGAGGATCGACAGGCCGCTGGGCGAACGAATCCGAACATACGAGGGAGGAATTATTTTATGACCGGTATTCCGTTGATTATCGCCTTTTTCATCATGGTTGTCGTGATGATCGTCGCCATTTCGAAATTTAAGATTCATCCGTTCCTGTCCATCATGGGCGTGTCGCTGATTCTGGCGCTGCTGGCGCTGCCGCTGGCCAAGGTGCCGGGCACCATCGGCGCGGGCTTCTCGGGCACGTTCTCCTCGCTGGGCATCGTCATCATTCTGGGCGCGATGATCGGCTTCTTCCTTGAAAAGACCGGCGCCGCGCTCACCATGGCCGATTGGGTCATCCGCCGCGTGGGCGACAAGCACCCGGAATTGGCCATCCTGCTGATGGGCTGGATCGTCTCCATTCCCGTGTTCTGCGACTCCGGCTACGTCATTCTCAACCCGATTCGAAAGGCCATCGTCAAGAAGACCGGCGTTTCCGCCGTCGCGATGGCGGTCGCGCTGAGCGCCGGCCTGTATACCTCGCATGTGTTCATCCCGCCGACGCCGGGCCCGATCGCCGCGGCGCAGTCGCTGGGGCTTGAAAGCCACATGCTGATGGTCATTCTGGTGGGCTTCCTGGTCTCCATCCCGTCTCTGGCGGCGGGCTACTTCTACGCGCGCTACATCGGCAAGAAGGTTCACGCGGCCGATGAGGACAGCAACGAGACGACCAAGAGCTACGACGAGCTGAAGGCCGAGTTCGGCCGGCTTCCGGGCGCGGGCATCTCCTTCGCGCCGATCGTCATGCCGATTATCCTGATGGCCGTCAAGTCCATCGTGGATATGGCCAAGTGGACGGGGCTCTTTGCGCAGATTCTCCAGTTCCTGGGCACCCCGATGATCGCGCTGACCGTCGGCCTGATCATCTCCGTCGTGACGCTGTTCTCGGCGGGCAAGGGCAAGGAATTCTACGCGCTGGCGGATGAGACGCTGCGCACCGTCGGCCCGATCCTGTTCGTCACCGCCGCGGGCGGCGTGCTGGGCAAGGTCATCTCCGAGGCGGGCATCGTCACCTACATCACCGAGCATGCGTCCTTCCTGTCCAACGTCGGCATCTTCTTCCCGTTCATCATCGCGGCCATCCTCAAGACGGCGCAGGGCTCGTCCACCGTGGCCATCACGACGACGGCGGGCATTCTGGGTCTGTACTCGGCGGAAGGCTCCCTGATGAGCGCGCTGGGGCTGACCTCTCCGTTCGCCGCCGCGCTGACCGTCATGGCCATCGGCGCGGGCGCGATGACCGTTTCCCACGCCAACGATTCCTATTTCTGGGTTGTCACCAACTTCGGCGGCATGAAGGCCGAGGACGGCTACAAGACCCAGACGATGTGCACCCTGCTGATGGGTCTCGCCAGCATCGTGTTCATCTGGATCATCTCGCTGTTCTTCCACTAAAAAACGCTTCTATCTGCAACCTGAGGCGGGATGGGATGCTGTCCATCCCGCCTTTTCATCCAAAAACATAAATGACAGTAAAAGAGCAAATCCGAAATTTTGCAAAAATTCCAATAACGGGCGCGCGATGCGCGCCCCTACAATGTTGCGGAAAAAAGCAACTGCATCATCGTACTGCCGTTCCCGTAGGGGCGCGCATTGCGCGCCCGCGTTTTGTGCAGAATTTGCTTTTTTCTCAATGATTATCCCAAAACAAGGAGGTCGTCATGCATATGACGGAAGATGCAAAACGCATCATTGACGATTCGATTCGGGCGGTTCTGCCCGACGCCGCCGTTTATCGCGCGCTGGAAGGGCGGCGTTTTGACCGCCCCGTTACCGTGATCGCCATCGGAAAGGCCGCGTGGCGCATGGCGAACGCGGCGGCAAAGGCGCTGGGGGAGAACCTCCGCGAGGGCATTGTCATCACCAAATACGGCCACAGCGAGGGCGATATCCCGCGCATGACCATCTACGAGGCCGCCCACCCGATTCCGGACGAGGCCGGCGTGGCGGCGACGCGGGCGGCGCTGGCGCTGGCGGATCGCATGACCGCGCAGGACGAGGTGATTTTCCTGGTCTCCGGCGGCGGCTCGGCGCTCTTTGAGCAGCCGCTTGAAGGCGTGACGCTGGACGACTGCGCGGAGATCACGCGGCAGCTTCTGGCCTGCGGCGCGGACATCGTGCAGATCAACACCATCCGCAAGCATCTTTCCGCCGTCAAGGGCGGCCGCTTTGCCCAGCGCTGCGCGCCCGCGCATGTGCTGGCCATCGTGCTCAGCGACGTGCTCGGCGATTCGCTGGATTCCATCGCTTCCGGGCCGTGCTATCCGGATCGCTCCACCTGCCGGGACGTCGAGCAGCTCATCGAGCGCTATCATCTGGTCATCCCGCCGCACGTTCTGCCCGCGCTGCAAACGGAAACGCCCAAGCAGCTTCATAACGTGGAGACGCAGATCACCGGCAACGTCCGCGCCCTTTGCGACGCGGCGAAGGCCTCGGCCGAGGCGCTGGGCTATCGCACGCTGACGCTGACGACGACGCTTAACTGCGAGGCGCGGGAAGCGGGCGCGATGCTTGCGTCCGTCGCGCGGGAAATCCGCCAGAGCGGCCAGCCGCTCGGCGCGCCCTGCGCCGTGATCCTCGGCGGCGAAACCGTCGTGCATTTGCGCGGCAAGGGCAAGGGCGGGCGCAATCAGGAGCTGGCGGTCGCCGCCGCCGCGGGGATTGACGGCCTGCCGAACACCCTGATTTTCTCCGTCGGCTCGGACGGTACGGACGGCCCGACCGACGCGGCGGGCGGCCTTGTGACCGGCGAATTTGCTGCGCGCTGCCGCGAAAAGGGGCTTTCCATCGAAAAGACGCTGGCCGATAACGACGCTTACAACCTTCTGCGCCAAACGGACGGCCTGATCGTCACCGGCCCCACGGGCACCAACGTGTGCGACCTGACCATGCTGCTGGTGAAGTGACGGGCGCGGAAAGCGGCTGAAACCGCGAGAAAAACAGAAAAAAAACAGCAAGACTTCGTGAAACGTGAATTTCGCGAAGTCTTGTCTGCGTTGTGGCGGTGGGATGGCTTCCACCGCGAACTCCTTCCACCGCCCTGTGGGCGGTCCCCCTCCCTCAAGGAGGGAGGTCTTAAGCTGAAAAATCGAACATTAGAAAAAGACGGAGGGTTTACACCCGCCGTCTTTCACTTTATTCCGCTGTCTGCGTCAGCGTTGCGCCGACGATGGCCTGCGTCCACGTCTGGTTTTCCGTCACGCGGTAGTTTTGCAGGCGGGTCGTGTAGAAATCAAAGTACACGTTGGAGTAAACCGGGATCGCGGGCAGAACCTCCGTCCAGCGCTCCTGGAAGGCGACCCACTTCCGGCAGTAGCTCAGCACGTCGCCCGGCTCCGTCTTGCGCATGTCCACGGCGAGCTGGGCGAGCTTCTTATCGCGAATGCCCGTGCGGTTGACGGTCTTCACGTAGGCCTCGTCCGTCGAGTACGTCGTGCTCGGGTCGAAGACGGTGCCGAAGTTCGTCGCCAGATAGATCATGTCGCAGTCGCGCGCCACGCGGCGGTAGTAGATATCCAGCAGCTCGTTCATCGGAACGGCCTTGACCGTCAGGCGGACGCCGATGGCCGCGAGGTTTTCCGCCAGCGTCGCGTTCAGCGCGTCGCCCACGGCGTTCCCCTCCGGATAAATCAGCGTCAGGTCGAGCGCGACGGTCTTGCCGTCGATCTTCTTGGCGCGGATGCCGTCCTTGCCGAGCCGCCATTCGTCCTGATCCAGCAGCTTGGCCGCCTGATCGAGGTCGAGCGGGTAATCCTTGAGCTTGTCGAGGGACAGCGCGTCCCACTGGGCGACGGTCTTCTCGTAGGCCGCAGTCTCCTTGGCGGTCGCGTTGGCCGGAAGATCAACGACGGGCGGCTGAATCGTGCCCGCGGCGAGCTGATACATCCACTGGCCGATGCCGAAATAGCCGTTGGCCTTCAGACCGAAGTTGCCCGTGTAGGCCTTCACCAGCGCGTCGCGGTCGAAGCAACTCGCAATCGCCTGACGAACCGCCTTGCCGGAGACCGTCTGGCGCTCGCAGCTGAAGCTGATCATGCTCAGGCCGCTGCGCGGGTAGTTCGCCACGGCGAACGGCTGATCCGCAGTGGATTGAATCCCCTTGCTGATCGTATCGGCGGCCACCATCTTGTTGAGCAGATCGACTTCGCCGCTGAGCAGCAGGTCGATGGCCTCGTCGTTGGCGACCGTGCGATAGACGATGGTTTCGATGGTCGGCTTTTCGCCGTCCTCGTTGCCCTTGTAATACGGGTTGATGGCAAAGCTGGCCGTGCCGCTCTGCGCGTCGTAGCGCGTCAGGGTGTACGGGCCGCTGACGACGGACGGGTGGCTCATGTAGCCGGTAGCCGCGTCCAGAATCGTCTTTTGAAGCAGCGCCGCGGTGAAGATCGCGGCGCCCGTGCCGCTGGCATTGACGATGCCCACGCCCTTTTCGGTATCGACCACCTTGCAGCCCGGCGCAAGGACGCTGATGGGATACGGGCTGTAATCAAACAGCGCCATCTCGTAGAAATACGGTTCGTAGGCCTTGCTGATCGTGATGGACATCTGCGTGTCGCTCAGCAGGCGCACGCCGCGCAGGACGGACGACTTGCCGGACTGGTACGCATCCATCCCCAGAATCGCGCCGACGGCGGCGGACTGCCCGCCCAGCTTCGCCAGCTCCGGCGAGGCCGTCAGCAGGATGGAAAACGCATAATCCTTCGCGGTGATCGCGCTCCCGTCGGAGAACTTCAAATCGCCGTAGAGGTCGAACGTGTATACGCGGTTATTCTGCGCGTCCCTGGAGACGGCCATGCCCGCGACCACGCTGTCGTTGATCTGGTATGTTCCGGTTTCGTTGTCCCAGCTCATCAGGTTATAGCCGTGCAGCAGCGCCCGAACGTCTATATCCGCGGTGTTGCTGCCAAACAAATCCGTGAAGAACGCGCCGCTCATCGCCGTTGTGCTGCCGACAACCAGTTGATTTCCCGCCGCCATCGCGACGCAGCCCGTCAACATCCACAGAGCGAGCAACAAGGTGAGGATTTTTTTCATGGCCTTCTTCCTCCTGTTGTTGTAGTACGGAGAGACCGCATCCGGCGGGCACAGCGCGCGCCGGATACGGTGAAAGGGTTACTCGAAGCAGTCGCCCACGTTCATGGTGATGTTGCCCAGGCCGAGCGGCACGCCGTAGTCATCCAGATTCACGCCGTCGGCGGTGTAGATGACCGTTACCTTGATATCGCGGTTATAGATCGTGCCGCTGACCACGGTTTCGGAGGCCGTGTAGCCCGCGATGACCGGGGACGTGATATCAAACGTTTCGCCGTTCTTCAGGCCGCCGCGGTTGTAGGAAGCCGCCGCGCGCTTGCCGTTCTGATAGACGTAGTTGATCGTCAGGTTGAACGTGCGCCGCGGTTCCGGCTTCGGCTTCTCGGTCACGGTCAGCGTGCCCACGGACAGCGCAATGCTGTAGTTGGCCGCGTTGAACGCGCCGGTCGTCGTATACTGGATGGCGTTCGGGGTGCTGCCCACCTTGGTGATGGAGCCGGTCGCCTCCGCCTTCGCCAGTTCGCCCGGAACGAAGCCGTCGCCGGTGATCGTCACGGCCGGGCGGGTCAGCGCCGAGCCGTCATACGTCTTGGTCGCGGACTGCGAGGTGATGAGCACGCTGCGCTTATTGATAATCAGCTTGCCCGGAAGAAGGGTGCGCGCGTACATCTCGGAAACGTCCTTGTTGTTCGCATCGACAATCTTGATCTTTTCCGGGTCGAGGGTCAGTTCATAGCTTCCGGCGTTCACGCCGCTGCCAATCACCGCCGCGGAGAGCTTGTGGCCTTCCAGCAGCTTGCCGGACGTGATTTCCACATCCTTACCGGTGATCGCCGCACCGTTATAGGTCGCTGTCACGTCCTTCGGCTTGATGGTGATCGGGGCGAACGTCTTGATTTCCAGCTCGTCGCCGCCGTTCGGCTCTTTCTGCTTCTCGTCGCTCGCCGGGTCTTTGATCTTGTCGCCCTTCGCCGTCGCCGTGTTCAGCACATGGCCTTCCAGCACGTCCGCTTCGGTGACGACGTATTCCGTGGTGAACGTCTCGGTTTTGCCAACGGGCAGCGTTTCGATGGTCGCGGTCAGCTTCGTCAGAGGGTCTTCGACCTTCACGTTCGTATACGGCACGTTGCCCGCGTTCTGAACCTTGATCGTGTAGGTGATCTTCTGCCCCAGCGCGGCCTTCTGCCCGTCCGGCACGTCGGAGGTCTTCGTCACGTTGAGCGTGGTATCCAGCTTGGCCGTGGTGACGTCATCTGTCGCCTTCCAGCTCTTGTTGCCAAAGATGGCCGTGACCGTGTTGCGGAAGACGCCCGCCAGAATGTCATTCGAGGTAATCGTGTAGGTCGCCTGAATCTCCCACGTTTCGCCCGGCTCAAGCGTCTTGGTGGCCTTTGTGCCAATCGCAGCGCCCTGCGGGTCTACAAACGTAACGCCCGGCTGTTCTTCCAGCGTGACCTCTTTCTGCTCGTTGTAGATGTTCGTGACGGAGATCGTGAAGGTGACCGTCTCGCCCAGGTTGTAGCCCAGGTCCGTTTTGAGGTGGGTCTTGGTGACCACGTTCTCCGGCTTAACAGGATCGTCTCCCGTGCCGTCGGTGACGGTCAGAGTGCCCGGAAGGAATGTGAATTTGTAGTTCTTTAGCTTCTTGCCTTCCTTCGGTATAACCTCCGTAATCAGGCTGGAACTGCTTCCAACCAGCGTCTGGCTGCCTGTCAGAATGACCGATTCAATATCATCCGCAAGGGCTAGGTTTCCTTCGTAAAACCCGTAGCCATCCGCTTCCAGCGGCGTTCCGTCGTAAGTCTTGCTCCGGCTGGACGCTTGCAGCGTAACCGGGGCGGGCGTGATCTCAAGCGCGCCGTCAACAACCACAAACTCGACGTTCGTGAAGTTCGCGTTGGTGTTCTTGAAGTCGCCAGCCACAATGCCTACCGGATATTCGCCAGCGTCCTTTCCCTTGACCGTCCACGCAGCGGTCGGCGTTTCCTGCACACTGGCGTCTACGTCATACAGCTCATTGTCAGCCGTCATGCTCGCGTAGCCCGAAACGATATGATCCCCGCCGTCATACGTCGCGGTGCCCGAGTTCTCCTTGACCGTTACCGTCACTTTGGCCGTGACCGCAGTGATCCACAGCTTGCCTTCGGTCTTCTGGATATCGTAGTTGTCTGCATTGAACTTTTCGCCTTCCGTGTAGGTGATCGTGTTCGTCACTTCACCCTCGGAAACATACGTCACGCTGCCCGTCGCCTTGATATCCGTTACTTCACCGTCAACGAAGCCGTCGCCGCCAACCGCCACTTCTGGCTTCGTCAGCGCCGTGCCGTCGTAGACCTTGCCAGCCGTTTCGGAGGTCAGCGTCACCGCGCGCGGGTTGATCTTCACATAGCCGTCCGTCACAACGAACTCGACGTTCGTGAAGTTATCGCTGATGTTCGTGAAGTCCGAATCTTCCAGCCCCATGGGGTACGTGCCCGCGTCGGTGCCCTTTGCGGTCATGTCCTCGTCAATGCCGTTAAACTGCATATCCTTTTTCGGGTTATACAGCGCGTTGCTGACCGTCACATCATAGCCAAAGACGCTGTGCTCCTTGCCGTCATACGTCACGGTCTTCGTTTTGCCCGTGATCGTCACAATCACTTTGTCCGTGACAGGCGTGACTTCCAGCTCGCCTTCGGTCTTTTCGATTGTGTAGTTGTCCGCCTTCGTGCCTTCGTTCAGCGTGTAGGTGAACGTGTTATCGCTCGTGCCAACGACCGTCTGGCTTCCCGTCACGTTGTACGTCGCGCCTTCGTCCTTCGCAAAGCCGTCGCCGCTTACTGTCACTTCGCCGTTCGTCAGCGCATTGCCGTCGTAGACCTTCTTGTCAGAAGCGGAGGTCAGCTTCACGCTGCGCTTGCTGATCTCAAGCTTGCCGTCAACAACCACAAACTCAACGTTCGAGAAGTTCGTATTCGTGTTCTCGAAGTCCGCAGCTTCCCACCCCATGGCGTAGGTGCCCGCATCCGTTCCTCTCGCTCCCTTAGCGTTCTTATTCCAGAAGTTAGGCACTTCGTCGGGGGCTTTTATGTACAGCGGGTCGCTGATGTCGATAACATCATATTTCCAAGCCGTATGCTCCTCGCCGTCATACGTCACGGTCTTCGTTTGGCCCTTGATCGTTACAACCACTCCGCCAAGCGGCGTGATCGACAGCTTGCCTTCGGTCTTGGTGATATTGTAGTTGCTTTCTTTGAAGTTCGTGCCTTCCGTGTAGGTGATCGTGTTCGTCACTTCACCCGCGGAAACGTGCGTCACGCTGCCCGTCGCCTTGATATCCGACACTTCACCGGCAACAAAGCCGTCGCCCGTAACCTTCACAATCGGCTTTGTCAGCGCCGTGCCGTCGTAGGTCTTGCTGGCCGTTTCGGAGGTCAGCACCACGTTGCGCTTGTTGATCGTCAGGCTGCCGTCCTCTACAACAAACGTCACTTTCTTGAAGTTCTCGTTGTTATTCGAGAACTGTTCAGCTTTCAGACCCATCGGGTAGGTGCCCGCGTCGGTGCCCTTCGCTTCCGCGGTGCCGCTAAACGTGAAGTCGCCTTCCTTGTACAGATCGTTGCTGATAGACACGTCGTAGCCCGTAACCGTATGCTCATCGCCGTCATACGGCACGGTGTCATTGTGTCCCGTAATCGTTACAACCACTTCGTCGACAGGATTGATCGTCAGCTTACCGTCGTTAACAACAAACGTCACTTTCTTGAAGTTGCCGTTCGTGTTCGCGAACTGGTCAGCTTTCAGACCCATCTGGTAGGTACCCGCGTCGGTGCCCTTCGCTTCCGCGGTGCCGTTGAACGAGAAGTCAGCCGTCGTGTAACTTACACCTTCGGGGGCAATAGATACATCATACCCATTAACGGACTGTTCGCTTCCGTTATACGTTACGGTGCTATTGTGTCCCGTAATCGTCACAACCACTTCGTCCGTGACCGCCGTGACTTCCAGCTCGCCTTCGGCCGTGGTAATCGTATAGTTGATCGCCTTCGTATTGCCGTTCAGCTCGTAGGTGAACGTGTTCTTGCTCTTGCCAACGTTCGTCTGCGTGCCCGTCACCTTGTACGTCGCGCCTTCGCCTTCAACAAAGCCGTCGCCGCTTACCGTCACCTTGTCGTTCGTCAGCGCATTGCCGTCGTAGACCTTCTTGTCAGAAGCCGAGGTCAGCGTCACAGGGCGCTTGCTGATTACGAGCTGGCCGTCAGTCGCCTTCGTAACGATATACTTTTCCGTCGTGTCAACCTTGCCAACAGGGTTTTCGTTAAACGCAACAGTGTCTGTACCGGCATCCTTTCGCGTCACTTCCGGCACATTGACGCTATCGAAGCTAAGAGTTACCGTTTTTTCTTCTTTGACAGTCTTGCCGGTAAAACCGGAAACGCTATGCTCGTTTCCATCATAAGTCGCCGTGTCGCTGTTCGCCGTCAGCTCGACGTTCTTATAATAGTAGAAATCGATTACGTTATCGGCAGAGTTAGCCTTAATCTTGATCGACTGAGACTCATTCGATACCGGCGTATAGCCCTTGACCGTAACGGGGGATTCCGTCACGGAACTGCCGAGCGCCGCAGTTCCTTTTTTAGGCTCTGCAACTTTAGTCTTTGTTCCGTTCAGATAATAGTTTACCGTGTAAGCGGCAGTGTTCTTTTTATAGTAGAACGTCAACTCGCCCTTGTCTTTTTTGAAATCGACGGTCTGCTCTTTCGGGTGACCATTTACAAAATAGAAAGAATAGAGATTTTCCTGCAAGGAATCAGGCGCTGTGATCTTTTCGGGGTTTTGCCCCATAAGGCCTGTCTTTTCATACGAATGAATCAATTCTTTAGTATCATAATCGACATATTTGATCGTATAAACGGAAGGAAGCTGTTTAATATCAATCGTTCCGTTCATGTGCCATGTATACGTTCCCGCCTTTACATAGTTATCCGCGCCATTGTCAATATAGAATTCCGTCCATGTAATTTTGTTTATATCTATTTTTTGATTGTCTGCATGACGGGTAAACCGTTTTTTGTCCAATACGGTGTCAGGCCAAACGCCTACATCACTAAAAGAATGAGACCCGTGCATGGACCAATAAGGCGTTCCCATTCCCGGAACATTTTCGGATTTTCCGATGGTATACCATCCGCTCTGATTTATCGTCAAGCCTGCCTTGTCGCCCGTAACTTTGACGTACACATAAACGTTAGCAGACTTTTTGCTCGCTCTGCTCTGCACCGAATTACTATCCAGTTTCATCCCTTCCGCCAGCGCCCCCACCGGCAGCAGATTGACGAGCATCAGCGCCGTCATCAGAATGGATAAAAAGCGTTTTACTTTATCCCTCATTGTCTTATCCTCCTGTTTCATCTCGAAGCGGCATTACCCTTGCTTCCTGATACGATCAAAGCGAATCTGCGGCCAAACGGTGCGCCGCCTCAAGAAAAAGATTTCGGAAAAGCGGGCGCGTCACTCCTGCGCGGCCTGCTCGGTCGGGAGCGTCTTCCAGCCGAAAATCTCGGCGCTCACGCGCCAATAGCATCCGGCGTTGCTCTCGTCGAGCTGGACGACCAGCGTATCTCCGGTCGCGCCGGAAACATCCGTCCACGTCGCGTCGTCCGTGGAGAACTGCCACTGGAGGGCATAGTCGATGTTGTCAAACCCTATCAGGGTCGCGCGGAGGGTCATCACGTCCCCGTCATACTGGGGCTCGCCGATCACCACTTGCAGCGTGCTGAAATCAATCTCGGGGATTTCGGGTTCGGCGTCTTCTTCGGGCAGCTCGCCCTCTTCGGGGAGGGTGAAGTCTTCGTCAAGCTCGCCGTCTTCCTCGGGCTTGTCGGCGTTGGCCTCCTCGCCCTCAACGGGTTCTTCGGCGGTTTCGCCCATGTCGATGACGGTGCCGTCTTCCGTCTCGGTGACGGTCGGGCCGTCGCCGTCCGGAAGCTCGGCCGGGTCGCCGTCCATCTGATCGTCGATGCGGTTCTCGTCGTCCGCGACGGGCTGCTCGTCCACGACGGGCTTCGCGGTGCAGGTGTAGGTCACGGTCAGGCCGCGAACGTCCTTGTCGTAATCGGTCACGTCGTCCGCGTCAACGGAATAATAGATGACTTCCGCTCCGCGCTGGATCGTCAGGTCGGCGAAGGTGTGCTGCCAGCCGTCCTTTTCGGCGATCTTCGCGGAATAGATCTGGCCGTCGGAGCCGCTGAGGGTGACGGCGCGGGTCATCGGGCGCAGGCCGATGGCGTTGTCCTCGTCCTCCCACTCGATGCGCACGGTGATGTTTTCCTTCTTCACCTCGTCGGCGGCGAGCGCTTCTTCGGCCGGCTGCTCAACCTTGGTGACGGGGACGGTCGGCTGCTCGACGGGCTTCTCTTCCGGCTTAACGTCTTCTGTCTTCTTTTCTTCGGCCTTCGGTTCTTCGGCCTTGATTTCTTCTTCCTTCTTGGTTTCGTCGGCCTGGATGTCTTCGGTCTTCTGCTCGGCCGGTTCCTCGACCTTCTGCTCCGGCACTTCGGCCTTCGGTTCTTCCTTCTTCGGTTCCTCAGCCTTCGGTTCTTCTTTCTTCGGTTCCTCAGCCTTCGGCGCTTCCGGAGCAGGCTCGGCCTTCGGTTCTTCAGCCTTCGGCGCTTCCGGCGCGGGCGCGGGTTCCGGCTCCTTCACGGGTTCCGGCGCGGGCGCAGGCTCTTCCTTCGGTTCTTCCTGCACCGGCGCGGGCTCCGGCTCCTTCACGGGTTCCGGCGCTTCCTCCTTCGGAGGTTCTTCCTGAGTCTGCTGCTCGACCACCTCGACGACTTCGGTGTTCTCGTCCGTCTGCGTGTCCTCGGCAAAGCCGGTCACGCCGCAAGAGACGCACAGCGCCGCCGCGAGCATCAGCGCCACAACCTTGTTCCAACTGTTTTTCATCTTGAAAAACCTCCTTCAGATTGGTTTGTATCTATCTTCTAACGTTCCGCGCGCCTTTCCGGGCGGCGCTTTATCGTCATGGGGAAACGAAATTGTTTCGCGCCCGTCACATTTGCGTGCTCCGGCGGCGCGGCTTCCGTCCGTCCCTTTTCTCCGTTTGATGGGGATGATCCGGACAGAACATATTGTTTTCCGTTAAAAAACACACATCCGCGCGGCTTCCCGCGAAAATCGTTCATTTTTTCAGTTACACATGATGCGTCGTTATCTTACGTTTTCGCGCCCGTTTTCCGGGTTTTCGTCACATTTCTGTAACACTTATTTTCGGGACACATTGTCCTCTTCCCAGCCACTTTTTTCCAATTATAGCACAGCATTTCGAATTTGTGAATCCTCCAAATAACATTCAAAACGGTTTTTTTACTCCGGTTTCACATTTTTTTAGAAAAATCCGGAAACTAACCGTTTTTTTCGCGTAACCCTCACACCCCGATTATACCACAATCTGTCCGTCTGCGGATGGGGCGCGGACGGGTCATTCGTGCCGAAAACCCGCCGTTCGGCCTGTTCGGCCTGCCCACTCCAATTCTTCGGAAACAAAAAAAATCATATGCCCGACGCACGCGGCGCATGTCGGGCATATGACTGGGGATTTGATTCAATCTTTCCCCGCTCCCCCAGACCTCCCTCATCGAGGGAGGGGAACCGCCCGCAGGCGGTGGAAGGAGTTCGTAACCATTACGGGGTTACGGGGAATTGCAACCATTAGATGCATTTGCATCTGTGAGTTGCATTGCTGCCGTTTAGGAAACGGGGAATCATCGTCTGCGGACGATGGGACGCGCTCCGCTAGGCCTAGGGGATTAGGGGGAAATTTCGATTTTTCCCCCTTAAATCCCCTAGGAACCCCATAACCCCCATTGAAACGACCAGGGTTGAGACCCTGGACCCGGGGTTGTATACGAGGCTTTGAGAGGAAGCGCGAATCCCCAGACCTCCCTCATCGAGGGAGGGGGACCGCCCTGTGGGCGTTGGAAGGAGTTTTCAGGCGCCGGAAGGCATTCGTCCCCCATCTCTTTTATGCCGAACATCCTTCTATTTTCCGACGCATGCCAGGCATACGAGGCACAAGAAGCATATGAAGCATACGAGGAATAGAAGCTGATTTTTTCTGAAAGACGGCGGAGGATTCCATGATTATGGATATTCCGCGCGTTGGGCACGGACAAATCCCGTCTTTATAAAAACTTCCAATGGCAGAAATGCCATTGGAAGCGTATAAAGGGAGGCTATTATCGTTTACTTTACTTTGTAAACACGACCTCATCGCAGACCAGAGGACCGGAGTTGACGTTTACGGAACGAACCATGCCGATCTGGCTGCCGTCGTCCGAGAAGGTCAACGTCAAGGTATCGACAAAGGCAAGTTCGGGGAAACGCCATGTCAGCTGCAGCGTATTTGCATCCTTCCACTCGGCATAAGCGTATACCGGCTCGGTGGGGTATTGATACTGATGATGCGTGTAGTTGCTGGTCATGCTGGTTTCGCCCTTGAGCCACTGCCAGATGCCGTTGCGAATGGTGTGTGTGCCGCGCGCATCGGTCATCGTGTAATCAATATAATCGTCGTGAACGTCCAGCGAAAGCGTCGTAATTCCATACTGATTTTCCGCCGCAGTGAAGGTTACGTCGTCAACGAGTTCTCCGATCGGCGAAGCGGTGAAATCCGTTGTGAACATCAGATTCAGGTTTTCGGCGCGTTTTGCAAGGGCAGCGCTGAGCGCGTCGTCGGGTTCCGGAACGGTTCCAGCATCCAAAGCGTCGCCGTAGGGCTTAAAGATGTTTTGGTACAGCAGCTCTCCGATGTTCTGCTTTGTGCCCGCCTGAATCGCAATGACCATGTTCAGCTTCGGGCAGATGGCAAGCGTCTGGCCGTAGGAACCGGTGGCGGTGTAATACAGGCCGTCTTCGTAGGCAGTCCAGTGATAAGCGTAGTCGCCCTGATTCTCCACCGTTTTTTCATAGCCGATGGCCAGATCGCACCATTCCTTCGAAAGAATCTGCTTTCCGTTCCACACGCCGCCATTCATGTAAAGCTGGCCGACCTTGGCCAGGTCTTCGGCGGTGATCTTAATGCCGCCGTGACCGGCGTTGAATCCGTCGGGACTCATGTCCCAGGTGAAATTCTTAATGCCGAGCTCCTCGCAGAAGCCGGTCGTATTCAGCAGATCAAGGCAGGTTTTGCCGGTGGCAACGGTAACCATAGCGGAAGAGAGCATGGTGTTGCCGGAGGAATACAGGTAGTAGGTGCCGGGCTCATGCACAATGGGCTCCGTCAGAATGTGCTCGATCCAGCTGGTGGTTAGCGGGCGCAGTTCGCTGCCGCTCATAAAGCGATCCACGCCGCTGGTCATGGTGAGCAGGTGTTTCAGCTGCACTTTGGATTGCAGCTCGGATACGTCCTGCGTCACGTAATCCTTCAACACATCGTACACATAGTCGTCCAGATGCAGATACCCTTCGGTGACGGCAACGCCGACAGCGGCATTGGTGAAGATCTTGGTGCCGGAGAACATGATGTGCGGGTCCAGCGCGGTATACGGCGCATAATGGCCTTCAAAGACAACCTCGCCGTCGATCGCCATCAGGATGTTATGCACTTCGGCGTCCGCATAATCGAATGCATCCAGCAAGTCCAATATGTACTGAGAGGACATACCGTGGGTTTCAGGCGTGGAACGGGGCATCATCGTGCTTTTTTCAGGATCACTGTACGTGTAGTGATCGGCCAGCGCTGGGAGAGTCAGGGAAAATGTCATTGTGGCCGCCAGGAGCAGAGAAAACAACTTTTTCAATTACATGATCCTCCTTTGTTTCGTGTCATTTTGCCCTCGATCATGTCCGGATCACGACCTCGGTGTGTTATTCGATGACGACATTCAACGAATCGTCATCCCCTGCCTTATTTATATCATTGTTCCTGTTTGACCGTCAAATATTTATTCTATTATGAAATTCATAAATAAAATTTTATATAAACCCGCATCCAAGCGGATTATATGTATTTTTTTAATCGCACGTGCCCTTGTTTATCGGGTTACAAGCCGTATATCATTAAGAAAACAAAGCTCGAATCTGATTGTCAGATCATTGGTTCCGCACAAAACGAATAATTCCATGCAAGGAAAATGAAATGAACTTGTTTCAACCCCTGCCGGGGATTGAGAGGGTTTCGCCGGTCAAAGCCTGCGGCCTTGCCGTCGATTGGATATAGGGGCTTTGCGGTCGCCCCTATGACCCTTCGCGCGCCCTCCCGGAGCCATTTATACAACCCCGGGTGCAGGGTCGCAACCCTGCTCGTTTTAATGGGGGTTATGGGGTTCCTAGGGGATTTAAGGGGGAGAAATCGAAATCTCCCCCTAAT
>OIDZ01000298.1_pt1 | contig 15465 bp, 13 predicted proteins | sample 1581681 | NCBI WGS metagenome assembly OIDZ01 (sample SAMEA3882512, study PRJEB24775) | human gut metagenome | biome: human-associated habitat; feature: intestine environment; material: feces | place: Netherlands | collected 2009/2010
AATTCTCGGGTTTTCTGTGAACTTTGTTCACAAAAAACACCTCGCGGAACGTTACTAGTCAGGTCGCGAACAGTAACCAGTAACTTTACGGATACCGGGTATTTATGTTAAGATAATAAAAAAAGAAGAAAGGCGGAAAAACTATGGGTGCAAAGTATGAAGCTTATATAGAATCAGAGGCGGATGGACTTGATATTTCCGTTCTGGCAGTGGTTCCGGATGAGACACCGTACAAAGGAATCCTGCAGCTTGTTCATGGGATGAGCGAATACAAGGAGCGCTATCTTCCCTTTATGGAATACATGGCTAAAAAAGGCTATGTATGCGTGATCCACGATCACCGTGGCCATGGGAAAAGTGTGCGGGCGCTGGATGACCTGGGATATATGTATGGCGGCGGCGCGGATGCGATCCTCAAGGATATTGAGGTGGTGAACCGGGAAATGCACCAGCAGCTTCCGGATCTGCCATTGATCTTATTCGGGCATAGTATGGGTTCGCTGGCCGTGCGCGCTTTTGCAAGAGATCATGATGACTGCATGGACATGCTGATCGTTTGTGGTTCTCCAAGCAAGAATGGGGCAAGATCTCTTGGAGAAGCAATTGCCCATATGGAAAGTGCTGTGTTTGGACCAGCCCACAAGAGTAAAGTCATCGAAACCCTTTCCTTTGCCGGAAATGTGATGCGCTTCCGCAAGGACAAAAACTGTACTTCCTGGATCTGTGCCAATAAGGCAGCAGCTCAGGAGTACTCCGATTCTGAACTTTGTGGCTTTACGTTTACAGATGATGGCTATCTGGCACTTTTTGAGCTGATGAAGCGTGCTTACGACGTAAAGCACTGGCACTGCACCAGACCGAAAATGCCCGTGCTTTTTGTCAGTGGCTCTGATGATCCCTGTATGATCAACGTGCGTCATTTTGCAAAAGCAGTGCAGGATATGCGGCGCGCCGGTTATGTAGACGTGAAAGGCAAGCTGTATCCGGGAATGCGCCACGAAATTCTGAACGAGACAGACCGGAAGAGGGTTTATCACGACATTGCCTTTTATATAAAGAAAAAAGGTTTTTGAGAAAAGACGTCCATTATGCATAAGATGCTCTATTTTGCACATACTCACAGAAATACAGTGTGAAATGGAGAACTATATGAGAAAAAAAGGCTGGATTCTGCTGCTGGTTCTTCTGGGTGTGGCTTTTCTTATGAGCTGCGGCAAAGATACGGAGCCGGATGAAGCAAAAGGGGAACTGGTAAGAATTGAGAGAGAAGGATGCCAAGCTGGTATCCTTCTTTTTTGAACTAAAAAATAGATTAGTTTTATATAGATTGCAGAAATGATTTTTGAAACAGGCTCCCAAGTCTTTTTTAAACATGCTGTAGTGTTATGACAAACAATCTGCGCTTGTGAAACAAACAAATGTCTTTGTATAAAATACACAAAAAATATACCATAATAGCACTGAAAAATAGTACAAGCTTAAAAAATTGCACCGTCACCGTTCTAAAGTTTAAAATGTTACTTGAATAAAGCGAATTGAAATGCTATAATTTTTTTTACATATTATAAAAATGAACTCTGGTCAGAAATCAGTCTGATATGGGTGTGGCGTTTTTGACGGCATCGCTCATAAAGGAAACCGAAATAAATGTTTTCGACCGGAAAAAATAAGGAGGAAAAATGGGAAAGTATTTTGCAAAAAGACTTGGAATGGCAATTCTGACTATCTTTCTGGTAGCCTGTCTTACCTTCCTGCTGATGAATGCTGTACCTGGAAGCCCATGGCTCAGTGAAAAAACACCTTCCGAGACCACACTGGCTGCGCTGAATGCCAAATATGGACTGGATAAGCCGGTCTATGTACAGTTGTTTATGTATCTGAAAAATATTCTTCACGGTGACTTCGGTGTATCACTTAAGATGCAGAAGAACCGTGCAGTTCTTGACATTATCGTGGATATGTTCCCGGTATCTGCCAAGGTAGGTGCACTTGCACTTGCATGGGCGATTCTGGTGGGTGTACCTCTTGGCTGTCTTGCCGCATTTAAGAGAGGCAAGCTGACAGACAGCATTCTTCGTGTGATCTGTACACTTGGAATCTCCATGCCAAGCTTCGTTGTGGCATCTGTTCTTCTGGTAACCCTGACTGGAAACAATGCACTGAATCTGTTTCCGTCTATTTTTGATCCGTCGCAGGGATGGCGCGCCTATGTACTGCCATGCTTTGCCCTGGGCTTTTACCCAATGTGCTATACAGCACGTCAGACACGTTCTGCCATGCTGGATTCCTTAAGCCAGGAGTACATTAAGACAGCCCGCGCCAAAGGTCTGAAGAACAAAAAGATTATTTTCAAGCATGCTCTTAGAAATGCACTGATTCCGGTTATTACATACTTAGGACCGCAGGTGGCCTTTACTCTTTGTGGTGGTTTTGTTGTAGAGAGCGTATTCTCAATTCCGGGACTTGGACGTTATTTCGTACAGTCCATCCAGAACCGTGATTATCCGGTTATTATGGGAACTACCATTTTCCTGGCAGCATTTATTATTCTGATGAACCTGGTTGTAGACCTCCTTTATAAGGTTGCTGACCCGAGAATCAGCCTTGCGAAAGGAGGAGAATGATCGTGGCAGAAGATAAGAAGATTAAGAAATGTCCGGTGAGTCTTCAGCCGGATATTGAGAACCTCCTTCAGGATTTAAGTCCGGATGATTTTGCATCTGCGTCCAGACAGGAGAAGGATGATTTTATTCAGGACCGCCAGAGTGTTTCCTACTGGAAAGATGCCTGGAGAAGATTAAAGAAAAATGTGGTGGCTATGGTTGCACTTGGTGTGATCGTATTCCTGTTTTTATTTGCCTTTGTGGGCCCGCTTCTGATCCCATATGGTTATGACGAGTTTAACAAAGGTGCTGAGAACCTTTATCCCTATCACTACACACTGGAGGACACCCAGCGTGTGAACGACGAGATCGCTTCCAGAACCCAGTCCGATGTAGTGGATGTAGATGAAATGATCGCCCAGGCGAAAGCAGAAGCTGAGAAAAAGGGCGAGAAATTTACAAAGAAAGATGAAGCAGTTATCCGTGCAAAAGCAAAAGTCGCTGCAAAACCTTCAGAAGATTCTTCTGAGGAGCAGAGCGTAGATGAGGATTCCATCCGCAAGGAGCTTGGAATCAAGAAGCATATTTTCGGTTATTCCCAGGCAGAGCTTGAGCGCAAGGCAAATGGGGAAAAAGTATTCCCTCATGTATTTGGTACTGACATGTATGGCCGTGATATTCTGGTCCGTGTTATGTATGGTGCCCGTGTTTCCATGTCTGTCGGCGTATTCGCAGCTATCCTGGTACTGGTGATCGGCGCCCTTTATGGTGCTATTTCCGGTTACTGTGGCGGCAAGGTGGACGCAGTGATGCAGCGTATTGTTGAACTTATTTATGCAGTTCCGGAGATGCTGGTTGTCCTTTTGATCGCAACTGCACTGAAACCAATCCTTACTGACTATGTGAATTCATCAGGAACCAGTCCTATGAAATCCTTTGTCAATGTACTTGGACCGAACCTGATCTCCATGTTTATTGCATTTGGTCTGTTATACTGGGTTACCATGAGTCGTATTATCCGTGGCCAGGTACTTCAGCTGAAACAGCAGGAATATGTAACCGCAGCAAGAGCACTTGGTGCATCTGGCGGCAGAATCATCCGCCGTCATCTGCTTCCAAACTGTATCGGACAGATCGTTGTTACTACCTGCCTGCAGATACCGTCTGCAATTTTCCTGGAATCCTTCTTATCCTACCTTGGAGTTGGTGTTTCTGCACCTCTTCCAAGCCTTGGATCCATGGCAACAGACGCACTTAGCGGTATGTACACTTATACTTACAGACTGATCGTACCTTCCGTGATCCTGAGCATTATGATCCTTGCATTCAACCTGTTTGGCGATGGACTTCGCGATGCTCTTGATCCGAAGCTGAAGAAATAAGAGAGGAGGAGAACAATGTCTGAACAGAAAAATAAATTGCTGGAAGTAAAAGACCTGAAAGTCTCCTTCTTTACCCCGGCCGGCGAGGTAAAAGCCGTTGGCGGTATCTCCTATGACCTTGATTATGGCGAAGTTATGGGAGTTGTTGGAGAATCTGGTTCTGGAAAGAGCCAGGAGGCATATTCTATTATGGGGCTTCTTCAGTCCCCAGGTAAAGTTATCGGAGGCTCCATTACCTTCGAGGGAAAAGATGTCCTTTCTTTTTCCAAGGAAGAGATGACTGCGTTCCGCGGAAACAAAGTAGCTATGATTTTCCAGAATCCCATGACCTGTCTGAATCCGGTTTACACCATCGGAAATCAGCTTGTGGAAGCTCTTCGTGCCCATGATAAGAAAATCAGCAAAGAAGAAGCCCAGAAACGTGCCATGGAAATGATGGAACTGGTTGGAATCAATAATGTGGAGAAGCGTATGAAGCAGTATCCACACGAGTTTTCCGGCGGTATGCGACAGCGTGTCATGATCGCTATGGGACTGATCTGCCATCCGCAGCTTCTGATCGCAGATGAGCCGACCACAGCCCTTGATGTTACCATTCAGGCACAGATCCTTGACTTGATGAAGGATCTTCAGAAAAAGACCGGAATGGGAATCATTTTCATCACACACAACCTTGGTGTTGTGGCAGATATCTGTGACAAGGTATCCGTTATGTATGCAGGTAAAATTGTGGAGCAGGGACCTGTAGATGACATTTTCTACGAGCCTGCACATCCATATACAAAGGGTCTTCTTCGTTCCATGCCCCGTGTTGATGCCGAGAGCTATGAAAGACTGATCCCAATCGAGGGAACCCCGGTTGATATGCTGAATCCGCCGGAAGGATGTCCGTTTGCTCCACGTTGTGAGCATTGCATGAAGATCTGTCTGAAGAAAATGCCTCCTTACGTGGAAGTGGGCGAGAAACATCGTTCCGCCTGCTGGCTTCGGGTTCAGGAGCTTATGAACAAGGAGGAGAAATAAATGGCAGAAGAAAAGAAGCTTCTTGAAATTGAGAATTTACGAAAATATTTTCCGGTAAATGGCATAAAAGGTCCGGGGGTACAGGCTGTACAGGATGTTTCCCTTTATATCAAAAAAGGTGAAACACTCGGTCTTGTAGGAGAGTCCGGATGTGGAAAGACCACACTGGGAAGAACGATTCTTCGCCTTTATGAGCCAACCGGAGGAAAGATTATTTATGATGGCGAAACCATTTACGACAATCCTCTGGATAAAGACGGCAAACCTCTTGGAAAAGCCAAAGCTGCCAAAATGCTTCCCTACAGAAGAAAAATGCAGATCATTTTCCAGGATCCGTCCGCTTCCCTGGATCCTCGAATGACAGTTGGTGAGATCATTGGAGAGGCCATTGATATCCACAAGCTTGCAGCAAGTAAGAAAGACCGCGCTGACATGATCAAAGAGCTGCTGGCACAGGTTGGATTAAATACAGAGCATGCAAACCGTTATCCACATGAGTTTTCCGGCGGTCAGCAGCAGCGTGTTGGTATTGCCCGCGCCCTTGCAGTAAAACCGGAGTTCATCGTCTGTGACGAGCCGATTTCCGCATTGGATGTTTCTATCCAGTCACAGGTGGTAAACATGCTGGAGGACATGCAGGAGCAGATGGGTCTGACTTATCTGTTCATTGCCCATGATCTTTCCGTTGTCCGTCATATTTCCAACAGAATCGGTGTTATGTATCTTGGCTCTCTTGTTGAGTTGGGCGAGAGCTATGAGCTGAACAGACATCCGATCCATCCATATACACAGACCCTGCTTTCCGCAGTTCCGGTTCCGGATCCAAAGCTGAGCCGGACAAGAAAGCGTATTATTCTGGAAGGAGACGTGCCAAGTCCTATGAATCCGCCAAGCGGATGCCGTTTCCACACCAGATGTCCATATGCCACTGAAAAGTGCAGCCAGGTAACTCCTGTGTTCAGAGAGCATGAGCCGGGCCACTGGGCAGCCTGCCATTTGCTGGACAAATAAAGAAAGTTTAGGTATTTCGTTCTTCTTCACGGAAGAGCTGATGAATACAAGCGTCGATTCTCATCTCTCATGCGGCGCAAAAAAGCATAAAGGAGGAAATGTAATGAGAAGAAAATTTATGTCTATGGCACTGACTGCAGCTATGGTATTAAGCATGGCAGCAACTCCTGTATTCGCCGAGGATACAGCATCTGACGAAGGATTCAATCTGAACCTTTGTATCGCATCTGAACCACAGACAATTGACCCTGCACTGAACTCTGCAGTTGATGGAGCTATCATGTGCAACCATATGTTCGAAGGTCTGGTTAAATGGGTAAATGATGGTGAAGGAAATGCTGTCACAGCTCCTGGACAGGCTGAGTCCTGGGAAAAGGCCGAGAACGAAGATGGTACAGTTACTTACACTGTTAAACTTCGTGACGGAATCAAATGGTCTGATGGACAGGCTGTAACAGCTGGTGACTTCGTTTATGCATGGCAGCGTCTAGCAAATCCTGAGACAGCAGCAGATTACTGCTACATGATCGATATGGTAAAAGGATATGACGCAGTTGCTGACGGAAGTGCGGATCCAAGCACTCTTGGAATTACAGCAGTTGATGATCAGACTCTTCAGATCGATCTTACCTATGACTGCCCGTATTTCGAAGAAATCATGGCATTCCCGGCAACCTTCCCGGTTCGTCAGGATATGGTAGAGAGCAGTGACAACTGGACATTTGATCCAAGCACATACATTGGCAATGGACCATACAAAATGACAGAGTGGTCTCACAATGCTTACATCTCCATGGAGAAAAACGAGAACTACTATGACTATGAGAATCTTGGACCGGATACTATCAAGTTTACACTTCTTGATGACAACAACGCAATGCTCAAAGGTTACAACAACGGAGAGCTTGATTTCATCGAGAACCTTCCTGTAGACGAGATCCCGACCTACCTTGCTTCTGGCGAGCTTGAGATTGGTGACTATCTTGGAACCTACTATGTATGCTTCAACACAGAGGACGAAGTTTTCTCTGACCCTAACATCCGTAAAGCGTTCTCACTTGTAATCGACCGTAACTACATCGTAGAGAACGTTTCTCAGGCTGGTGAGGTTCCGGCTGACGGATATGTACCGAACGGTGTAAATGATGCAGCTGGTGCTGGTAGTGATGACTTCCGTACAGTAGGCGGTTCTTACTACAGCATTTCCGATGAGGATTATGAGGCTAACTGCGAAGAGGCTCGTCAGCTTCTTGCAGACGCTGGTTATCCGAACGGCGAAGGCTTCCCGACTGTAGAGTATCTGTACAACACAGCTGATAACCACAAGAAGATCGGTGAGGCTCTTCAGAACATGTGGCAGACAGAGCTTGGTGTAACTGTTAACTTGAACAACCAGGATTGGAACGTATTCCTTCAGAACAGAAAAGATGGTAACTTCCAGATCGCCCGTAACGGCTGGATCGCAGACTACAACGATCCTTGCTCATTCCTGGATATGTGGTACACAGACGGCGGTAACAACGACGCTCAGTACTCTAACCCAGACTATGATGCAGCTATCGATGCAGCAAAAGCTACTTCTGATCCGGAAGAGCGTATGAAAGCATTCCACGAAGCTGAGGATATCCTCATTGGACAGGACAGCGTACTTGCTCCAATCTACTTCTATACACAGCCATATATGCTCAATCCAGACATTGACGGCATGTACTACACACCACTTGGATACTTCTTCTTCGGTTATACAAGTAAGAAATAATCAAGTTAAAAGAATATAAGTCTTTTGGCATTACTTAAATGTGATGCTGAAGGAAATGACAGGCATTCGGAATTTTTCCGGGTGCCTGTTTTTTTGAGCAGCAACGAAAGCAGGATAAAATTTGCGAAGCTGTTTTATTCTGTTGACCGATTATGCATGATAGCGGTATAATAAACAGATAATGGTTATTGAACCAGACAGGAGGAACATATGATGAGAGCCAGCGGTATTTTATTGCCTATATCCAGTATCCCTTCCAACTATGGAATCGGATGTTTTTCTAAAGAAGCTTACGCTTTTGTAGATCAGCTTGCAGAAGCGGGTCAGAAATACTGGCAGATTCTGCCACTTGGACCTACCGGATACGGGGATTCCCCTTACCAGTCTTTTTCCACATTTGCAGGAAATCCTTATTTCATTGATTTGGAGGAATTGATCCAGAGAGACCTTCTCACAGCAGCAGAATGTGCAGAATGTGACTGGGGCGGCAGCAGAAGCTATGTGGACTATGAGAAGGTTTATCTTTCCAGATTTTCCCTTCTTCGGAAGGCTTACAGACGTTTTTACCAGATGGATGGGAAAGAAAAGGAGCTTCAGCTGATCCGTGAGGAGATGGAAGCCTTTGAGAAAGAGCAGGGCTTCTGGCTTGCAGATTATTGTCTTTATATGGCAATAAAGGACAGCCTGGAGGAAATTTCCTGGAATCAGTGGCCGGAGGACTTAAAGACACGTAAGCCGGAGGCACTTGCTAAGGCAAGAGAGGAGCTGAAGGAAGATATCAGCTTCTATGCCTTTCAGCAGTTCTGGTTCTACCGCCAGTGGAACCGGCTGAAGAAATATGCAAATGACAGAGGTATTAAGATCATCGGTGATCTTCCTATCTATGTGGCTTTTGATGGCGCAGATGCATGGGCGAACCCGGATCTGTTCCAGTTTGATGAGGAGGCTACACCGGCAGCAGTGGCAGGATGTCCTCCAGACGCTTTTTCTGCAACCGGTCAGCTGTGGGGAAATCCGCTTTATAATTGGGAATATCACAGAAAAACAGGCTATAACTGGTGGATTCTTCGTATGACTCACTGTATGAAGCTGTACGACAAGGTCCGGATCGATCATTTCCGCGGTTTTGACGAGTACTGGTCAGTTCCCTATGGAGATAAGACCGCTGAGAACGGAAAGTGGGAAAAAGGTCCTGGAATAGAATTGTTCGAGGTTCTGGAGGAGAAAATTAAGGATCTGGATGTGATCGCAGAGGATCTGGGATTTCTTACAGACAGTGTCAGGGAGCTTCTGGCAGAATCCGGATATCCGGGTATGAAGGTGCTTCAGTTTGCCTTTGATGAAAGCGGCGAGAGCGTATATCTTCCTTTCCGATATGATAAAAACTGCATTGTATACACTGGAACCCACGACAATGAGACTACGAAGGGCTGGCTTGGGAACCTTACCCAGTCAAACAGAGCCTACGTGAACCAGTACACAGCCTGTGAGGATAAAGACACAGATGAATGTGTATGGGGGCTTATCCGGGCGGCACAGTCCTCAGTAGCAGAAGTGTGCGTAGTACCTTTGCAGGATTATCTCTGTCTTGGAAATGAAGCGAGAATGAATACGCCTTCTACTTTGGGAGACAACTGGAAATGGCGTCTTACAAGAGGTCAGCTTACGGATGAGATTATTCATAGAATTAACGCCATGACCAGATTATATGGACGAATCCAGGAGAATAAGAAGTAAGATGAAGAGATTGCTTAGATTTTTGAAGGGCTACGAGAAAGAAAGCTTTCTGGCTCCTTTGTTCAAAATGCTGGAGGCCACCTTTGAGCTGATCGTGCCTCTGGTTGTTGCCAGAATCATGGATATCGGCATTAAGAATCAGGACAATGTCTACATCTGGCACCAGTGTGTGATCATGGTACTGCTTGGAGTGATTGGCCTTGCATGCTCTCTGACTGCACAGTATTTTTCTGCAAAGGCAGCCATGGGATTCAGCACTGCCCTTCGCAAGGAGCTTTTTTTCCATATCAGCAGGCTTTCCTACAGAGAACTGGATATGCTTGGAACTCCTACCCTTGTGACAAGGATCACCAATGATGTGAATCAGGCACAGACTGGTGTGAACATGGTACTTCGTCTGTTCCTTCGTTCTCCTTTTATTGTTGTGGGTGCAGTGATCATGTCCTTTACCATTGATGTGAAGATTGGCCTGATCTTCCTGATTGCGGTTCCGGTGATCTCCATTGTAATTTACGGAATTATGCGCACAACAGTGCCAATTTACAAAAAGGCTCAGTCATTCCTGGACAGGATTTCCCTGATTACCAGAGAGAATCATGTGGGTGCCAGAGTAGTAAGGGCTTTTGGAAGACAGCAGGAAGAATATAAAGAATTTTCAGAAGTAAACGACGATTACACCAATGTGCAGGTAAGAGCGGGAAAAATTTCCGCACTTCTGAATCCTGCTACTACGGTTATTATGAACTTTTCCATTATCGGAATCCTCTGGTATGGAAGCAGGGAAGTGTCTGTGGGTATTCTTACACAGGGGGAAGTGGTTGCCCTTGTAAACTATATGAACCAGATCCTGATCGCACTGATCGCTCTTGCAAACCTGATCGTGGCAGTGACAAAGGCTATGGCTTCCGGTGTGCGTCTGAATGAGGTGCTGGATACACAGCCGTCTCTCACGGATCAGGGCAGCAGTGTTCAGAAAGAGAATGCAGGCGCTGCAAGAGTTGTTTTTGAAGATGTGAGCTTTACCTATGCAGGCAGCAAGGAGCCGGCGCTTTCCCATATTTCCTTTACGGCAAAACCAGGTGAGACCATCGGTATCATTGGTGGTACCGGATGTGGTAAATCCACTCTGGTCAATCTGATCCCACGCTTCTATGACGTAACTTCCGGTAATGTGGTAATTGATGGAAATAATGTAAAAGAATATCCATTTTCACAGCTTCGTAAAAAGGTGGGGATGGTACCACAACAGGCAGTTCTGTTTAAGGGAACCATCCGTGACAATATGAAATGGGGCAAAGAGGACGCTTCCGAAGAAGAAATCCAGCGGGCTCTTTCCATTGCGCAGGCAAGTGGTTTTGTAAAAAGTAAGCCGGAGGGCTTAAATACCATGGTAAGTCAGGGCGGCGCCAATCTTTCCGGCGGACAGCGCCAGCGTCTTACCATAGCAAGAGCACTGGTGGGAGATCCGGAGATCTTGATCATGGATGACAGTGCTTCTGCCCTTGACTTTGCCACAGATGCGGCTCTTCGTCATGCCATTCATGAGCAGACAAAGGGAATGACTGTGTTTATCGTTTCCCAGAGAGCAACCTCCATCAAGCAGGCAGATAAGATCCTGGTTCTGGATGATGGTGAGCTGGCTGGTGTGGGAACACACAAAGAGCTTATGGAATCCTGTGAGGTCTACAGAGAAATCTGCCTGTCACAGCTTTCCGAACAGGAGGTGAACCGCTGATGGGAAGGAATAAAGAGACTATGAAGAGGGTACTTAGATTTATCAGCCCTTACAAAGCAAAAATTATCATTATGCTTCTGACAGCGCTTGTCACCGTTGGATTTACCCTGTATACACCCATTCTGATTGGTAATGGTGTAGATAATATCGTAGGTCCGGGAAATGTAAATACAGCCGGACTTTTGAAGGTACTTGGAGCTCTGGCTGTGATCGTTGTGGGAAATGCAGTTTCCCAGTGGGTGATGAACCTTCTTACCAATCAGGTTACCTACAGCGTGGTGCAGGATGTGCGAAGCCAGGCGTTTGCCCATCTTCAGGAGGTGCCGGTATCTTATATAGATGCCAATCAGCCAGGAGATATTTTAAGCCGTATTGTTTCTGATGTCAGTCAGTTTTCAGATGGTCTCCTTATGGGCTTTACCCAGCTGTTTACCGGTGTGCTGACCATCTTTGGAACCATTGGATTTATGCTTTCCATCAGTGTGAAGATCACAGTGATCGTTATTTTGCTCACTCCGATTTCCCTGTTCGTGGCAAGCTTTATCGCAGGCAGAACCTTCCGCATGTTTCAGGAGCAGTCCGAGAAGAGAGCGGAGATGACTTCTATTGTGGAAGAGCTTGTTGGAAATCAGAAGATCGTGCAGGCTTTTTCCTATGAGGAGAGAGCCAATGAAAGATTTGGAAAAGTAAATGAGGAGCTTCGCGTCTGCGGAATCAAAGCGATTTTCTTTTCCTCTATTACAAACCCGTCCACACGTTTTGTAAATGGCCTTGTTTACACAGCAGTTGGAATTTTTGGTGCATTTACAGTAATTAAGGGCGGTATGACTGTGGGACAGCTGACCAGCTTCCTGAACTATGCAAATCAGTATACCAAGCCTTTTAATGAGATTTCCGGCGTTATCACAGAGCTGGAGAATGCGTTGGCATGTGCAAAACGTCTCTTTGACTTTATTGATACACCGGCACAGGAGCCAGATGCGCCAGATGCTTTGGAACTGGAGAAAGCAGACGGTCGTGTAAGCGTGGAGAATGTTTCCTTTTCTTACAGAAAAGAAGTTCCGCTTCTTACTGATATTTCCATTGACGTAAAACCTGGACAGCGGATCGCTATCGTCGGACCTACCGGATGCGGTAAGACCACTATGATCAACCTTCTTATGAGATTCTATGATGTAGATAAGGGACAGATTAAGGTAAGCGGTTATCCGGTAAGAGAGCTGACAAGAGACAGCCTGAGACGAAACTTTGGTATGGTGCTTCAGGAGACCTGGCTGAAGGCAGGAACCATCCGCGAGAACATTGCCTATGGAAAGCCGGATGCGACTTTGGAAGAGGTTATGGAGGCAGCTAAGCATGCACATGCCCACAGTTTTATCAAGCGTATGCCAAATGGCTATGACACCGTGATTTCAGAGGGCGGTGGAAATATTTCCCAGGGACAGAAGCAGCTTCTTTGCATTGCAAGGGTTATGCTGATGCATCCGGCTATGCTGATCCTGGATGAGGCCACTTCTTCCATTGATACCCGTACTGAGGTGAAGGTGCAGAAGGCTTTTGCAGAGTTGATGGAAGGAAGAACCAGCTTTATTGTAGCACATCGTCTTTCCACTATTCAGGAGGCAGATCTGATTCTGGTCATGAAGGACGGAAATATTATCGAGCAGGGCAGACATGAGGAATTGCTGGCGAAGAAGGGCTTCTATGCGAATCTGTATGAGAGTCAGTTTGCTATTTCATAAGGGGGATGAATATGGAAAATAAGAATCTGGAAGAGACTGATGTAAATGAGAAGCAGAAAGTCAGAAATGGGAAGTCTGCTATGCCTATGAGAACCTGCCTGGTTATGATTTTGGCAGGGGTTTATGTGGCTTATCTGGGTGTTTCACTTTGCCAGAATGTAATAAATGGTGCTGAGGGCAGCAGTCCTGGATTTATGGTTGCGGGAGTGATTTTTATTGTGCTTGGCGTGGCTTTCGTGATCAATGGAATCCGCGGCAGCATAAAGGCTGGCAAGATTCAGAAGGAGTCGAATGCAGAAAGTGAAGCACAGGCTTCTGAGACAGAAATTTCAAGGACAGTTGAATCTAAAATGGAAAGTACTTCATCCTTGAATAAGAAAATGTCTATTGCTGACCGCGCTAATCTGGTTAGCCAGTTAGGGGATGCGACAGAGGATGAAGAATAGAGAGTATTGTTTTTTGAAAAGAAATTGATATATTAGATAGTGTTAATATATGTATGAAAAATGAGTGGTGTAGTTATTTCGAGAACGATGTACTAGTTTGCAGACCGGGCGGTTACTTTTGCGTTTTATGATTATAACAGCACGAAATTACGAATACAATACTAAATATAAAAAAATAAACAGACTTCCGAATGAGTGATAATCAATCAGAAGTCTGTTTTTTTGTTGAAATACACGCTCTAGCGCCGTTTCCTGCGCCTGCGTTTCCCGCTTGGGTTATGTAGAGTGGACCAGCAGAATGCCTGCACCAACAGGATTCCCGCTGTGACTCCGATGCTGTCGATTCCCACATCACGTACAGAAGGTCCGCGGTCTGCCACAAAGGACTGGTGGTATTCATCAAAGCCTGCGAAGCCTACGCATATGGCGCCTGCCAGCAGGATCAGCCAGATACCTCTTACTCCGTAAACATAAAGTGGGAAAGAAATGGCAATGGCAAGCAGACAGTACTCTGTCATGTGAGCTGCTTTTCGCACATAAAATTCGATGGAGCTGGCAGAATAGGCGAGCTCGTCATAAGTTTTGTTTTCGTTGAGAACTTCATTCTTGGTTTCCACAATCTGGTAGCTGACTTCATAGCTTAGGGCTCCGGACACCTCCCCTGTCTGGGCTGAAAATGAATAGATCAGATACATCATCAGAATTGCAGGAAGAAAAGAAAGAGGTTTCAGTAAATGGATTAAAATTTTCTTCATGGGGTTTACTATAACACGGGAAAATAAGATTGTAAAGAAAAAGGTGATTTGACAAGGCTTTGAAAAAACAATAAAACCAGAGCAAGCAGAAGGGAGACAGGAGGGCAAAGAACTTGTTATTTACAGGAATCTATGCTAAAATTGTTGAAGTATGAAAAGCAGCGAGATACTTGGTGTGGAGAGACTCTGGCAGCCAGGTATCGTGTTGCTATAAAGAACGCACAATGGAGACCAGGAGGAAAAAGAAAGGTATGAGTTTAGCTGATCATATTTTTATAGATATGTGTAAAGACGTAATTGAGAACGGAACCAGTACAGAAGGGGAGAAGGTCCGGCCAGTGTGGGAGGATGGCACTTCTGCTTATACGATCAAACGTTTTGGTGTTGTGAACCGTTATGATCTGAGAAAAGAATTTCCAGCGCTGACCCTTCGCAAGACCGCATTAAAGAGCGCTATGGATGAGATCCTCTGGATCTGGCAGAAGAAATCAAACAACATTCATGACCTTCACAGCCATATCTGGGATAGCTGGGCTGACGAGAATGGCTCCATTGGAAAAGCGTATGGTTATCAGCTGGGTGTGAAGCATCAGTACAAAGAAGGCATGATGGATCAGGTAGACCGTGTTCTTTATGATCTGAAGAATAATCCATACAGCCGTCGTATTATGACCAATATTTATGTGCATGAAGATCTTCATGAGATGAATCTTTACCCATGTGCTTACTCTATGACCTTCAATGTAACAAAGGAGCCTGGGAAGGACAAGCTGACCTTAAATGCCATTTTGAACCAGCGCTCTCAGGATATCCTGGCGGCAAATAACTGGAATGTATGCCAGTACTCCCTTCTTCTTATGATGATCGCACAATGCTGTGACATGGAAGCCGGTGAGCTGGTACATGTGATCGCGGATTGTCATATTTATGACAGACATGTTCCGGTTATCAAGGAGCTGATTTCCAGGACACCTTATCCGGCACCGACTGTGAAACTGAATCCGAATGTGAAGAATTTCTATGATTTTACCACGGATGATCTGATCGTGGAGAATTATCAGACCTGGCCTCAGATTAAAAATATTCCGATTGCCATTTAAACATGGAGTAAATGAGAAAGGGTTCCAATGCCGCATGCGTTTCAGATATGGTGAGGCTGCCGTAGCGGGCTACGGCAACCGAATTCGGGCAAAATCTCCCGCAAAGTGGGTGTGTAGATTGCGGGAATGATTTTTAGACACGATCTAGGAGTTCGTATAAAGGAGATTATAA
>OIDZ01000311.1_pt1 | contig 15248 bp, 3 predicted proteins | sample 1581681 | NCBI WGS metagenome assembly OIDZ01 (sample SAMEA3882512, study PRJEB24775) | human gut metagenome | biome: human-associated habitat; feature: intestine environment; material: feces | place: Netherlands | collected 2009/2010
ACCGTATCAATGCGACAGCTTACAATGTGAAACTGGAAGTCAGCAAGACCACAACCGTTACCGTTCCAGATGAAGAACAGATGGGACAGCTTACCGTTTATAAAGAAGGTGAGGTTCTGGTTGGTGCAGATGTAACAGAAAATGGAACAACATTTAAGTATGAGAAACGCAGACAGAGAGGTGCTGTTTATGATGTGTATGCTGGAGCAGATATTAAAACTGCTTATGGTACAAAAGTTTACAGCAAGGGTGATCTAGTAAAAGAGAATCTGACAACAGATACAAACGGAGCTACCGTTCTTAAAAATCTGTATCTTGGTACATATATCGTAAAAGAGAAACAGGCTCCGACAGGATTCTATAATGCCGGAGAGGAAAAGACAGTAACATTATCCTATGCAGGACAGAATGTGGATGTTGTTTTCACTGAGACAACCTTTACTAATGACAGACAGAAAGTAGAAGTAATGGTAACAAAACAGGATGAAGATACAGAAAATCCGCTGGATGGAGGAATCTTTGGACTTTATGCTGCAAGTGACATTACCAACGTGGATGGAACCGTCATTGTAAAGAAAGGGACACTGATCCAGAAAGCGACAACAGGAGCAGACGGAACAGCGAAGTTTACAGCAGACCTGCCACTGGGATTTTCTTATGATGTGAAGGAAGTGCAGGCTCCAGCGGGGTATGTGAGAAACACAGACGATGTTTATACGTTTACTTTTTCTTATACAAATGATAAGGAAGCAAAACAGATATTTAAGCATACATTCAAAAATAAACGTGTGACAGCTAAGATTTCTCTGCAGAAGCAGGATAAAGAAACCAAAAAGGCAGTTCCACAGGGCGATGCCACTCTGGAAAAAGCAGTATATGGACTGTATGCTCGTGAGGATATTGTGCATCCGGACGGTGCTACTGGTGTGATCTATAAAGCAGGAGAACAGGTTGCCACTCTTACCACAGATAAGAATGGACAGGCTTCTGTAGATGGCTTGTATCTTGGAGATTACTATGTGAAAGAGATTACTCCTCCAACTGGTTATCTGGCAGATGAAGAAGAACGTGATCTGGTCTGCAATTACGAAGGAGATCTTGTAGCAGAAGTAAAACGTGACTGTCTGTCTCTGGAGCAGGTAATGAAACAGCCATTCCAGATTATCAAGGCGGCAAATAACGGAAAGACCGATGCCGACTTACTGAAAGGGGCAGGATTTACCGCTTATCTGGTATCTTCCTTGAAGGTGAAAGAGGATGGCAGTTATGATTTTGATTCTGCAAAACCGGTAGTGATCGGGGAAAACGGAGCAACAGAAATCTTTACAGATGAAAAAGGTTATGCCTGCAGTATTGCGATTCCTTATGGAACTTATATTGTGCGTGAAACCACGACACCTCATAATTACACTCCGGTAGATGATTTTACAGTGCGTATCACTGAGAATAACCCGAACCAGCCACAGACATGGAGAGTGCTTCTGGATGACGAGTTTGAAGCGAAGCTGAAAATCATCAAACAGGATGATGAAACTAAGAAACCAGTATTACAGAAAAATACAGAGTTTAAGATTTATGACCTGGATCATAAGAAATATGTAGAACAGGTTACAACCTACCCGACAACGGTTAAGCACAAATCTTATTTTACAGATGAGCAGGGATATTTGATTCTTCCGCAGAATCTTAAAATCGGACATTACCGCATTGAGGAAGTAAATGCACCTTATGGATATACTTTGAATGAAAATTACTATGAGGTAACAGTAGATTCCAATACTGCATATCAGATGGATGGAACTTCCGGGGATGTGATCATTGAAGCAGTTTATGAGAACCATCCAGTTAAGGGAGAACTGACTATCGTGAAAAAGGGCGAAGTTCTGGACGGATTCAAGGATGATTTTACATATCAGACAGAAAATCTGGAAGGAGCAGAGTTTGCCATTTATGCTGCGGAGGATATTTATACCGCTGATTTCCAGAAAGATGACACAGGAAAAAGAATCCTGGAATATGCAAAGGGTGCAAAAGTTGCAGAACTGACAACGGATGAATCCGGAAAAGCAGATCTTGATAATCTGCCTCTAGGAGAATACAAAGTTGTAGAAAAGACTGCACCGGAGGGATTTGTATTAAATGAAGAAGAACAGAAGATTTCTTTCGTCTATGCAGACCAGGATACACCAGTGATCTCACAGAGTGCAGAGTTTATAAATGACCGCCAGAAAGTAGAAGTGTCAGTTGTGAAAAAAGATGCTGAAAATGAGAAAGGGCTTTCTGGAGCAGAGTTTGGTCTTTACGCAAAAGAGGATATAAAAGCAGGGGATAAGGTACTGGTAAAAGCAGACGAACTGCTTACAAAAGCGGTAACAGGTGAAGATGGAAAAACTGTTTTTGAGCAGGATCTGCCATTTGGAACTTATTATATAAAAGAACTGGCAGCACCAGATGGTTTTGTATCTTCAGATGAGCAGATTGAGGTGACTGCGAAATATCAGGGACAGGAAGTAAAAACAGTAAAACTGGAAACCGTTTTTAAGAATGAGCCGACAACAACTGAATTTACGAAATCAGATATTACAACAGGTGTGGAACTTGACGGAGCAACACTGACGGTTTTGGATTCAGACGGAAAAGAAGTAGAAAAATGGACTTCTGTAAAAGGAAAAGCTCATGTAATAAAAAGACTCCATGTGGGAAAAACCTACACACTTCGGGAAGAGTTTGCACCATATGGTTATCTGCAGGCGGAGGAAGTGAAATTTACAGTTTCTGATACTGCAGATGTTCAAAAAGTAGAAATGAAGGATGCTGTTCCGGTTGGACGAATCATCATCAATAAAAAAGGTGAATTTGTCAAGGAAGTTACCTGGAAAGATATGCTGGCAGGCGGCATGGACGCAGCATTTGGCTATGTTACAGGTTCTTTGAAAGATGTTACTTTTGAAATTTATGCAGCGGAGGATATCAAGGCTGCAGATGGGGAAAGCAGTGATTATTATAAAAAGGACGAATTGGTAGCAACAATTACGACAGATGCTCTTGGATATGCAAGATCAGAAGATCTTCCTTTAGGCAAATATTATGTAAAGGAAAAAGAGACGGCGGATGGATATGTTCTGGATGGAGAAATCAGAGAGGTTGATCTGACTTATCGTGATCAGAATACTCCGGTTGTGACTTATGATGAGGACTGGCAGAATAACCGCCAGAAAGCAAAAGTAACTGTAGTTAAGAAAGAAAAAAATACAGACCGTGTTCTGGAAGGCGGAGTATTTGCACTTTATACAAAGAATGATATTTTAAATGCAGAAGGCGAAGTAATCCTGAAAGCAGATACCATGATCGAGCAGAAAGCTACGGATCAGGATGGAAGGATTGTATTTACGGCAGATCTTCCAATCAATGGCAACTACTATGTAAAAGAAGTGCAGGCTCCTGCTGGATTTGTGACAACAGAAGAAATCAAGGAATTTGATTTTGCTTATGCGGGAGAAGAGGTTGCAGAAGTATCCTTTGAGTTCACTTATGAAGATGAGCCAACTACTTTTGAAATCACAAAATCAGATATTACAACCGGGGAAGAATTACCAGGTGCAAAACTGAAAGTATCCGATTCAGAGGGAAACGTTGTGGATGAGTGGACATCCGGAAGCACACCACACATCATTAAGGAACTGGAAGTTGGAAAGAAATATACATTAACAGAGACAATTCCTGCTGATGGCTATGCAACTGCAGAATCCATTACGTTTGTAGTAGAAAATACTGCAGATATACAGAAAGTAGAAATGCAGGATGATACAACAAAAATTCTGATCAGTAAAGTTGATATGACAGATGGAAGCAGCGAGGTCAAAGGTGCTAAACTGTATATTCTTAATGAAAACCAGGAAGTTATGGAAAGCTGGACATCTGGTGATCAGCCCCATTATGTGGAGAAACTTCCAATCGGTACTTATACATTATTGGAGGAAACAGCACCGAAAGGCTATATTGTGGCAAATAAAGTGACATTTGAGGTTAAGGACACCGGAGATGTTCAGGGAGCCAAAATGGAAGATGAACAGGCAATGGGCAAGGTAATCTTAAATAAAACGGATAAAGATACCAAGAAGCCAATGAAAGGTGTAGAATTTGCCCTTTGTGACAGCAAAGGTAAAGTTCTGGAAACTCTGGTAACAGACAGTGCTGGCCATGCAGAATCAAAGAATTATCCGATTGCGACTTTTAAGAATGGGCAGTATAAAAAAGCAATCACATATATCCTGAAAGAAACAAAAACACTGGATGGCTATCAGCTTGATGAAACCGAGCATAAGATTCAGTTTGAATATGTCAATGACCGTACTCCTGTGATTGAATATACTCTGGATCTGACAAATAAGAAAGCTCCGGAAAAAGACACTCCGGAAACATCAGAAAACCAGGGAGTCAGCACTTCTGGTTCCCATGGTTCTGATGCGACTTCTGTATCCAATTCACCAAAAACAGGAGATAATACAAATATTGCTATTTTTGTGCTGGCACTTGCAGTATCAGCAGGATGTCTGGGAACTGTAGTGACAGTTAAGAGAAAACGCAAATGATAATATAAATAGTGTTCTGGGGCTGTGGTTACTGCACAGCCCCATTTTGAAAAGGAGAAGAAATTGAAATTAGGAGCAAGAATAAGAAAAATCCGTATGTTTCGCAACATAACTCAAAAGGAATTGGGACGCAGATTAGGATATGGGGAAAGTAGTGCGGATGTGAGAATCGCCCAATATGAAAGTGGACAGCGTACACCGAAGCAGGAAACGCTTATCCGGATAGCAGAAATATTGGAAGTTGATGTCCGGAATTTTTTAAGTCCTGGAATTGCGACAATGGACGAATTAATGGAAACTTTATTCTGGATGGATGAAGAAAATAGAGGGCTTTTTCATCTGTTCCTGCTAAATGATTCAGAAAGTGAAATAGTTGGAATCACAATGAGGGATAAAAAAACAATGTCTTATCTGCAGGAATGGATGGGGAAAAAGCAGAAATTGGGCGATGGAAGAATCACAGAAGAGGAATATCTGGAATGGAAACTGCATTGGCCAGAGAATAAGAGAAAAACAGAATATAAAACCGTATGAAGTAAAAAGGAATTGCTTTGCGGAGAGTTACCTGTTAGAATATTACTGGAGTAACCGTGTACAGGGTTGGTAAAAACCTCCTGGATTTTCAGATTCCGTTAAGGGATACAGAAGAAGGGAGGTGGAGCGAATGGATACATACGAAGTCTTGAGCTTATTGTTCTTAGGCGGTACGTTTCTGATTGCTTTGCTTGCCTATTTGGATAATAGGGACAACAAGCGAAAAAAATAGCCTACCCTGTCTGCCAACAGGATAGGCAGCTCTCTTTGAGAGCAAAATAAATTAAAACCTAATCCAGGAGCATCCACCTTGTGGGCGGTTACTCTTTTCAATTAGAATATAGCATTTTCTCTCCGAAAAGTAAAGTACATTTTATGCAGCCAATTCTAAAAAAGAGTGGGCTGTTTTTTTATTGATAGGAGGGAAGTTTAATGTCTAAACTACAGGACATCCGAAACTTGGTGCAGGAACATGCCGTATCAGTGAGCAGTTCGCCAGGGGATTGGATGGATTATATGGACACAGCATCAAGGTTATATCGTTATTCTTTTTCAGACCAGCTTCTGATCCATGCACAGCGTCCAGACGCAACAGCCTGTGCATCACTGGAACTATGGAATGAAAAGATGTTACGCTGGGTAAATCGTGGTGCAAGAGGAATTGCCTTGTTTGATGAAACCTGGCAGAATACCAAACTTCGTTATGTGTTTGATATTTCGGATACCCACATGGTAGCCGGAGGCAGAAGCCCATATCTTTGGAAGATGCAGGAACACCAGAGAGAAGAGATCCTCACCCATCTGGCAGAAGTCTATGCTCTGGAAGAAAAGGATGCGGCAACTTTGCAGGACGCATTGATGGCGGTCGCAAGGGAAATGGTCAATGACAATCTGGAGGAATACCTGGATGGATTGGAATATGCTGTAGAAGGTACTTATCTGGAAGATCTGGATGAGGTGACGATCCGCAGTGATTTTCGTCAGCTGGCAACAGACAGTGTTTACTATCTGCTTTCCAGGCGATGCGGGCTTGACCCGATGGAACTTCTGGAAGAAGAGGACTTCATGCATATCACAGATTATAACCGTCTGTCAGTTCTCACCTTCCTTGGAAATGCGGCAAGCCAGCTCAGTGAGAGTATTCTGATTGATATTGGAAAGACCGTACATAAAATTTCTCTGGAAGAAGCGAGAAAAGAGGTTGAAAAATCCAATGAAAGGAATTATAATAACTTTACCACGTTAATACGCGAAATTAAAAATCAGGATGCAGAAACGAAAAAAGAAGAAAATATTGAAAATGAAGGAGGAACCGATTATGGAACTGACATATCATCGCAAGGGAGATTACCTGTTTCCGAATCTGACCGTCGAAGAGGAAGAAGTGACGATCGGGAAATACGGGATGCTGCGGAGGACATTTCTGAAAGAACACAAGAACAGCCTTTATCAGAGCCTGTTCCTGACCGGGAAGCTGAACAGCCATCTGGAACAGATCGAGAAAGCAGCACAGGAGAGAATGGACAGCCAGATGGAGAAATTACTGGAGAAGAATCCGGCACCGGACAAGGAAGCAGATCCGATGGCATGGACAGCACACATGAACGCACTGATGGCAACAGCGGAAGAGAGCATCTTGACGGAATTGGTATACAGTTAGTCGAAGATACAAGAGAAGATGGATTGAGTAAAGCAGAGGAAGAGATCGCCTCTGCTTTATCTTTGCCCGAATATCCAACTGCAAATGAACAAAGAAGGCAGATCGAGGAAAGGGCAGCTGCCCTTTATGCCGGAGAAATCCCGATTCCAGAAGGCATTGTCGATGAGATCTTACGGACAGGAGGAAACCGGAAAGCCAGCCAGCTCCGGATCATCTATAATTTCATGAGTGAACAGACACCGGAGGAATATACGGAGTTTGTGAAGCGTGAATACCGCAAAGGGGGAAAAGGTTTTCAGATTGATGGAAATGAATATTCGGTCTGGTTTGATGAAACCGGGATGCAGATCGCAGTAGGGCATACAGTTACAGACCATATCTTAGATAAGGCATTTTTATCATGGGAAGATGTCAGCGGACGTATCCATCAGCTTTTAGACCAGGGTGAATATGCACCGCAGTCTGTATTGGATGCGGCAAGAAGTAATGCAGTAAAAGAACACGCCCAGGCTCTTGCCTATATGAAAGGGGATATGGCAGAAGGAGTAGCGGAGATTGTCTTTGACGAAGAGGACTTACCACATCTTCGCAGTATTTATCCAGAGATCACGGATTATTTAGAAGAAAAAATAGAAGATCCCCAGTGGCTTTCGGAACTGAATGAAAGACTGGATGCACTGGCAGAAGCCTATGAAGAAAATCATTCTATTATGCGTTTCCATCATTATAATCCTATAAATATCTCAAAGCAGTTTCAGAAGTTTGCGGATGAGGTGATTCCTTATCAGGCTAGGGACGGCTTTGCCTGGAAAGAACATCCGATGTTCATTACACAGGATGAGATTGATGCTTATCTTGCAGGAGGTGGAGCGTATTCGCAGGGCAGGCTTAGGACGTATTCCTTTTATCTGCTGCATGAGGATGAAAGAGCGAGGACAGGTTTTATCAAGGAACAGTATGGGATTGGTGGAAGCAGTCATGCACTGTCTGGTGCCGATGATTCACACGCAAACTATGATGGAAAAGGATTGTTTCTTGCAAGAGGTGCTTATGGGAATCCATATACGTCAATTTTATTATCCTGGAATAAAGTTGCAAACAGAGTAGCTTATCTGATAAAGAATGACCAGTTCCTGCAGGCAGAAGATTATGCTCGTATGCCGGAATATGAACGGGAACAGATGGCGAACAAGGTACTCCGCTTTTATGACCGTCTTCCGGAAGAGATAGACAGACCATTTACGGATGATTTCTTCTGGGAAAAACCAGGAAAAGAAATGGAGGCAGTATTAGAGAATCCAGAGCAGACAGAGGAACTGTTACAGAAGATGGATGCAGCATTGGCAGCTCTTCCATTGGATTTTGAAGCGTATGGGACAAACTATCAGCAGAAAACAGAACTTCTTTCGGAACTTCATCAGTATGCAGAAGGAACCTATACGATATTCCCGACACCGGAAGCAGAACCGTCTTTTGCGGAACCATCCGGACACCAGATGACCATGTTTGATTTCTTGGATACGAAGGCAGTGGCAGAACCGACCGTAGTAGATATGTCAGATGTGGAGGAAATAGAAGAGGAAGAGGTTACTGCCGAAGAATCTATTCTGGAAAGTCAGGAACAGGAAAAAGCTGTGTTAGAACCACACAACTTCCGTATCCAGGATAATGACCTTGGTGCAGGCGGTCCGAAGGCAAAGTATAAGGCAAATATGGAAGCCATCCATTTGTTACAGACTTTGGAGAAAGAAGAACGTCTGGCAACACCCGAAGAACAGGAAATCTTATCCCGTTATGTTGGCTGGGGTGGTATCCCACAGGCATTTGAGGAGAGTAACAGCAGCTGGGCAAATGAGTATCTGGAATTAAAGAATACCTTATCACCAGAAGAATACAGTGCAGCAAGGGCATCGACCTTAAATGCTTTTTATACATCCCCGACCGTGATCCGAAGCATGTATGAAGCACTGGAAAATATGGGACTGAAACAGGGAAATATTTTGGAACCGTCCTGTGGTGTCGGTAACTTTATGGGACTGATCCCGGAGAGTATGGGCAAAGCCAATATGTACGGTGTGGAGCTTGACCCGGTTTCGGGCAGGATTGCAAAACAGCTTTATCAGAAAAATAAGATTGCCGTACAGGGATTTGAGGAAACCAGTTATCCGGACAGCTTTTTCGACTGTGTGATAGGCAATGTTCCATTTGGGGCGTATCAGGTCAGTGACCGCAGATATGACCGGCATCATTTTATGATCCATGATTATTTTATTGCAAAATCCCTTGATCTGGTCCGTCCGGGCGGTGTAGTTGCAGTGGTAACTTCCAGTGGAACGATGGATAAGCAGAATCCGGCAGTGAGACAGTATATCGCAAACCGGGCAGAACTGCTTGGAGCCATCCGATTACCGAATAATGCGTTCCAGAGAAATGCCAATACCAGTGTTGTTTCTGATATTTTGTTTTTCCAGAAAAGGGACAGGGCATCCATTGAGGAACCGGAATGGTTAAATTTAAAGGAAATACCGGAAGGCTATTCGGTCAATGCTTATTTTGCAGAGCATCCGGAAATGGTGCTTGGTGATTTTACTACAGAAAGTACCCAGTACGGAAAGCAGGAAGTGACCGTAAAACCAAAAGAAGGCATTACCTTAGAAGAACAGTTAAAAGAAGCGATTAGGAATATCCATGGCACGATTACGGAACTGGAACTTTCGGATACAGAGCTGGAGGAGGATGTTGTCTCTATCCCGGCAGACCCGGATGTAAAGAATTTCAGTTTTACCGTAGTGAATGAGGAAGTCTATTACCGGGAAAATTCTGTGATGAACCGCATGGAGCTTCCGGCAATGACAGCGGAACGTGTCAAAGGGATGGTGAAGATCCGTGATGTTACGAATGAACTGATCCAGTGTCAGATGGAAGAGGGAAGCGATGAACAGATCACAAAGCTGCAGGGAAAACTCAATGAAGAATACGATACCTTTACAGCAAAATATGGTCTGCTTAGCAGTAATGCCAATAAGCGGGCATTTAGCCAGGACAGCAGCTATTGTCTTTTGACTTCTCTGGAATTTCTGGATGATAAGGGAGAACTGAAACGGAAAGCGGATATTTTTACCAAAAGGACAATCCGCAGGGCAGAAACGGTAACTTCCGTGGATACTGCCAGTGAAGCACTTGCGGTTTCTATTGGTGAGAGGGCAGGCGTTGACCTTTCCTATATGGCACAGCTTTCCGGGAAAACAGAAGCAGAACTTACCGAAGAACTGGCAGGGGTGATCTTTAAGAATCCGATCAGTGAAAAATGGGAGCCGTCGGACGAATATCTTTCTGGAAATGTGAGGGAGAAACTGCAGATCGCAAAACAGTTTGCAGAAGATCACCCGGAATATCAGGTGAACGTGCAGTATTTGGAGCAGGTACAGCCAAAAGATCTGGATGCGTCAGAGATTGAGGCAAGACTTGGGGCAACCTGGATCTCCGAGGATTACATTACAAGGTTCATGGCAGAGACATTTCATACACCAAGATATTATGTAGGGAGCAAGGTCAAAGTCCAGTATGCCGAAGTGACCGGACAATGGAATGTTATGGGAAAAAATGTGGACAGCTACGGAAATGCCCTTGTCACTTCCACTTATGGAACACAGAGAGCCAATGCCTACCGCCTTTTGGAAGATGCCTTAAACCTTAGAGATACCAAGATTTATGACACGGTACAGGATGCCGAGGGGGAACACCGGGAATTAAACCGGAAGGAAACAATGCTGGCACAGCAGAAGCAGGAGCTGATCAAAGAGGAATTTAAGGAGTGGATATTTAAAGACCTGCACCGACGGGAAGATCTCTGTAAGATCTATAATGAACGATTTAACAGCATCCGTCCACGGGAATATGATGGAAGCCATATTCAGTTTGTCGGCATGAACCCGGAGATCACCCTGATGCCGCACCAGAAAAACGCAGTGGCTCATGTGCTGTATGGAAATAATACGTTACTGGCTCATTGCGTAGGAGCAGGGAAGACGTTCCAGATGATCGCAGCCGGTATGGAATCAAAACGGCTGGGACTCTCACAAAAGAATCTTTATGTTGTGCCAAACCATCTGACCGAGCAGTGGGGCAGTGATTTCCTACGTCTCTATCCGGGAGCAAATATCCTGGTGGCAACGAAGAAAGACTTTGAGCCGGCAAACCGAAAACGGTTCTGTTCCCGTATTGCGACAGGGGATTATGATGCCGTGATCATTGGACATACGCAGTTTGAGAAAATCCCCCTTTCAAAAGAACGGCAGATTGCCATGCTGGAAGATCAGATTGCAGATATTACGTTTTCCATTGAAGAAGCGGCACATCAGGCAGGGCAGAATTATACCATCAAGCAGTTGGAAAAAACAAAGAAGAGTCTGCAGGCGAGGATGAAGAAACTCAATGACCAGACCAGAAAGGATGATGTAGTAACTTTTGAGCAGTTGGGTGTAGACCGGCTGTTTGTGGATGAGAGCCATAGTTTTAAGAACCTTTTTTTGTATACAAAAATGCGGAATGTGGCGGGTATCTCACAGACGGATGCACAGAAAAGTTCGGATATGTTTATGAAATGCCGGTATATGGATGAACTGACAGGCGGCAGAGGAATCACCTTTGCTACAGGTACTCCTGTATCAAATAGTATGACCGAGCTTTACACTATCATGCGTTATCTCCAGTATGACACACTCATGCGTATGGGTATGGGACACTTTGATTCCTGGGCGGCAACGTTTGGGGAGACAGTAACCGCAATCGAATTATCACCGGAAGGAACGGGCTATCGTGCGAAAACACGATTTGCCCGTTTTTTCAATCTTCCGGAGCTGATCTCCATTTTTAAGGAAGCTGCGGATATTCAGACATCGGATATGCTGAATCTTCCTGTACCGGAAGCAGAGTTTATCAATGAAGTCTTAAAACCAAGTGAAGAACAGCAGGAAATGGTCAGTGCCTTTTCGGAACGTGCGGAAGAAGTAAGAGCCGGTCTTGTGAATCCAACGGTGGACAACATGCTCAAGATTACCAATGACGGAAGAAAATGTGCATTGGATCAGAGGCTATTAAATGAACTCCTTCCGGATGCAGAAAAAAGCAAGGTCAATACCTGTGTGGAAAATGCTTTCCAGGTATGGGAGGAAGGAAAGGCAGACCGGACAACCCAGCTGATCTTCTGTGACCTGTCCACACCTAAAGGAGATGGGACTTTCAACGTATATGATGATGTCCGGAACAAACTGGCTGCCAGAGGAATCCCGAAAGAAGAGATTGCTTTTATCCATGAATACAACACGGAGGCAAAGAAAGCGGAACTGTTTGCAAAGGTACGGGCCGGACAGGTGAGAATCCTTATGGGTTCCACTCCAAAACTCGGTGCTGGTACCAACGTACAGGACAGGCTCATTGCCCTCCATCACCTTGACTGTCCGTGGAAGCCGTCTGATCTGGAACAGCAGGAAGGACGTATCTTAAGACAGGGAAACCAGAATGACAAAGTAAAGATATTCCGGTATGTGACGGAGAACACTTTTGATGCGTATATGTGGCAGATTTTGGAGAATAAGCAGAAGTTCATCAGTCAGATCATGACCAGTAAATCCCCGGTCAGAGCTTGTGAAGATGTGGATGATACGGCACTGTCCTATGCGGAAATAAAGGCACTTGCCACAGGCAATCCGTACATTAAAGAAAAAATGGATCTGGATGTGCAGGTGAGTAAGCTGAAACTTCTAAAGGCAAACCATACCAGTCAGATTTACCGTCTGGAATCCGATATTGCAAAGAATTTCCCGGTACAGATCAGTGCATTGAAAGAGCGGATTGCCGGGATGCAGGTGGATTCGCAGGTAGTAAAAAGCGTGGATTTACAGGATAATGACACGTTTGCCATGACGGTAGGGAATGTCCTTTATGAAGATAAGAAAGAAGCAGGCGAAGCGTTGATCGCTGCCTGTGCAGGTTTAAAAACCGTCAGCACAGGCGGAAAGGTTGGGCAATATCATGGGTTTACGTTATCTGCTTCCTACAATATGTTCTCCAATGCGTTTGAATTGACGATCAAAGGAAAATGCTCTTATAAGCTGGAGATCGGAAAAGACCCGGTAGGAAATATGCAGCGTATCCATAACACGCTTTCTTCTATCGACAGGAAGCTGACGGAAAGTGAGCAGAAATTGGAAACCGTACAACAGCAGCTTGCTACTGCACAGGAAGAGGTAAAGAAACCATTTCCGAAAGAAGCAGAGCTGAATGAAAAGATAGAACGGTTATCCGAGTTAAATGCCTTGCTGAACATGGATGAAAAGGGCAATGAGACGATTATGGCAGATGAGGATATTGGCAGAGAAGGAAGTAACACAGACAGCAGGGATGCCGTAGAAGAAAAAGAACTTCCGGAAACAGCAGACAGAATCCATAAGCCATCTATTCTGGAACGCTTAAAGCAGGAGAAGGCACAGCAGAATACAGCGGAACAGCCACCTGTACAGAAAGCTGCAAAGAAAAAACACGAACAGGAGTTATAAAAGATTTCCCGTCAGAGTTTTCTCTGGCGGGGACATAAAATGGAGGGTTTGTTTATGGCAAATAATATAGAAAAACAGTTAAAAGAAATATCGGAACGGCTGGAGCAGGGAGTAAAGGAAATCTTTACATCGGAGCGATATACCGAATATCTGAATACCATGTCAAAGTTCCACAATTACAGCTTTAATAACACGCTGCTGATCACCATGCAGAAACCGGAAGCAACACTGGTGGCAGGGTATCAGGCATGGCAGAAGAAATTTAACCGTCATGTAAAACGTGGAGAGAAAGGAATCCAGATCATCGCACCAGCACCGATACGGGAGAAACAGGAGATTGAAAAGATCGACCCGGTAACAAAAGAGCCTGTGATCGGGGATGATGGACAGCCGGAAACAGAGATTGTGGAGATGGTGATACCGAGATTCCGTGTAACGACAGTGTTTGATGTCAGCCAGACAGAGGGGGAACCGATCGCAGAACTGGAGGTGCCGGAGCTTACCGGAAGTGTACAGTTTTATGATACGTTCATGCAGGCATTGCAGAATATTTCTCCTGTACCGATCCGCATGATGAATGTGGAAGGGGATGCAAAAGGCTATTATCACCAGACAGAAAAATATATTGCGATAAAGGAAGATATGAGTAATGTCCAGACGATGAAAACCGGAGTCCATGAAGTGAGCCACGCATTGCTGCATGACCGGGAAGTAATGGATGCGGAAGGAGTCTTAAAAGACCAGACAACAAAGGAAGTGGAAGCAGAAAGTATCGCTTATATTGTCTGCAACCATTTTGGTCTGGATACTTCAGAATATTCGTTTACCTATATCGCCAGCTGGTGCGAGAGCAGGGATATGAAGGCGTTGAAAGCATCAATGGATACCATCCGAAAAACATCTGCAGAGATCATTGGGAACATTGAGGAGCAGATGCATGAGCTGGAAAGAGAAAATATCATGCAATATGAAGAAAAAGAAGTATCCGCCACCAGACAGGAAAAACTGGAACAGGACAGTGCGGAAAAGATTAATGAGACACTTCTTTTGCATGGAGAAAGCAGAAGGTTTGCCATTTATCAGATGGATAGTGGAGATGAGCATACTTATCAGTTTATGGGAATAGAATCCGCAAAGAGTCTGGGCTATACCATTGACGGAAAGGATTACCGGATGGTTTATGCAGCACCGTGGATGCCAACGATCACGTTAGACAATATATTTGAACGCTTTAACATTGACCGACCGGAAGATTTCCGTGGTCATTCCTTATCGGTAAGTGATGTGATCGTGATAAACAGGGGTGCAGAGATTACAGCCTATTATGTAGATTCTTTTGGATTTCAGGAACTTCCAGAGTTTGTCCAGCAGAGAATGAACATGCTGGAACATAATTCCGTCAGGGCATATCCGCCAGTTTATAAAGGAACATTGGAACAGGCAATGGGAGAACGGGATGTGGATGCTTATCTGGATTCCAGAAAGTTAAACCTGGACTGTAAGAAAGCAATCGAAGAAGCCATCCGGGAGAATTTTGACGGGCTGCACTTAAAGCAGGATGCGGCAAAAGAAGTCGTGGAACGCTTCGGGGAAGAACGTATGAATTTTGTTATGGCAAATACTATCCGTGAACTTTCCCATGATGGAAGATTTTCCAGACAGAACAAAGACTGGGCGGAGCATATCGAAGTCCCGGAAAATATCAGCCGGGGCAGAAATCTGAACCTGGATTATGTGATCGAAAGCCACCCGGCAGTTTTAGATGGGTTTATCGACATGGCAAGAGCTGAGATCCGGATGCAGAGGATAGAACAGGCGATAGGAGAAAACGAAGTGACGATCACGGCAGAGACAAGAGGGTATGAAGCAGAAGGACATACAGGCACCTGGTATGCGATGGATATG
>OIDZ01000322.1_pt1 | contig 14908 bp, 8 predicted proteins | sample 1581681 | NCBI WGS metagenome assembly OIDZ01 (sample SAMEA3882512, study PRJEB24775) | human gut metagenome | biome: human-associated habitat; feature: intestine environment; material: feces | place: Netherlands | collected 2009/2010
GGCACAGCTTGAAGTTTGGCTGGTTCACCCGCTCATAAACATCCAATAAAAGTCTCCAGTCATCATCAAACACATTTTCTAGAACTATTTCTATTTCTGTTTTGTTCTTCATAAATTCCTGCCAGAATTTGGCAACCTGCTCCGCCCAATATTCTTTGTAGTAAACATACGGGTTCATGCCAGAGTGAAAGACAATCTTCTTAGCGCCAAGGTGAAGCCCCGCCTCATAGCACTGGTTGAATCTTGTCATGGTAGCTTCCCGCACCATACTGTCATATGCACAGGGGTTCACATCCAGAAACGGACCGTGAAGGATCAGATCCCTGGTTCCTATCTCTTTCATTTTCTCCCAGTACGTTTTGATCGAATCCGAAAGCTGATCCAGGTTATCCGAAATAGAAAAATCAATGCTCTCGATCCCAGTTCCATACTCTTTTACCAAAGCCTTCATGTCATCATCTAAAACTAAATGGCTAATATATATCATTTTTTTCCTCACTTTTTTTGCGAAGCTGCTCCTGCCTCTTTTAAATGGCAGAACAGGCAGGAGCCCTTTAAGGCTTTGCTGCCTGTTCTATCTTTTTTATTTTACTGTGATCTTAATTTTTTTCGATTTGGAACCGGATTTTACCGTAATGGTGGCAGTTCCTTTTTTCTTTGCAGTGATCACACCTTTTGCGGTAACAGTTGCCACCTTCTTATTGGAAGTGGTATAGGTTACCTTCTGCAGGGAGGTGATCGGGCTGATGACTGGCTTTAAGGTCAGCTTCTTACCTTTTTTCAGGGTTGCCTTAGAAGCAATGCCTGTGATCTTGGTGGTCTTCACCGCCTTCTTTTGTACCGTAACGTTGACCACCTGTTTTTTGCCGCTTGCAAGTGTGATGGTGACTTTTGCTTTTCCAGCTTTCAGTCCTTTTATAGTACCCTTGCTTGTCACTGTTACAATTTTTTTGTTGCTGGTTGTCCAGGATTTTACGGAATCTCCATTTGCAAGACCGCTCACCTTCACCTTTGTGGTAGACTGTTTTACCTTCAGCTTTATACTGGTGGCATTTACTTTGATGGTTGGGGTAAGTTTACTTCCTACAGTGCGGGTTTCCGTTCTTCCCTTGTTGCTGGTGCGTTTCTGTGTTTCGGGGGCAAATACCGTTGCTCCCGATACGGTTGTCCAAGGACCAAATACCTCCGGAACTTCCGTCGGTGTCGGAGTCGGCGGAACGGGTGTCGGGGTAGCCGGAACCGGAGTTACAGTCGGTGTCGGGGATGGGGTATCGGTACGCTGTACCACAATGGTATAGTCGGTTGTCTTTCCGGATTTGGTGGTAACGGTAACCTTTACCTCTGCTTCTGCCTCTGGATTTGTTTTATCAAAATACATGGCAATTCTGTGTGCTGCACCACTTCCGGTTACTTTTCCAAGAACCGTTACCTTGCTGGTGCCACGGACTCCCACAGCGGTAACCGATGCGCTGCTGTCTGCCGGTTCTGCAAAGATATTTAAAAACTCCCTGCTCTCTTTATAGATTGCCCGGTAGCTGGTTGTCACGCTGCTAAATTCCGGGGACAATGAAATCCGGTTTGCCGTATTGGAGTAGGTATTGCTGGTGCTAAGTGTCATATTCGCAAGGACCGGCGTAGAAATATCCTGGGAAATGTGGAAGGTATATTCCCGGCTCTTTTCCTGGCCGCTTATGGTTACCTTTATATCTGTGGAGCCGCTGCTTACATCCGCCACAAAGCTTCCTGCATACGCCTGTCCATTTACAGTTATGGTGCAGCCTTCCGGTGCTTTAAAATCAAAGGTCACTTTGCCGGTATTCTCTGCTACCGTTAAATTATATTTTAAGGTATCTTTTCGGAAAGCAGAAGGCCAGGTCACTTTTCCAGTATCTGCTGTGACTGTCACGCTGTCCAGATAGGCTCCATTTGTTTCCAGAGCCATCAGATAGTTGGAATCGTTTTTGTAATAAAGGGTGCCCTCACGGTCTGCACAGATGGTACTGATGCAGTATTCCTGCTGGTCACTTGCCGGGCGGAAAAGCTCTACGGCTGTTCCGGAGGTCTGTCCCGGTTCATCGGACAGCATATAAATACCGCCTGGTTTTGCATTGTAGGTAAAGTACAGATAGACTCTTCCATCTGCCTGTCCATCTCCATTATAATCCTGGTTTTCGTAGGCCGTGGACAGAAGAGGCGCTGCCTGGGGATAGCCTGGGATGGATACGTTATATGCCAGAGAGATCCCGGAAGCGGTTTCAGTTAAGACTGCAAAATGATGACCGCCATCGGAACTAAACTGTTTGCCATTTCCGCAGACACCTACATAGATTCTTCCCTTATATACAACCGGGGAAGCAGTTGCCATGCCGCCAAGATTATAGCTGCAGGTGGTTCCAAAGGTGCCGTCTGCATTCATCTGCACGCGGTACAGATACCCGCCTTTGGTGGTGAAATATACATAACCATTATTATAAACGATAGTAGAACGAATATCTCCATGGCTTGTCATCTTATCCATGAGCAATCCGGTATGTGTGTTTACGGAATACAGGATGGCGGAGTTGGTATCTGTTCCTTCTGAAGAACCGTCGTCGGAACCAAATACCAGGTAATCGGATGAGGCATAGGAACCAGCCCAGTAAAAGCCGCCCTTATGGTTGTATTTCCAGGTGCAGTGTTTAATCTCCGTTCCTGTGGATGGATCCTCGTCTGTAACAGACAGACAGAAATAAGAGCCTGCTGTAGTCTCAGAATTCCAGGTTCCGGTATAGATATAACCATCCTTGTAAGTGATCGGGGAAAGTGTCTGACCTCCCAGGGACTCACTGATCCATAAGGACTTTAAGGAAGTAGCACTGACCGCCTGGATCTGACCGCCGCCGATCTGTGCAAAGAGCATTCCCTCTGCATAGGTAAGGGGGATCATGGCATACTGCATATTTCCAGAGAGCTGTTCGCTGGTCTGAAGGATTTCCCCTGTGTTTTTATCCAGCTTATAGATAAACTGTCCAGACGCTACATAAACTGCTCCGCCCAGGATCAGTGGTGGTGTGATGGCAGCCTCCCAGCCCACTCCGATCCTTGTGTTCCATTTTAACAGGGTGGAATCCGCACTGGTCGGGGTACTGCTTCCGGTAATTCCGTTGTTCGTATCACTATTTCGGAAATTGATCCAGTCGTTATCCGTGATCTCCGGCTGTGTAGCATCCTGTTTTACCAGTTCTGCGGTAATATCGCTAACCTCGCCGCCGGTAAAGCTGCCCTGTTTAGAAATATAGCCATACTTGGAGATGTTCCAGGTATAAGCTTCTCCCTGGAGGATATTCTCATAAATCATCAGGGAATCGGCGGAAGGGGTAAGGCGCTCCCCATCCTTGTCATATACGCTGATGACCGCATCCTCCGGAGTAATTTGAAAACTTACCTTGTCGCTTGTACTTTTATGCACCAGGATAGTATAAGTTCCTGTGGAGGTATAGGTTTTCTCTGCCAGGGCAGGATCCGCATAGGTGTTTGCCTCTGACATGGAGAGCGTCACTTTGGTATCACCGGTGTCTGCCAGTGGAACGCTCACAGCCGTATCTGTAGAAGAAAACGGAACCTCTTTTACTTCGCCTGTGGTTACATTTTCACTGGAAATGGCAAGCTGATACCAGTTACCGGAAAATGCCTTTGGAACCACCTGTAAAGAAGCAGTCGAAACCACTACCGTTGTCTCGTAGTCCCTTGTAGTTCCTGTCGTGTCAAATTTCGGAAGGATATTTTTTGCCAGGTCCTTGTCATCCGGCAGGCAGGCCTTGAGATCGGAAAGGTCAAGACGGCGTTCTACCAGGATCTGGTAAACCTGTTTGTCACCTTCTGTTCCTGCGGTAATGGTATAAAGTGCTCTTTTTGAGCCATTCCCTCCTGAGGAAAAGACAGAGGCACTCACGTTGTAACGTGTCCCGTCTTTATAGGCGCTTGTGGATAATTCCAGGTTCTGTTTCTGTCCATCCAGCCCGGTGGTTTCCAGCTGAATGGCGGAACCATCTGGCGCATTTCCAGCCAGATCTGCTGTGATCCAAAAAGATGCGGAATCCATGTTGGAACCATACTCTGCTACATAAACCTTGCCGCCAAACTCTGCGTCAAGGTCGGCAGAACGCTTCAGGGCTACGGTGGATACCCCGCTCTGACTGGTGTATAAAGTCAGGTTCTGAAGGTAGCCGCCCTCATCCTGCATATCGGATTCCAAAAGAGTCGTGGGATCCGCTTCGCCTTCAAACCCATCCTGGGAATCCGGTGCCACAAAATCCTCTTCCCCTGAAAAGTCCTCTTCTGCTTCCCCGGAGGTAAACCCGGTAAATTCAGAAACACTTGCAAATGAATCCTCACTTTGTCCGCCATCTGGGTTTTCTTCAGGTTCTTCTAAACTGCCTTCAAAAGACTCTGCCTCGTCTGTAAAAAATCCATCCTCTTCTGCGGCATAAGCCGTGTTTACCGCATACACCGGAAGGTTTCCAGCTAACAGAGCTACAGACAAAAGTCCGGTCAACCATTTTTTCATTGTTGGTTTCATTCAGTTCTCCCTTCTTTTCTTTGCTTACGCCGTTATTTTGGGCTTTTTCTTGCTTTCTTTTTTAAACCTTTTCTTTGCCGTTACAAAAAAGAGAGCAAAACCAGTTTCCAATACCGCAATCACCAGAAGAAATTTTGTTGTCAGACTTGCTTTTTGGATTCCTCTTGTCACACTTCCTGCAAAAGATTCCTCCTGAGCCTGGTTCTTTCCAGTTGTATTTGTAACTGTGGTTTTCGTTTCTTCTGTAAAACCATCTGACGCCTCACTTTTTTCTTCTACCACCGGGGAGGGAGTGGCTTTTTCCATCACCTTCTCCCCTGCTATGGTATAGCCAGGCTTTAAATCCTTTGCATATTTCTTCCCTGTCCGGTCTGTCCACTTCGGGGACTCATTTTTTTTGGTGTCAGCTGTCTTCATATTTCCAAACAAAGAAGTCTGTTTCTCCCCCTGGAGCTTTAAGGAAGCCTTAATCTCCCCAGTGGTTTTCTCCCCCTCTTTGCCTCCAGCTTTGCTTCCCTCCACCTGTTTTAAATTGGATAAGGAACCCTCGCCGTTTTGTCCTGGGATAGTGGCCTGGGACTTATTTCCGCCATGGTCGGAGCCATGTACCAGGTTTCCAAGGGTACCGGCTGTTTTTATATCCGGGATCCCCATGACTAAAGAATCACTTACATTTCCCGCTGCATCCTTTACCACGATCACCAGGTCTTTTTCCCCGGAGGATAATCCAGTCAGGGTAATGGTATTGGTTCCGGCTAATACCTCTGTTCCTTCCCCGCCTGTATCCAGGGAGGGTATCTTTGCACCTGCCTCAATCACCTGGTAATAACAGGTTCCTTTTTCAGAGGTCTTATAGACAGCAGAAGCAGTGTCCGTGGAGATACGGCTGGCACTGATTTTTTTTAGTACCGGAGCTGTGGTATCGGTAAGTTTCAGGGTAATATAATAGTCTCTGGTTGTCCCGTCCTCTGCTTTTACCTCCAGGCGGACCTTCGCCTCTTTTTCCTGGTCGGCAAAAAAGATCTTCCAGTAGAGGCGGTCTTTGTTGTCTTTCGTTCCTGTGATGGTCTCATCTTTTTCTACAGTTCCTGCCTTGATACCGCTGATGGCATAAACCTTGACAGAAGCTTTTTCATCCTCTACTTCTGGCCAGATGTTTAGGCTCTGCCGTTCGCCATCGTAGGAAGCCTCAAATTTTTCCTTATCTGGAGCCAGATCCGGGCTTAATTTTAAGATCCCTTTTCCGTACTTGTCGGAACTGGAAACATACAAGCCCTTTAAGGCTGTGTTGCCGCTAAGAAGGGTGATAGTATATTCCGTCACCGCAGAATCTGCCGTGATCTTCTGGTAGAATTCCTGGTACCCTTCTTTACGGACATAAAGTTCATACGCCTGTCCCTGTAAAAGAGAATACCGTCCATTTTCTTCTGCGGAAACCGGGTTTCCCTCTGCATCCAGGATCACCACACTGGCATCTCCCGGCTCAATTTGAAGTCCCACGCTCACCAAAGCCGGGGTTGGAGTCGCAGTCGGCTGTGGAGTCTCGGTTGGAGCCGGAGTTTCTGTTGGTGCCGTAGTTGGCTCCGGAACCGGTGTTGCAGTCGGCTCTTGTGGAGTCTCAGTTGGAGCTGGTGCCTGTGTAGGCTCTGGCTCCACGGTCGGCTGTGGTGCCACAGTGGGCTCTGGCTCCATGGTCGGCTGTGGTTCCTCACTTGGAGCAGGCTCCGGCTGTTCCGGTTCCGAAGGCTCTTCTGGTCCTCCTTCTTCGCTTTGTATCATCACTTCTTGCTGTGCATGTATCTCATAAGGAACACTTCCAGCAATCAGAGCTGCCGTTAGGGTTCCCATTACCAATCTTTTTTTCATTTACCAGTCCCCCCATGTCTCGCCGTTTACTCCGCCGCCTACGTCGGCACCGGAATAAAGGGAAAATCGAAGCCTTACCTCATCCCCGTCCGCCGGGAAATAGGAAGACATTCCAACACTCATGTATTCACCGTTCACGGAATACAGCCAGCCAGAGTCCATGGTAAAATCAAACTCTCCAAGCCAGTTGGAATCGTGATCGGATAACTGACAGTTTACTTCCTGCAAATGCGCCATCAGGTCATCCGGAATAGCCGCATTTGCGGAAATGCCGCCCCTTCCGATTGCTTTTAAATAAAAGCCGCTGGTGGCATCCCCATTGTTTCTCCAGTCAAAGCCTGTGTTCTGCAAAAGCCGCAGCAGCACAGAGGATAACTGTTCTCCCTGGTAATATTCAATAGAGGTTGCCGGAAGGATGGTTCCAAGCCCTACCGTACCCGCTTCAATGCTGATGGTGATAGAACCTGCCACCTGTGGACCTGCGTCTTCTCCTTTATACAGGGTAAAAGGAGGTAAGGTAGTGGCATAGCCTTCTTCGTCTGTCGCCTTGATTTCTATGGTGTTGGCACCTTCTGCCAGTTCCAGGCGATATGCCAGGATTCCAGCAGCCGGTTCTCCCTGGCAGGAAAGCCGTTCCCCATTTCCGGTTACCGTAAGGGCAGCTGCGCCCAGACTGTTTCCATAATGGTCGGTTGCCTGGATGTAAAAGGTACGGTAAGAAGCATTGACCGTCTCCCCATCGGTAAGGTCTGTGGCAATCTTCGGGTAATTATCTTCTACCGGTTCCTCTGGACTTTCCGTAGGGGCAGGTGTCGCAGTGATCTGCGGCTCTTCCGGTGCCGGGGTAACAGGTGGCAGATCCTCATCCGGAGTCTGCGCCCCGTCCTGGTTCCGGTTATCATCGGTATCTGGTGTTTCTGATGGCTGCTCGGAATTATCGGGATCATCCTGGTTATCATATTCAATCGTATTGCTTTGATTCTCTTGATTTGGGTTTGTATTGTTATTATTTTCTGGTGCTTCCGTCACCGTCGCCTGGGGTGTGGGCGTTACGCTCTCCTCCGGTTCAGGCGTTGGTGTCACCGTCTGCATTACTGGTTCCTTTGTCGGCTCCGGTGTAACCGTAGGAGTCGGTGTCTCTTCCGGAAGAAGCTGTGCCTGTTCCTGTTGCTCTTCCGCTTCCTCGCCGTTTCCATCTGTCTTAGATCCTGCATAGGCAAAACCGGTTCCCAGATACCCTTTTAAGGAGCTGTCTGCACTGATTCCCTGCACCGGGTTTGGTACTGCCTCGGGCTCACTTTTTAATACGCCCTGTGCAAAAACGACAGCAGCCAGAAAAAGCACTGCCACAGGAATGAGCGCTGCCAGTATTTTTCTTTTCTTTTTTTCTTTCATAAACAGCCTCCTTTCCTGTCAATAAAGTCTTTCAATGTATTTCATGATCCATCTGTCATACCAGCTTGCAGATGCTTTTAATTCCTTTTTTAAATGCCGGATACAGCTTGCCGTATCATGGCGTTCGGAGGCCGATACCGGATGGGGGCTAAACGCTGCCTTTTGTCCAATCTTTCTTACTCTTTCATAGAGTAATGTGGTCTCATCTGAATACTGTGTGCCATGCTCGTATAACGCTCTGGCATAACCAGCCATCGCCCGGACTGCCAGTTTGGTGTCCTGGGAGGCAAAGCACTTTCTTCTCTTTCGGTTTGTAAATGTTCTTAGGAATATCACAGCCAGGATGAACAGGAACATAACCGTATCAAATACGATCAAAAACAGAAGGAGGAATTTTTCGATTCCAAACAATGCCAGCTTCAGGCTGAAATTGGTACGGATGTTCTCTTCCACTGGAGGCTGTGATTCTGTCTCCGGGATCGAAGCTGCCAGTTTTCCCTTGGCTTCCAGACCGGTTTTTAAGTTGGCTTCCTCCATGACCCCGTAATAGGAAGGTGTCATTTCAAGAGGGATCCAGCCAAGCCCGTCCACATAGATCTCCGTCCAGGCATGTCCGTTGGTGCCTGGGATTTCAATGGTGTCCCCAGCCTGTTTTCCTTCTATATCCTGTGGGGTAATTAAGTACCCTTCTACATAACGTGCCGGAATGCCATAGTAGCGGAACATCAGAGCCGCTGCTGTCGCAAAATGAACACTGTGTCCGATCTTGGAGGTGGTTAAAAAATTCTCTATAAAATCCCCGTCTTCTGAAAATACATCGGTCTGGGAGCTGTAGGTCATGTTCTTTTCCAGATAGGAACGGATCCTGGTGATGGCCGTATAGTAATCGGTATGTCCCTCGTCACGGTTTCCGCCGTCTCCAAGTTCCTTTTGAAACAGGGTTTTTAAGGACGCTGGAAGAGCGGTATCTTCCTGATAAACAAAGGTATTGTAATAACTCTCCTGGCTTCGGTAGGAACTGACGGCATCCGCGCCGCCATCCCCTGCATTATTTCCAGCGGTCAATGTCTGATAGACCTTTGCCCCAAGGGTGGTAAAATCACTTACCAGATTTCCAAGGGAGGAAATGCGGTAGGTTCTTTCTCCAAACATTCCTCTGGCGTACAGGGTGCTGTCCGCCTGGGCGTTTTCGCCTGTGTAGCCGTCTGGCAGACCTGAGAGCTCATACGGGGTATAAAGGTATTTACTGCTTGCCGTTTTATTATTTATCGAAATGATTCCTTTTTCACTGGAGAGGGAATCGTCCTGGATCAGATTTCTTGCATTTAGAAGCTGGGTTTCTCCATAAAAGCCCTCCTGGTGAAGCCAGTAATACAAGTCTTTTTCTTCATAGGCCTCTTCCGTGGAAATCTCCGTCCAGGAAGAGCCGTCATAAACGCTTCCCACAAAGCCACGCAGATACAAAGAAGCCGGATGCTCCATGGTAATTTCAAGTGCCGTATCCGATGACGCACTCCAGGCTCCGGTCTGCTTTAACTTTCCATCTGGAAGGGAATTTGCCCCCTGCCCTTTGTAGCGGAGCCTGGAAAGTCCACTTAATGCCTCTTCTTTGGCATTTGCCACAAGCTGGGAGTCCTGGTACTCATTCTTTGGCACCAGGCTTTGAAGGAACACACCCCCGAAAACGGAAACCAGAAGAAGACCAAATGCCCCGGCAAAAAATGCGGACACGTCGACAGCGTTACCTAAGTTTCCCCTTTTATTTTTCGTCATGTAGTTTAATTCTAACAGGGTTCCAGCGTAAAAGCAAAGACAAAGCCTGGTATCTGGAAGCAGGCTGGTTTTTACCAGAACCACCGGAAGGACTGCCGCAAAAAGAAGAAGCAGCACATACCACCGAAGCTTCAGGATTAAGAAGCCAAGCAGCCCACAGGCAATGCCAAGGAAAATAAAAGCAGCCAGCTCCCCATTTGCTTTTCCAGAATCCTTCAGCTGGTAGATGGTAAGGTAGATCCCTGCTTTTTTCCCAAGAACTTCTGCAAGCTGGTTCCAGAGTGAAAGAAATCCGTTTAAAAGCATGCCAGAGAACGCAAACAGGCAGATCCCGGCAGCTGCACTTAACGAGAAAACCGCAGCAACCAAATGTTCCCGAAGCCTGAAAAGAACGGCACAGAGAAGGGCGGTCACAGTGACGCTCACCAAAAAAGGAATCCCATTCACAGACGGAACCAGGGTATGCAAAAGCGCAAAGGTACCCACGCCGTTTACCAGAAAAATCAGGATACTTTCCAGCAGGATACCGGGCAGGTATCTTCTATGTTTTTCTTCTTGTCTTGTGATCCATACTTCCATGTGATGGTTTCTCCTTTATCTGCTGTGGTTCCACAGCTTACAACGGTTACCTCGCCCCGGGTTCGAAGCCTTCTAAGGTCTTCTTCCTCTGGTGCGCCCGTAATATAAATATAATTTGCAAATCTTTGTTGTCCCGGAGTGTGAAGATATTCTGTGATGGTGCAGGGCTTTTCCCCCTCCCCTCCGTGGCGGAGGAATAAATAGAGAATAGTTTCATAATCCTCGCGGGTGCGTATTTTTTCAATGTAAAAATGTCCGGTGCTGTGGTCAAACACGCCTGCCTGACAGGAAATGCCCTGTTCCATAAAACTATTTAAAACTGCGGCAAACACTTCACCAAGCGTCTGTGCTACGGCTGGAGCTTTTTCCTTTAAATAGGGCTCTGCCAGGATCAGGACCGTATCATCCACCGGGAAGCTTCTCTGGCGGATCATCATTTTATCTAACTTGCCGGTCAACTTCCAGTGGATCTGACGAATGCTGTCCCCCTCCTGGTATTCCCGGATATCAAAGGTCTCCCCCGGATCATCCCCAGGACGGGCTCCCGAATAGCGGAAGCTCTCCATGTCAAAGCCCTCTTTTGTGAGAAACTGAAAATCTTCCTTTTGCTCACAGGGCATCACCACCGTACAAGCGGACAGCCCCGCCTTCCTCTTTTGCCCTGCCAGACCAAAGAAATCATAGGAGCGCCAGGTGTGTAAGGTGGCGTAAATACAACCGCACCACTGGCTTTTTCCCTGGAAGTCAATGGCTTTTTTCCCTCTTCCTTTAAGGGAAAACGAAAACGGAAGCTCCATCTGCTCCCCAGTAAAATGATTTTCCAGATGCAGGCTGCCTTTTCCAAGAAATACCGGAAGGACAGACTCATTTGCAATCTGAAGCTTTCCTTTCCAGATCCCATCCTGTTCCGCAGCTTTGGGGAGCTTTAGCTTCATAGTGATCTTTTTTCCGCAAAAGAAACCAAGCAGCAAAAACGCCACTACCGCAAGGGCGGACAAAAGCAAAAGGACGGCATATACCCAGACTCCGGTAAAAACCGCAGCCAGGGCAAGCAATATGAACCATATAAGTAGTAAAATCCTGTTTTTCATTCTCCCTCTACCTTCGGTGCCGATGTATCTTTTAAAATTTCTTCCAGAATGTCCTTCGCACTCTGCTCCTGGTATCTGGCTCTTGAATCCAGGATCATACGGTGTGCGGTTACATCTGTGAATACTTTTTTTACATCTTCCGGGATCACATAATCCCGTTCTTCCATGAATGCAGCCGCCTTTGTCATACGGCATAAAGCCAGGGTTCCACGGGGGCTAAGACCAAGTGTGATCATCGGATGGTTTCTGGTTGCCTCTGCAAGGGTTGCAATATAGTTCAGGATGGAATCTGCCATATATACTTTTTGTACCTGATCCTGAAGCATAACAACTTCTTCTTTGGTAATAACAGCTTTCGCGTTCTCCAACGGATTTTTTGTCTGCCGGTCCCGAAGCAGCTCTATCAGGTTTTCGTGATCCGGGTAGCCCATGGAAAGGCTTATCATAAATCGGTCTAACTGGGATTCCGGCAGCATCTGGGTTCCGGAAGAGCCGGTAGGGTTCTCTGTAGCAATGACTACAAAGGGCTGCGGAACCGGATGTGTCTCGTTATCTACCGTTACCTTTCCCTCTTCCATGACTTCCAGAAGGGCTGCCTGGGTTTTGCTGGAGGTACGGTTGATCTCGTCCGCCAGAAGCATGTTGCACATCACCGCGCCTGGGCGGTAGATGAATCTGCCCGTCTGTTTTTCGTACATGGTAAATCCGGTTACATCGGAAGGAACTACATCCGGCGTAAACTGGATCCGGTTAAAATCCATTCCCATAAGACGGCAAAGTGCCAAAGCTGTGGTTGTCTTTCCAACACCAGGAACGTCTTCCAAAAGCACATGTCCTCTTGCCAGCACTGCCATGATAATCTTATCCGTAACTTCTTTTTTTCCTTTTATAATGGTTCCAAGCTCCTTCTGAAGCTGTGTGATCTTATCTGCCATTTCTTTCCTCCTGCCCTTTTTACTGGCTGATCCAGGTTCTTTTTCTTATGTGTCAATTGGTATCGCTCATATCATAAAAACTGGTTTTGCAATTTAAAAACCGGCTGTATGCCGCCATTGCACAAAACGCCTGGTCGGTAGCCATGGGATCGCTGTCCCCGTCTAATAGATGGGAAAAGCTTCCATCTTTTTTATAATACTCCATCAGGTTGTCGTAAAGCCCTTTTTCCTTTTTCCGGAAACGTGCATCCTTGTTACAGTCGATTCCATACGTGCTAAGCGCAAGGATTACCTGGGAAACGGACTCGGAGCTTTTATCCCCATACGCCTCATAACCGCCATCCTCTGCCTGCGCATCCGCTAAAAATTCCACGCCACGGTCAATGATGGCACTGATTTCTTCCTCTGTGGCATAGGGCTCTAAGCACTGTAAGGTCATGGCAGTCAGATCCACATCTGCGGTATCGGAACTGTCATCTAAGGAAAATCCACCGGATGGCTTTTCCTGTCCCACAATGTAGGTCAGATACTTTTGTTCCAGTTCCCCGTCTACGTCCGAGCGGTCCGCATTTAAGGCAAGAAGGGCATACACGGCTCCATTTAACCCCTGCGCGGTTACAGCCTCAAAATCTTCCAGGGACTTTATAAGGTCATACCCTCCAATATCGGAAGGATCGATCCCGATGGCCTTACAAGCCAGGACAGCCCTTGCATACTCGGTATAGCGGTTTTCACTTAATACCCCTTCCTGCTCCTTGACGCGCTTTTCTAAGTTTGCCCTGTATTTTTCGTAATAGCCGTCCTCTGCCGCTTTCCCGGAGCGTGCCAGTGCGATCACCGTCCACTCTCCGCCGAGGGAATCAGAAGCCGGGGAGGGAATACTTGTCTGTTCATAGGAAGCCGTTTTCTTTAATGCTTCCTCTAAGGACGGAGTACCGCCACAGCAGCCGGATAACAGGCTGATGGCAGCTGCCGCCGCCAGTATTCCGGCAAAATAGCATTCCTTCCTTTTCTTTTTGGGATTTAACATTTTTCGTTTCTCCTTCTTTAAAAAATCAAATTCCACTCACATCTATTTTTCTATCATCGTTTCTCTGATTCCTGTATCAGCCCATATTTTACCTTGATCCGCTCCAGTTTTTCCAGAAGCGGGCGGCTAAGCAGCCATAGGAAGATCACGGTGGAAGCTGCATGTACCAGATCCACGGGGGCGCCTGAAATGTAGTAGGCGATCAGGCTGCTTTTTGTAATATATCCGTAGGACATCAGGATGCTGGCAGGATTCATAATGCCTCCATAAATTAAAAAGACACTTAAAAATCCGTAGATACAAAGATCGAACTTCCTGGCTTTTAAAATCCCCTTCTGGTACAGGATCCCTGCCAGAAATCCGATCATGCCAAAGGCAAACATCTGCCAGGGTGTCCAGGGGCCCTGCCCCATAAACATGTTGGAGATCAGCATGGTAAGGCTGCCAACTAAAAATCCAGCCTCGCCGCCAAAGGAAATCCCGGTTAAGATCACGATGGCAGCCACAGGCTTGAAGCTTGGCACCATGAAAAAGGCGGCGCGTCCTGCTACGCCAATGGCAGCTAATACGGAGATCACCATGATCTCCCTTGCCTTTGGCTTCCTGCCCTCAAACATCATAAAAAAGGGAAGCATGGCTGCCATTACCACGATCAGGCTGCAGAGCAGGTATTTTCGCCCTCCCCATATCTTCACCGAGAAGAATAGAAGGATTGGTACCACGATCAGCATGACCGCAAATGCAAACCAGGTGCGGCGGCTTACCTTTCCCTGGCGCTCCATCTGGCGGATAATCATTCCGTCGGACGGAAGGGTATATTCTTCCAGTTCTTCAGAAGGAACTTCTTTTCGATGGAAAGGATTTTGTTTTCCCGAATTCTTTAAACGGGCGGCATCCGAAGCTGGTTTTTCTTCCCCAAAGAATTCATCCAGAAATTCATCTAACTGGGATTCGTCAAGCATGACACCACATCCTTTCCGGTAACTGCCTCTGGAAACAGACCTCTTGCCATACGGTTTGCCGCAGTGGTATAAAAATTATTTCCAGCGAAAAAGTCTCTTGTCTTTTTGCTTGTCACCACATTTCCCTCAAAAAACAGGCCTGTCGTATCCGCATACTCGGCTACAAATTCCACGTCATGGGAAATCATGAAAATCGTCATTCCATGGGATTGCAGCTTCTTTAAAATACTTCCAAGCTCTTCTTTGTATTCCGCGTCCATTCCCTTGGTAGGCTCATCCATAAGAAGGATCTTCGGGCGAAGGAGAAGCACTTTTGCAAGGGCAAGCCGCTGCTGCTCCCCGCCGCTTAAATCATAGGGATGGCGGTTAAGCAACCCTTCCAAATGGGTAAGGCTTACAATCCCCTCAATGGCTTTTTCCTTTTTCATGGAAATGGGATACTCGTTAGACGGCTTTTCTTTTTTTCCGCCGATCACGCTATAGAGGTCTTCTAGTACGGTCTTTTTTAAAAAGATGCTCTGGGGATTCTGCGGCATAACACCAAGATACCCACCGTATAACTCCCGGTCGGAAAAGGAACGAAGATCCTTTCCATCCAGGTAGATTCTGCCGCTATACGGCTGGTGTACTCGTCCAAGTAAGGATAAGGTGGTACTCTTTCCCGTTCCGTTTCCCCCTACCAGGGCATAGAATTCTCCTTTTTTTACTTCCAGGGACAG
>OIDZ01000331.1_pt1 | contig 14643 bp, 11 predicted proteins | sample 1581681 | NCBI WGS metagenome assembly OIDZ01 (sample SAMEA3882512, study PRJEB24775) | human gut metagenome | biome: human-associated habitat; feature: intestine environment; material: feces | place: Netherlands | collected 2009/2010
GGACATCGCCGCGCGCACCCGTTCCCGGCTCTCCTTCACCGCCGCATCCGGCAGACCGACAATTTCAAACATCGGCATGCCGTCCACACAATATGCCTCCACCGTCACCGGGTAGCCCTGTATGCCCGTCAGCCCCATACTCTGAACACTTGCAAGCACGGCAAACACTTCCATTTCGTTCTTCTTTGTTTACAGAAAGTATATCATACGCATCCTGCGCAGGCAAGCGGAAAGGGGAAGCCGCCGCCGAAAATCATCTTTTTCGGCCGTCGTGCGCGCTCAAACCGCGCCCGCATCCGTCCCCTTTTTATTTTCGCCCGCCCGATCGGTTGCAAATCTGTCAACTGAGGCGTATAATGAGAATGGCGTTCATTTTATTTCAAAGTCAATCACAAAGGAATTTTGCTGTCATGCGTTTTCAAACTGTTCATACCCCCACGTCGCTCACCGAAGGCCCGATCTCGCAGGCGCTGATCTCCTTCGCGCTCCCGCTGCTTCTGGGCAACCTGTTCCAGCAGCTCTATAACACGGCGGATTCCCTGATCGTCGGCAATTTTCTGGGCAGCGAGGCGCTGGCTGCCGTCAGCTCCTCCGGTAACCTGATCTTCCTGATGGTTGGTCTGGTCAACGGCGTCTCGATGGGCGCGGGCGTCGTCATCGCGCGCTATTTCGGCGCGAAGGATTACGACCGCATACAAAAGACCATCCACACGCTGCTGGCCTTCGGCCTCGTCGCGGGCGCGCTGCTGACGGTTGTCGGCGTCGCGCTCTCCCCGGTGATGCTGCGGCTGATGGATACGCCGGAAACGGTTCTGCCCGATTCCATCAGCTATTTCCGCACGTATTTCACCGGATCGCTGGCTTTCGTGCTCTATAACATCTGCATGGGCATTTTGCAGGCCGTCGGCGACAGCCGCCACCCGCTGCAATACCTGATGATTTCTTCCCTCGTCAACGTCGTGCTCGACCTGCTCTTTGTCGGTGTGTTCCACATGGGCGTGTGGTCCGCCGCCGCGGCGACGGCCATTTCCCAGTTGGTGAGCATGGCGCTTTGCCTGCTCCGCCTGATGCGAAGCGAACGCGCGTACCGCGTCAGCCTGCGGAAAATCCGCTTTGACAGGCGCGCACTCCTCGAAATTCTGCAAAACGGCCTGCCCGCCGGTCTGCAAAACAGCATCATCTCCATCGGCAACGTCGTCGTGCAGAGCAACATCAACCAGTTTGGCGCGGCGGCCATGGCGGGCTGCGGCGCGCACAGCCGCATCGAGGGCTTCGGCTTCCTGCCCGTCACCTGCTTCACGATGGCGCTGACCACCTTCGTCAGCCAAAACCTCGGCGCAAAGGCGTATGACCGCGTGAAGAAGGGGATTCGCGTGGGCATTTTCTGCTCGGTGACGATTGCGGAAACCGTCGCGCTGCTGATCTTCATCTTCTCCCCGAAGCTGATCGGCCTGTTCACCGGCGATGCGGAATCCATCGCCTTCGGCGTGATGCATGAGCGCACGACGACGCCGTTCTTCTTCCTGCTGGCCTATTCGCACTGCATGGCCGCCATCTTCCGCGGCGCGGGCAAATCCACCGTGCCGATGCTGGTTATGATGCTCTGCTGGTGCATCATCCGGGTCATCTACGTCACCGTCGCCGTGAAGTTCTTCCCCGTGCTGCAGACGGTCTCCTGGGCGTATCCGATCACATGGGGGCTGAGCACGCTGGTGTTCACGCTCTATTACTTCAAGGCCGACTGGATGCATGCGTTCGAGCGGCGCGAAAAACACGCCTGATCGTCCTTTCGGCGCTCTCCCCCCGTCGGCGGCTTCGCCGGCGGATTTTTTGTTTCTCCCGTTCGGGGTGCGCCCGTTCTGCCGAATATTGTATTTTCACACCCGTTTTTTTTGCACCTTTTCGCTTTTCAAGTCGAATCCTTTATGATATACTATATGATTGTTTGAAAGTAGCTCGGGAGCGTGTTTCGCGCCCCTTTACATCGCCCCAAGGAGGATCAACCCATGCCTGATACGCCGATGCCCGGCTCGCTCGCGGCCGAAACCGCCCGCCGCCGGACGTTCGCCATTATCTCCCACCCCGACGCCGGTAAAACGACGCTGACCGAAAAGCTGCTGCTTTATTCGGGCGCGATTCGCACCGCCGGTTCCGTCAAAGCCCGCAAGAGCGACAAACACGCCACCAGCGACTGGATGGATATCGAGAAACAGCGCGGCATTTCCGTGACCTCCTCGGCCATGCAGTTCGAGTTTGACGGCTACCACATCAACATCCTCGATACCCCCGGCCACCAGGATTTTTCGGAGGACACCTACCGCGTGCTCGTCGCGGCGGACAGCGCCGTAATGCTCATCGACGCGGCCAAGGGCGTCGAGGCGCAGACCATCAAGCTGTTCAAGGTCTGTCGCCTGCGAAACATCCCGATTTTCACCTTCGTCAACAAGATGGACCGCGCGGGCAAAGACCCGTTTGCCCTGATGGAGGAGATGGAGCAGGTGCTCGGCATTCGCGCCTGCCCGATCAACTGGCCCATCGGCACGGATGGCGATTTCAAGGGCGTTTACCACCGCGATACCCAGATGGTGGAGCTTTACGAATCCGGCGACCACGGCAAGACGCGCGTGGAGAAGCAGGATGTGCCGCTAAACGATCCGCAGCTTCCGGAGCTGCTCGGCGAGCGCCTCTACAAGCGCCTGACGGATGAAATCGAGCTGCTGGATATCGCAGGCGATTCCTTCGATCTGGATCTTGTGCGCAAGGGCGAGCTGACGCCGATGTTCTTCGGCTCGGCCATCACCAACTTCGGCGTCGAGCCGTTCCTGACCCGCTTCCTCGAATACTCCACCCCGCCCGCTTCGCACGAGAGCGACGTGGGGCCGGTGGCGGCGGACGACCCGGATTTCTCCGGTTTCATCTTCAAGATTCAGGCCAACATGAACCCGGCGCACCGCGACCGTCTGGCCTTCATGCGCATCTGCTCGGGCGTGTTCACCAAGGGCATGACCGTCTGGCACAGCGGCAGCGGCAAGATGATTCAGCTCAAGCAGCCGCAGCAGTTCATGGCGGACGAGCGCGAGGCCGTTGAAAACGCCTATCCGGGCGACATCATCGGCCTGTTCGACCCCGGCATCTTCGCGCTTGGCGACTCGCTCTGCACGGGCAAAAAGCGCCGCTTCCCCGGCATTCCGATGTTCGCGCCGGAGTTCTTCGCCCGCGTGAGCAGCATCGACAGCCTCAAGCGCAAGCAGTTCGTCAAGGGCGTTTTGCAGCTCAGCGAGGAAGGCGCGATTCAGACCTTCAAGCGGCCGGGCATCGGCTTTGAGGAGATCATCGTCGGCGTGGTCGGCGTACTCCAGTTCGAGGTGCTCGAACACCGCCTGAAGACGGAATACAACGCCGAGATCCGCCGCCAGCAGCTCCCCTACCGCTTCGTGCGCTGGATCACCAAGTCGCCGAAGGCCATCGAGGATTTGAAGCTCTCCAGCACCTCGTCTCTGGCCAAGGACGCGCGCGAGCGCGATGTGATCCTCTTTGAAAACGAGTGGTCGATCCGCTGGGCGCTTGAAAACAACGAAGGGCTGGAGCTGGCGGAAACCGCGTCCCGTTTAGGCTGACATTCTCCCCACTGACATAAAACCGACATATCAACAGAAAGAAGGGCTTCCATTTGGAAATGATTCGTGAAAACCTCCGCAACATCGCCATCATCGCGCACGTTGACCACGGCAAGACCACGCTCGTCAACGAGATGCTCAAGCAGGGCGGCGTTTTCCGCGAAAACCAGCAGGTTGCCGACCGCGTGATGGACAACAACGCCATCGAAAAGGAGCGCGGCATTACCATTCTGGCGAAGAATACCTCCATGTACTACAAGGACGTGAAGATCAACGTCGTCGATACCCCCGGCCACGCCGATTTCGGCGGCGAGGTCGAGCGCGTGCTCAAGATGGTGGACGGCGTTCTGCTGCTCATCGACTCGTTTGAAGGCCCGATGCCGCAAACCCGCTTCGTGCTCCAGCACGCGCTGGCGCTCGGTCTGCCGGTCATCATCGTCATCAACAAGATGGACCGCCCGGACGCGCGCTGCGAGGAAGTCTACAACGAGGCCTTCGACCTGATGATCGACCTCGGCGCGGACGAAAGCCAGCTCGATACCCCGGTCGTCTACGCCAGCGCCCGCGCCGGCACCGCGACGCTCGACCCGAACGTGCCGAGCGAAGACCTGCGCCCGCTGTTTGAAACCATCCTCAAGTACATCCCCGCGCCGAAGGGCGACCCGGACGCGCCGGTGCAGATGCTCATCTCCACCATCGACTACAACGAGTTCGTCGGCCGTATCGGCATCGGCCGCATCTCCCGCGGCACGCTCAAGCTCAACAGCATGGCGACCCGCTGCAACAACCTCAACCCCGATCTCCACGAGAACTTCCGCCTGAGCAGCCTGTTCGCGTTCGAGGGGCTCAAGCGTGTGCCGGTGGAAAGCGCCAGCATGGGCGAGATCGTCGCCATCACGGGCATTGAGGACATCATGATCGGCGACACCATCTGCGCGCCGGATACCGTCGAGCCGCTGCCCTTCGTCAAGATCACCGAGCCGACCGTCGCCATGACCTTCTCCGTCAACGACAGCCCGTTCGCCGGCCGCGAGGGCACCTACGTCACCTCCCGCCACCTGCGCGCCCGCCTGATGCGCGAGCTGCAGACCGACGTTTCCCTCCGCGTGGAGGAGACCGACTCCGCCGATTCCTTCCGCGTCAGCGGCCGCGGCGAGCTGCACCTCTCCGTGCTCATCGAGAATATGCGCCGTCAGGGCTACGAGTTCCAGGTTTCCAAGCCGGAAGTGCTCTTCCACTATGACGAGAACGGCAACAAGCTCGAGCCGATGGAGCGGATGGTCGCCGACGTGCCCAGCGAGTACGCGGGCGCCGTCATCGAGAAGATCGGCCGCCGCCGCGGCGTGATGGATAACATGTCCGGCACCGACCGCGTGCGCCTCGAGTTCACCGTGCCGAGCCGCGGCCTGTTCGGCTACCGCAGCGAGTTTATGACCGATACCCGCGGCGAGGGCGTAATGAGCGCCGTGTTTGACCACTACGAGCCGTATAAGGGCGATATCCCGCACCGCAGCGTCGGCGCGCTGGTTTCCACCGAGACGGGCGAAGCGGTCATGTACGGCCTGTTCTACGCGCAGGATCGCGGCACGCTGTTCTGCGGCCCGAACACCGCCGTCTACACCGGCATGATCGTCGGCCAGAACGCGCGTCAGGGCGATATCGACGTCAACGTCTGCCGCCAGAAGCACCTGACCTCCATCCGCAACGCCGCCGGCGCGGAGACCGCCATGAAGCTGACCTCCATGCGCACGCTGACGCTCGAGGAATGTCTGGAGTTCATCGACGACGACGAGCTGCTGGAGATCACCCCGAAGAGCCTGCGCATGCGCAAGCGCGTGCTGGAAACCGAGCTGCGCAAGAAGCTCGCCGCCAAGAAGCGCGCGGAAGCGAACAGCTAAGCTATTTCATTCATCCGACCGGGATTTCCCCCGGCCGGATTTTTTTGTGTTCTGATTGTCATTTTTCTGTCAGTCCTAAAATACGAACAGCTTATGTCGCATGAACAACTTTGTCTTTTGCTCAATGCGCCATAAGCTGTTTTTTTGTTTTTGGAGATTTTTCCCAATCTTCGCTTTGTTTGGTTTCAGTCGTTATTCTTCGTTTTGTCTGAGACTGCCAAACTTCTTTTTCCCCCATTTACAACAGCCGCTCTTTTGTGCTATCATCTCTGCCGACAGAAGGAAAGCGCCGCAAAGCAGGCGTGAGCCGCTTCTGTTGATATACGTTTCTGTTCCTGTTTAGACAGAAAAAGGAGGTCTTTCTCAATGCTGAATTGTAATGTTGCCTTTGCGAACTGCGCAGACCGTATCGGCGAGGCGCGCACCGTTTCCGTGCGCGAGCTGGCGGACATGGTGGGCTTCATCTTCGGTATGGCCGTCTCCGTCGCCCTTGCGACGGGCGTTGCTCAGGTGATTGCGCTGCTGTAAGCGGCCTGATTCCGCGCATTGAAAGATTTGTGGAAAGGGCTATTCTCCCCCCCTTCGGGGGGAGAATAGCCCTTTTTCTACAGTCTGGGGACGCGCGTGGCGCGTCCGTTCTTTTTTCGAAAAATCGCCCGCTTTTATGCGCCTGCGTTCTTGATGTAGGTCGAATCCGACAGCACGACGATCTTTCGCGCCGTCAGCTCCTGCCGAATCAGCAGCATGAACCGATAATAGACGTCCCAATACGCCTCCGTCGGCGCATAGACGCGCGCGACATATTCAATGCCGCCCGGCTGATAGGCGCTGATGCCCACAAACGGCGGCTTGATCGCCTCGCGCCCTTCCTCCGCGCGCTTGCAGGCCGCCGCCAGCGCGTCGAGCACCGCGTCCGTGTCGATTTCAGAACCGATGCAGAGCTTCACATCCACGCGGCGGTAATCCTTGGCCGTGTAATTGATGATGCGCTCGGTCGAAATCTCCTTGTTCGGGATCATCACGGCCTTGTTGTCCGCCGTGACCAGATGGGTGTACATCAGCCCGATGCGCTCCACCGTGCCCTCCGCGTTCTGCGTGCTGATGAAATTGCCCGCCACAAACGGCTTGGCGATCAAAATGACCATGCCGCTGACCACGTTCGCCAGCACATCCTGCACAGAGAGCGAAACAGCCAGCGCAAACAGGCTCAGCAGCGCAACCAGGCTCGTGATCGGCACGTTCAGTTGACCGGCGACCATCGTGGCGAGCACAATCACCATCACAATCCGCGCCGCCGCCGTCAGAAAGCCGAGCATCGCCTTATCCAGCGGCAGCTTCGCCACCAGCCGGTTGAGCGCCTGCATGACGATCTTGATAACGACCGCGCCGATGATGCAGATCAGCCCCGCGCCAATCCATTTTTCCATCGACGCATTGTGCAGCGCGCCGACAACTTCCGTCATCTGTTCGGGGGTAAACGCATCCTCCGTATTCATGCCTCCGCCCTTCCGAGCACCGCGCCCTCGCACGCGCCCAGCGCGAGGGTCACATAGCCGCCCTGCACGTTATGCGTTTTGCCGGTCATCAGGTCGCGGACGGCCTTGCAGCCCGCCAGCGCCTCCGGCAGGCGAATCATCCGGCGAATCGCCCGTTCGGACGTGTTGAGCGCGCACAGCACCGTCTCCCGCTCGGTCTGGCGCAGATAGGCATACAGACCGTCCTCGCCGACCTCCCACGTTCTGAGCGTACCCTCGCGCAGCACCTCGCTTTCGCCGCGCATGTGCGTCAGCCGCTTGTAATAGGCCAGCATCGCGTTGCCGTCCACCTTGTCCCACGTCATGCTCCGCCGGCAGTCCGGGTCGGGGCCGCCGCGCATGGCCAGCTCGTCGCCGTAATAGATCACCGGCACGCCGGGATGCGTCATCTGGAAGAACGCCGCCGCGCGCATTGCCTTCGTCCGTCCGCCGCAGCGAGTCAGCATACGCGCCGTGTCGTGGCTGGAAAGAAAATTCCACATGGAATTCTGCACTTCCTGCGGATAGAGCATCATGGCGCGGTTCACGCCCGCGTCAAACTCCGCCAGCGACCAGCGGCGCTCGGCAAAGAATTTCCAAATCGCCTCGGAGAGAACGTAGTGCATCGTGCCGTCGAACATGTCGCCCACGGTGCACCACTCGCGCGAATCGTGCCAGCACTCGGCGATCATAATCGCGTCCGGCTTCGTTTGCAGCACGGCGCGGCGGAACTGCCGCCAGAAATCGGGATAGACCTCCGGCGATACATCCAGCCGCCAGCCGTCCACGTGCGCCTCGCGCAGCCAATAGCGCCCCACGTCGAGGAAATACGCCGCGCAGGCCTCGTTCTGCATGTTCAGCTTGGGCATGTACGCCCATTTTTCGCCGAAGGTCATGTAGCCGCAGGGGTATTGCGCCCCGAAGAAGAACCAGTCGTAATATTCGGACGCCTTGCCCTTCTCCATCGCGTCCCTGAACGGCGCGAAGCCCAAGCCGCAGTGGTTGAACACGCCGTCCAGCACGATGCGGATGTTCCGCGCGTGCAGCGCATCGGCCAGATTGCGCAGATCCTCCAGCGAGCCGAGCAGCGGGTCAATTTGGTAATAGTCGAACGTGTTGTAGCGGTGGGAGGTATCCGATAGGAAAATCGGCGTCATATAGACCACGCCCACGCCCAGCTCGGCCAGATACGGCACGGCCTCCAAAATGCCCTTGAGGTTGCCGCCGAAGCGATATTCGTTCGCCACGCGCTTGCTGCCCCACGGCTCGACGGCCTCCTCCCCCGGCACATCCACGCGGCGGAAGCGATCCGGAAAGATCTGGTAGCCGACGCACCCGCGCGCCCACTGCGGCTTCTCCTTCGCCGGATAGGCGTGGGCATAGTGGAAGCCGCTCACCCACGCGGGGTTCTCCGGCACGGCGCGCGTGCCGTCCGCATCGTGCAGCAGCGTCACGTCCCCCGCGCGCAGAATAAACGCATAGACGATGCGCGGGTCGCGCGGCGCAAACACCGCCTGCCAGACCTCGCGGTTTTCATCCCGCCACATGCGCTCCATCGGGATATCGGTGGCGTTGGCAAACGGTTCGCCCTCGGCATAGTGGAAGGCATGGCGCAGCGTCACCGCGTCAAACTCATTCGCGGCGGTCGTCAGCCGGATGCAGACGCGCCCGTCGCTGAGCGTGTGGCGATCCTCCAGCCACGGGATATGGTGAATGGCGGCGATTTGAAGGCTCTTCATGGCGTTCTCCTTTCACGCTTTTCGGCTTCCATCGCGGATTCCATGTAGAATCCAATACTAGATTGTGCCGTACAGTGGTTGACATACTTCTGAAAAAATCTTATAATAATAGGGAAACCAGATTTTGACTGATCGAATCATTGGGAGGCTCTTGTATGACCATTCTTGCAGATAGCTGTTGTGATCTCTCCCCCGAGCTGCTCAAAAAAACGCAGGCGAAGATCGCGCCGCTGACCATTACCATAGACGATACACATTACGTGGATGACGGCACGGTCGATATTCCGCCGTATCTGGCCGCCATGAAGGCGAGCAAAAACCCCGTCCGCTCCGCCTGCCCGTCCCCCGACCTGTACGCCGAGGATATCCGCGCCACGGAGGGCGACTGCTTCATCGTCACGCTGTCCGCCAAGCTCTCCGGCTCGCACAACGCGGCCTCGCTGGGCGTTCAGCTCGCGCAGGAGGATATGCCGGAAAAGAAGGTGCACGTCTTTGACAGCGAGAGCGCCAGCGCCGGCGAAACCTATATCGCGCTGATGATCCACGATCTCATTGCCGCGGGCAAGAGCTTTGAGCAGATCGTCGAGCTCGTCGAAGAAAAGATCCGCTCCATGCACACGCTTTTCGTGCTCGATTCGCTGGATAACCTCGTCAAGAACGGGCGCATCAGCAGGACCGTCGCCCTGCTGGCCAACGTGCTCTCCATCCGCCTGCTGATGAGCGACGACGGCCACGGCGCCATCAAGAACATCAGCAAGGCGCGCGGCATCAAGGGCGCGCTGGGGCAGATGGTGGAAACCTGCCGCAAGCACACCGAAGGGCTGGCGGCCGCCTCTCAGCGGCTCGTGATCTCCTATTGCAACTGCCCGGAGCGCGCGCGTCAGGTGCGCGACATGATCCGCGAGAAGTGCCCGGCCATCGGCGAAATCATCCTGACCCCGACCTCCGCGCTTTCCTCGATGTACGCCAACGACGGCGGCATCGTCATCGCGTATTGAGCGAATCCCCCTTGCTTTAGAGAGACTCTTTTTCGAGTATTCGGAAAAGAGTCTTTTTTTTGCGCAAGAGGGATGTGTTACGTTTGAAAAAGCGCAACCCGACCTCCCTCCTCGAGGGAGGGGGACCGCCCGCAGGCGGTGGAAGGAGTTCCCGCAGGCGGTGGAAGGCGTTACCCGCAAATCCCCTTCAAATCCCCGAACGTCTTCATGGCATACGTCGCCATGCCGCAGGCCGCCGCCTCGCCAAGACCGGCGCTGTCAAAGCCGCCCGCGACAGCCGCCTGAATCCCGGCCTTCGCATCCTCGACAACGAGGCATTTTTCCGGCTTCATGCCGATGAAATCCGCCGCCATCAGGAAAACCTGCGGGTCGGGCTTGCTCCTGGTGATGTTCGTTCCGTCGGAAATCGCGTCGAAATAATCGCCCAGCCCCAGCCGCGACAGGATGAATTTCGTGTTCTTGCTGGAAGAGCCGATCGCCAGCTTCAGCCCCATGCCGCGCAGGGCGTCGAGCGTCTCCTTCACCTCAGCGGAGAGATCCGCCGGAGACATATTCGCCAGCAGGCGGCGATACAGCGCGTTCTTCTCCTCCGCCAGCGCTTCCTTCTCCTGCGCGGTCAGCTTCCCGTCGTAGCGCTCCAGAATGATTTCAAGGCTGTCCATCCGGGATACGCCGCGCAGGCGGTTGTTGATCGTCTCATCGAAATAGATGCCGAGCTTATCCGCAACGGCCTTCCACGCCTGATAGTGATATTTGTCCGTAAAGCAGATCACGCCGTCGAGGTCAAAAATCACGCCCGTATATTTGCCCATATTGTTTCTCTCCTCGTTTTGTTTTGCCTTTATTATACCCGTTTTGGCGGTCAATGTCCACAGCATCCTGACACGCCTTTTCGGCAAAAAAAGAAGCTGTCAAGCTCAATCCGAATATTTCAAGAATCAAAAACTAAGCATTTTAGGATATGGGGCTTTGCCCCATCGCCCCACCAAAGGGCTTTCGTTTTCGATTGTTTGTTTCTGCCACTGGCAGCAACAACCGAAAACCTCTTTGGAAACCTTCGGGCGCAATACTTCGTTTTATTCTTAAAATGTCGGTGTTAGCTTGACAGCCCCTTTTCCGTCCATCGTTTTTGGAACAGACGCTTTTTTTCGTCTTTTCCAGCCGTTAAGGCCGCGTTAAGTTTTTATTCCCCGTGCCCCGCCGTGAAATGGCCGAGCGCATAGATCACGCCGATGATAATCAGCATCACCGCGAAAATGCCCAGCATGCCCTCGCCCATGAACACCAGCGAGTTCAGAAAAGCCTGTGTATCGAGCTTCATAATCCGCGCCTCCTTTTATACCAGCGGCCCGACCAGCGCCAGAATGATGCCGCCCGCAATGACGGAGGCCACCTGACCGGCCACGTTCGCGCCCGCCGCCTGCATGAGAATGAAGTTGTACGGGTCTTCCTCCTTCGCCATCTTCGCGATCACGCGGGAGGACATCGGGAACGCGGAAATGCCCGCCGCGCCGATCATCGGGTTGATCTTCTTCTTGGCGAACAGGTTAATCAGCTTGCCGAAGAGCACGCCGCCGAACGTGTCAAACATGAACGCGATCAGGCCAAGCCCCAGGATCATCAGCGTTTCCGGCACGAGGAAGCTCGCCGCCTGCATCCGCACCGCCACCGTCAGGCCCAGCATCAGGCTGATCAGATTGGCCAGCACGTTCTGCGCCGTTTCCGAGAGGCTGCGCAGTACGCCGCACTCGCGCAGCAGGTTGCCGAACATCAGGAAGCCAACCAGCGCCACGCTCTGCGGCGAAACAATGCCCGCGATCACCGTCACCACAATCGGGAACAGGATGCGCGTCGTCTTCGTGATCTTGCCCGGCGTGTATTCCATGCGGATCATGCGTTCCTTCTTCGTGGTAATCAGGCGGATGCAGAAGGGCTGCACAATCGGCACCAGCGCCATGTAGGAATACGCCGCGACGATAATCGCCGCCGTGTAGTTGCTTTTCAGCACGTTCGCAACGAAAATCGAGGTCGGGCCGTCCGCCGCGCCGATGATGGCGATGGAGGCCGCGTCCCGCAGCTCAAAGCCGAACAGGCTCGCCATCGACAGCGTAAAGAAGATGCCGAACTGCGCCGCCGCGCCGAAGAGCAGCAGCTTCGGGTCGGCCAGAAGCGGGCCAAAGTCGATCATCGCGCCGATGCCGATGAAGAGCAGCAGCGGGAAAAGCTCGTTCGCCACGCCCGCCTGAAACAGGGTTTCCAGTACCTCCACCGCGCCGGAGTTCGGCAGGTTGCACAGGATGCAGCCAAAGCCCATCGGCAGCAGCAGCGTGGGCTCCATCTCCTTGCAAATCGCCAGATAGATCATCACGCCGCCAATCGCCCACATGGCCGCCATCTGCCATGTCAGCGCGCTCAGGTTGCCCAGAATTTGCGACATCGTTTTTTCCTCCGTTTCCTCACAGGGTTGATTCCCCTCTATGATAAAACGGATTTTGCTTTCATGCAAGTTCTTTCGATTATTCTAATCATACCGTCTTTATGGACTGTTTTTGACCTTTGAAATCATTCGTCGCGGGGTATAACAATCCCGACCGCGTTTCGCCGCGGCCGGGATCGTTTATACTAATTCGCAGTTAAAATGCTTAACAGAGCGCATCAGATTTTTTGTTCTGACGAAGCCAAGTGAAGTGAGGCGTACTGGAGGTACGTTGAACGGAACGAGGCAAAGTCAGAGCGAAAAAGATGGTGCGCGGATTAAGCCATTTTAACAAGAATTAGTATTATTTCTTTTTTCGCCGTTTACATTTTAATCAGTTCGTATTTCCGCGTGCCCAACCCGATCTTCTCGGCGTGCTCAAGGCAGCTGCGCCACTCGGATTCCGGCGTGGAGTTGCGGAACGGGTCGCCCCAGTCGGCGAAACCCGGCTTCTTCATGTTGTCGGAAAGCTGGCTGTTCGGCATCGGGTTTGCCGCCATGCAGGCGTCCACACACGCCTGATCCAGCGCCAGCGGATCGAAAGACGCGAACATGCTGATATTCGGCAGAATCGGCGCGTCGTTCTCGCAGTGGCAATCGCAGTTCGGGGATACGTCCACAATCAGCGAGATGTGGAAGTTCGGGCGGCCGTCGATGACGGCCTTCGTGTATTCGGCCATGCGCGCGTTGAGCCGCTCGTTCGCGTCGCATTCATCAAAGCTGATCGCGTCGAAGTTGCACGCGCCGAGGCAGCGGCCGCAGCCCACGCAATGCGCGTGATCGACGCGCATCTTGCGCTTCTCCTCGTCAAACACCAGCCCGCCATTAGCGCACTCGCGCTGGCAGCGTCGGCACCCGCGGCACACGTCCTCGTCGATGCTCGGCTTGCCGTTGGAGTGCTGCTCGGTCTTGCCCGCGCGGGAACCGCAGCCCATGCCGATGTTCTTGATCGTGCCGCCAAAGCCGGTCGTCTCGTGCCCCTTGAAGTGGGTCAGGCTGATGAACACGTCCGCATCCATGATGGCGCGGCCGATTTTTGCGGTCTTGCAGTATTCGCCGTTGGGCACCGGCACTTCCACCTCATCCGTGCCGCGCAGACCGTCACCGATGATCACCTGACAGCCGGTGGTCATGGGCCAGAAGCCGTTCAGCTGGGCGCAGCTCAGGTGCTCCAGCGCGTTCTTGCGGCTGCCCGGGTACAGGGTGTTGCAGTCGGTCAGGAAGGGCATACCGCCCTGCTCCTTGCACAGGTCTGCCACCACCTTGGCGTAGTTGGGACGCAGAAAAGCCAGATTGCCCAGCTCGCCGAAGTGCATCTTGATGGCCACGAACTTGCCGTCCATATCAATGCTCTTGATGCCCGCCGCAATGCACAGGCGGCGCAGTTTTTCGGTCAGGCTGGTGCCCACAGGACACCGGAAGTCGGTGTAATATACAGTCGATGCTTCCATAGGGATCTCCTCCGTTTTTGACAATTTCAGGCGCGGCACTTTCCCGCCGCCGGATTCTCTCTTTATGGCTCCAGTATAGCACAAGGCCGAGGCCGGTGCAATTGCCCCGTAACGCAAAAAAGCCGCCCGGGCGGGCGGCTGGGGTGTTTGGGAGCGATTTACGCAATGGCGGTGATGGCAGCTACGGCCAGGACGATCAGGCCCAGCACGATGCGGTAAAGACCGAAGAACTTGAAGTTATGGCGCTTGACGTAATCCATCAGGAAGCGGATGGCGGCAAGGCTGACCACAAAGGCGACCACGCAGCCCACCACGAGAACAGCGATCTCGGTGCCGGTCATCGCAGCGCCGGAGAGAACAAACTTGACCACCTTGAGCAGGGACGCGCCCGCCATAACCGGGATGGCGAGGAAGAAGGTGAACTCGGCCACGCAGGCACGGGAGAGGCCCAGCAGCAGGCCGCCCACGATGGTGGCACCGGAGCGGGAGGTGCCGGGGATGATGGCCAGCATCTGCCACACGCCAACGATGAAGGCTTCGCGGTAGGTGATCTGTTCCAGCCGGGTGACATGCGGGGCGATGCGGCGGTTCTCCACAAGGATGAAGAGGACACCATACAGGATCAGCATGGCGGCGACCGTGATGTAATTGTAGAAGCGGGCCTCAAACCAGTCGTCCAGCGGGCTGATGATGAGCACCGGGATGGTGGCGGCCACTACCTTGAACCAGAGCTGCCAGACGGCAGGTTTGGAGCAGACACGGCCATGGCGCAGGCCGAAGGGCCAGAGCTTATTCCAGAACAGCACCACCACGGCCAGAATGGCACCCAGCTGGATGACCACCCGGAACATGGACATGAATTCTTCGCTGGCATTGAACTTGACAACCTGCTCCACAAGGATCATGTGCCCGGTGGAGGAGATGGGCAGCCACTCGGTAATGCCCTCCAC
>OIDZ01000343.1_pt1 | contig 14413 bp, 9 predicted proteins | sample 1581681 | NCBI WGS metagenome assembly OIDZ01 (sample SAMEA3882512, study PRJEB24775) | human gut metagenome | biome: human-associated habitat; feature: intestine environment; material: feces | place: Netherlands | collected 2009/2010
TAAGATTAACAAAAGAATCTACCAAAGATATCCTGGAAAATCTTTTAAAACGGAGCCCTAATAATTACGGCAAGTTCGAAGCAGCAGTAGCAGATATTCTTGCAAATGTAAAAGAAAAAGGGGATGAAGCTCTTTTTTCTTACACAAAAGAATTTGATAAAGTAGAGGTAACTCCGGAAACCATACGTGTAACCGAAGCGGAAATTGAAGAAGCCTATAAAGCAGTTGATGCATCCTTATTGGAAGTTATCCGCAAGGCACTTGTAAACATCCGCAGCTACCATGAGAAACAGCGTCAGAACAGTTGGTTTACCAGTACCGAAAATGGCACCATGCTTGGTCAGAAGGTAACACCATTAAATCGTGTAGGTGTTTATGTTCCAGGCGGAAAAGCAGTTTATCCTTCTTCTGTATTAATGAATATTGTGCCGGCAAAAGTGGCAGGAGTACCTCACATCGTTATGACCACACCTCCTGGGAAAGACGGTAAAGTAAATCCATCCACTCTGGTTGCTGCCAAAGAAGCAGGCGCTGATGAGATCTATAAAGTTGGTGGTGCACAGGCAATCGGAGCACTTGCTTATGGTACTGCAAGCATCCCAAAGGTAGACAAGATCGTAGGACCTGGCATCGCTGGTCCAAGTGAGATCCTTGTCCTTGCAGATGAAACTGCAAATGCACACTATGTAGCAGCAGATCTTCTTTCTCAGGCAGAACACGATGAGATGGCTTCTGCAATCCTCATTACTACCAGTACAGAACTGGCACAGAATGTAGAGAAAGAGATTGAAGGCTATCTGAAGGTTCTTTCCAGAAAAGAGATCATCGAAAAATCTCTGGAGAATTTTGGATATATCCTTATTGCAGAAGATATGGATGAAGCAATTGAAGCAGCGAATGAGATTGCTTCGGAACATATGGAAATTGTCACTAAGAACGCTTTTGAGGTAATGATGAAGGTACGAAATGCAGGCGCTATTTTCATTGGAGAGTACAGTTCTGAACCTCTTGGTGATTATTTCGCGGGACCGAACCACGTTCTTCCTACCAACGGAACAGCCAAGTTCTTCTCTGCACTTTCCGTTGACGATTTTATTAAGAAATCCAGTATTGTATATTATTCCAGGTCTGCATTACAGGAAATCCACAAGGACATCATCCAGTTTGCATCCTCAGAGCAGCTAACTGCACACGCCAACTCCATTGCAGTCCGCTTTGAAGAGGAAGATAAAAAGGAGCAGCCATGACAAGAGAAGCTACTGTTGAACGAAATACAAAGGAAACTAAAATTGCCATAAAGCTGAATCTGGACGGAACCGGAAAAAGCAGTCTGGATACAGGTGTGGGATTTTTCGATCACATGTTAGATGGCTTTACCCGCCACGGACTTTTTGATCTGGATATAAAGGTGAAGGGTGATCTTCAGGTTGACGATCATCATACCATTGAAGATACGGGAATTGTTCTTGGCACAGCTATTAAAGAAGCGGTTGGAGACAAGAAAGGAATCAGGCGTTACGGAAGCTGCATCCTTCCAATGGATGAGTGTCTTGTGCTTTGCGCCATTGATCTCGGGGGACGCCCGTATCTTTCCTTCGAAGATACGTTTACCAGTGAAAAAATTGGAGATATGTCCACAGAAATGGTGAAGGAATTCTTTTACGCCATTTCTTATGCGGCAGCCATGAATCTTCACATTAAGGTTCTAACACCGGGAAATAATCACCATATGGCAGAAGCCATGTTCAAAAGCTTTGCAAAGGCGCTGGATATGGCGGTAGCTTATGATCCTCGTATTACAGATGTGCTTTCTACGAAGGGAAGTCTCTAAAGGCAGAACAAACAGAATTACAATTAAGACGATATGATATATGCCACTTGTTTTCATTTTTTTTGAATTGAGCATGAAAGCAGGTGGCATAATTGCAGAAGAATTTTTCATAAAGGAGTATTAAAAATATGGAACAGAACCAATTAAAGTCCAAAATGTCCTGGTCAGATTTCAAATTAAACAGTGACGGCATGGTTCCGGTTATTGTGCAGGATTACAAAACAGACGAAGTTCTTATGCTTGCGTACATGAACGAGAAAGCATACCTTACCACTCTGAAGCTGGGAAAAATGACTTACTGGAGCCGCAGCCGCAACGAGCTCTGGACCAAAGGACTAACCTCCGGTCATGTTCAGTATGTGAAATCATTGACTATAGACTGTGATAATGATACAATTCTGGCAAAAGTAGAGCAGGTAGGGGCTGCATGCCATACCGGAAACCGGACATGCTTTTTTACCCCATTGCTCTAAAGCCTGTTTGAAAAATCATTCCTGCAATCTGCACGCCCCACTTTGCGATATATTTTGCAGAAAGCCTTTTTCAAACACGCTCTAAAAAAGACTGCAAAAGGTAAAATTATTACATGAAAAAACAAATGAAAAACGGTGTGATCAAAGTTTTGTTCCTGGTTCTGATTCTGGTAGGCGCGTATGGGCTGTGGTGTCATTTTCTTACAGATAATGTAATCTGGAAGAAGCTTAAAATAAACGGTATAGCCATTCAGGGAATGACCAAAGAGGAAGCCATTGACGCAATTTCAAAAGATTTTCAGGAAAAATATGAGAACACACAGATGACCATTACCCTGAATGGAAAGAACTTTAAGGTATCCATCTATCCTGTTCTCGGTCTTGATGTAAAATCAATTGTAGAAAGTGCCTATGCTCTTGGGCATAGTGCCTGGTTTACTCATGGAACCGACCGCATCGAACTGATGAACAGCAAGACAAAGGAAGAAGTCACCCTTATGCCGGAAGCCAGAAATAAAGACGAACTGGACAAGATTCTGGATGAGGCCGAAATTTCAAAGGGATCCACCACAATACAGACTTCCTGTGAACTTACAGATACAGAGCTGGTTATCACTAAGGGAAAAACCGGAATCGGTCCGGATATGGATGCATTGAAAGAAGCGATTCTAAAAGCAATTTCCATAGAAGATTATGAAGCTGTTATCGAATGTCCTACTATGAAGACACCGCCAGAGGAACTGGATCTGGAAGCCTATTATGAAAAAGTACATACAGATGCCACAGATGCTTCTCTGGGGGAAAATAATGAAATTATTCCGGCAGTTACCGGAATTTCATTTGATGTGAGGTCAGCTGCAAAGAAGCTGGAAAAAGCAAAAGAAGGGGCAAAGATTACCATCCCCCTTGAAATAACCCTGCCCGAAGTTTCTACAGAAGAGATAGAAGCCCTTCCTTATCTGAATCTTCTTGGTACTTATACTACATATGGCGGCGGTACCGAAAACCGTGTTGCCAATTTGAAGCTTGCCGTGGAAGCCTGTGATGGAGTGGAACTTCAGCCAGGACAGATTTTTTCCTACAACGATACTTTAGGTCCACGTACTGAGGAACGAGGGTACAGGGAAGCAACTGTAATTGTAGGAGGCGAACATGCCCAGGATATCGGAGGCGGAATCTGCCAGATTTCCACTACGTTGTTTATGGCATGCCTGCAGTCTGATCTGACCATTGTTGAGCGTCATAATCACGCTGCCCGAATTGATTATGTTGAGGATGGTCTGGACGCAGCAGTGGTGTGGGGAGGTCAGGATTTCCGTTTTCAGAATAATACTGCTTATCCAATTAAAATTGAAGCCTCTTACGATGAAAAAGAGGAAGCCGTAACGGTATCCATTTACGGAACCCAAACTGACAATAATACGGTAGAGATTACTACAGAGCATTCCGATCCAAACACCTGTAAAACCTACCGCAGTGTCTACGATGAGAATGGAACACTGCTCCGCACAGATGAAGTCGGGTACAGTAAATACAAGCAATAACCCTATAAATCTATTGATTTCGACATAACGGTCTGCTATAATGAGGTGAATTGAATAAATCCGTTTTCAGTGCCAGACATATCTGTCTGCTACAGCGTGCAGATTGTGGGAATATTTTTTCAACACGCTCTAAGAGGGAATCAGGTGAAAGTCCTGAACGATCCGGTCACTGTAAACAGGGAGTAGAATCCAGTGAAACCATTGGTATATTGCTGAGAAGGATGGATTCTGTGTTGATCTGTAAGTCAGGAAACCTGCTGAATTCGTTTAATGAAAGCTTCCGAAGAAAGTACTTCATTCTTATTAATATATTTGATAATACAATATATTGAATTTTTAGTGCCTGTTTTCTCAGAGGAAGCAGGCATTTTTTTGAAATAATCCTGTCAGGATTGCCCATTGTACAAACAGGCTCCAGAAGCAATTGGGATTTATTCAAATTATAAAATAATAGGAAGAATCGAGGAAAAAGAAATGAAAAGAAATTCAAAACGCTTTCTTGCACTGTTCCTTTCCGTCGCGATGACGGTCACTCCTGCTGTACTTACACAGGCAGAAAATGAGGATGCAAACGTACAGGTTTCTGTTACACCAACTCCAGAAACAGAGGCGGAGAAGACTGCTGTTGCTGCTGAGACTCCTGTGCAGGAGAACGCAACAGCTGAGGAAGAAAACACTGACACTACAGTAACTCCGGCAGCAGTGGATGCCTCTGCTGTGAAAGAGACACCTGCTGCTACAGAAACACCTGCCTCTGAGACCACTCCTGAGGTTACTGCATCACCTGCTGAAGAAAGCAAAAATGAGGAAGCAGAAGCTCCACAGCCTACAGCTGCACCAGAAACAACAGAAGAGGGCAAAACCGAAGAGACAGATAAACCAGAAACAAAGCCAGAGGATCTGAACCCAGATGGTTCCAACATGACCATTGACAAGGAAGATAACAGTGCATATAAAATGCTTAAAATCAAAAGCTCTTCTGCTGAATTAAATGGTGATAAAATTAAGATAACCCTCAATACTGACGGAAAGAACTATGAGAAGCTTTATCTTGGTTCTAAAGAAGATCCTGACGAAGCAAAAAATGCAGCAGCAATCGTTGGTACAGAAAATGAAGATGGTTATACTTTCATTTTTGAGGTTCCTGCCAGTGAACAGGTCCAGACTTTCAGCATCGTACCATTTTCTGTAAAAAATCAGAAATGGTACACAAATATGGCTTTGAAACTGAACGTTCCAGGAATGAAAGCCCCGGAACCAACAGCTACTCCAGAGCCAACTGCAGCCCCTGAGCCAACTGCCACTCCACTGCCAACTGCAGCTCCAACCCAGGCACCATCTCAGAATGAAATTACAGACGCCGGAATCAAGCTTGAAAAAGAAAACGGTAATGAATTTGCAATGTTCGTAATCACCGGTTCCACAATAAAGGTTTCTGCGGACAAATATATAGTCACACTTTCTACTGCAAAACAGAATTATGACATGATCTATCTTGGCAGTTTCAATGACTCCGATAAAGAAGCAAATGCCATCAAAGGAGTTGAAAACAGTGCAGGAGGCTATACCTACACTTTTGAAGTTACTGCAAGCAAGGAAGCTCAGACAATAGCAGTCGTTCCTCATTCCAAGAAGAGCCAGAACTGGTACAAGGGTATATTGACGATTACCGTACCGGCAGTTCCAGGATATGGAGAGGCTGTTCCAACACCGGAACCAACTGTTTCTCCGGCGCCTACCGGAGCACCAGTTGAGACTCCGGCACCAACTGAAACTCCAGTGCCAAGCACAACTCCGGAAGCAACCACCACCCCAGAGCCAACAGCAACCCCTGCTCCAGGCAGCTGTGCAAGCGGAATTTATAATATTACAGTAAACTCCAGTTCCTCTATGTTCCGTGTAATTGACTGTGTCCTTACTTCCAAAAACGGAAAAATGACAGCTGTTCTTACTTTAAGCGGAACTGGTTACGACTATCTATGTCTGGGAACAAAAGAAGAAGCTGCCGCAGCAGATTCCTCCACCTGGGTTCCATATGTGGCAGACGCAAATGGCAAATATACATATGAGATTCCTGTTGAAGCCCTGGACAATGGAATTGCAGTTGCTGCTTTTTCCCACAAAAACCAGATCTGGTATGACAGGATCCTGACTTTCCAGTCCAGCACTTTAAATAAGATAGGTGACGTACAGGATGATCCGCAGCCAGATACTGCTCCTGACACAACAATCACAGCAACTCCTGCACCCACTGCAAAACCAAATAAAAAACCGACAGCAACTCCTACACCAACAGCAACTCCAAAGCCAGACAAGAAACCGGAAGAGGAATCCAAATACGAATCTGACTTAAGCGGCGGAACAGTATCTGTAAACAGTTCTACTACATTAGCAGATGGAACCTATACTCCTGACAGCTTCTCCTGGTCTGGTGGTTCTGGAAAGGTCAGCATTTCCTGTAACAAAGTTACGGTAACAAATGGTCAGGCATATGCGACTATTGTATTCAGCAGTGAATATTACGGTTATGTAAAAGCCAATGGAAATAAATACTACGGTGCATGCGGCGGCGGAACTTCTACTTTCACAATTCCGGTAGCACTGAACCAGAATAATACGATCATTGGTATGACAACCAGAATGTCCCAGGCTCATGAAATCACTTACACCATTTATATCGCTTTAAAGGGTGCAAACGATCCGAAGAAAACAGACAAGGATAACCCGGCAGATGACAACAGCATGCTTTCCACAGGAAACAAGAAGCTGGATGATTCTGCACCAGAGATCACAGGTCTTGAGTATAAAGACGAAACTACTCTTGAGCATGCAAAATACTTTAAGCTTTATCACTACGCAAAGGGCATTACCCTTCTTGAAGTAGATATGACAACAGATACTGCAAGAAAACCGGAAACTGTTGATTCCGGAAAAGAAAATGCAAAAACAGAAGCTGCTGATTCCCAGGAACTTACAGGTACAGAAAAGCTCTACATGGGCAATGTTGTAAAATACCTGATCGTACCTGAGGGTGCTGTTATCCCTGCAGGACTTGATAAAGATGTAATCGTGATCAACCAGCTGGTAGAATCTGCTTATGTGGCTTCCACAGATGCTCTTAACATTTTGGATAAGCTTGATCTTACAGACAAAGTTACTGCTCTTGGAATGGAAAAAGAGGACTGTACGGTAGACAGCCTTACAGCTGCTCTGGAAGATGGTTCCGTAACTTTTGCAGGAAAAGATGAAGATACAGATTACAAAGCTCTTGTAAAGAGTCAGTGCGGTATTTCTATCCTTTCTTCTGATATTCTCCCGACAAAGGAAGCAGACACAGAAGCAAAAGAAAACCTTCTGAAAGATTCCGCAGAGAAATATTCCACTCTGAAAATCCCGTTTATCGTGGACCGTTCTGCAGATGAAAAGGATGACAATGCAAAAGCTGAGTGGGAAAAAGCTTACGAAGCAATTTTTGTAACTGATGAGGAAGAATAAATTACTATTCTTCACCATATGCACAGTAGCAAGAATAATCAGCAGGAGAAAATAAAAATGTATGACAAAAAGCTGAAATATAAAATTTTAAGTATTTTTGCAGCAACAGTTATGACATTTACTGCCATTACTCCGGTATGGGCAGAAGAGGAGAACCTGGAAGCAGATGCTTCCGGGGAGACTTCTTCTGACACATCAGAAAAAAATGCTGCACCTGAAATTGCAGGTCTGACCTATGAATCCGCCATGGATCTGTCTTTTGCAGAATGCTTTGATGTGTATTATTATAATGACGGTTACAAACTTCTGGACATCCATGATGATGCCAGATATCTGATCGTCCCAGAGGGCAAAGAGGCACCTGATGATCTGGATCCTGAAATCCAGATCCTTCAGCAGCCACTTGACACCATCTACATGGCAGCCACTTCCCCGATGGCATTGTTCGATGCAATCGGAAGTGTAGACTCCATCAAGCTGTCAGGTCTCGATGCTTCCGGCTGGTATATCCAATCAGCAGCTGATGCTATCAATAACGGCGAAATGACTTTTGCGGGAAAATACGATGAACCGGATTACGAACTTCTGGTAGGTGACGACTGTGATCTTGCAATAGAGTCTACCATGATCCTTCATGCACCGAAGGTACAGGAGATGATCGAAACTCTTGGAATTCCTGTTTTCACCGACCGCTCCAGCTATGAGAGCCAGCCCCTTGGACGTACAGAGTGGATCAAGCTTTATGGCGCAATGATGAACAAAGAAGAGGAGGCAAAGACCTTTTTTGACCAGCAGGCACAGGTTATTGAGAAGCTAAAGGACTTTACAAATACGGAAAAAACAGTTGCGTTTTTCTACATCAATACCAGCGGTTCTCCTGTAGTACGTAATCCTAAAGATTATATTTCCAGTATGATCGAGATTGCCGGTGGAAGAAATGTATTCGCAGATCTTCAGGATGACAGTGGAAAAACTTCCGTTGCCATTACCATGGAGGAATTCTATAATACTGCGGCAGATGCAGATTATCTGATCTACAACTCCAGTATTGATGCGTCTGTAAAAAGCATAGACGATCTTCTTGCAAAAGAAAGTCTGATGGCTGATTTTAAAGCCGTAAAAGAGGGAAATGTCTGGGTAACTGATGATTCCATGTACCAGCATACAGATACAATTGGTGAACTGATCACAGATCTGAACCTGATGCTTACCGGCGGAAGTGAAGAGGATATGACTTTTCTTCATAAGCTGAGCTGACAGCAGGTTCTGTTGTAAATGAAACAAAAATGGAGAAAAATAAAATGAGCAATCAATCCGCTGGAACCAGCTTCCACATGGAAAATTTTAAGAGACGATCTCGTTATGCTATGGTTTTCATTCTGCTGATCCTGGCTTTTGGCCTGATCACAGTTTTGAATATCAACACAGGAAATGTTCATATTTCTCTGTCTGAGATTATAGATATCCTGCTGAAAAAAGCCACAGATACAAAAGAATACAGCATCATCTGGAAAATCCGTCTTCCCAGGATCCTGATGGCTGCCATTCTTGGAGGTGCCTTATCCCTATCTGGTTTTCTTCTCCAGACCTTTTTTGAAAATCCCATTGCAGGACCTTTTGTTCTGGGAATTTCTTCCGGTGCGAAAATGGTAGTAGCTCTTACCATGATTTATTATCTTGGCAGAGCCGTAAACGTAACTTCTTACACTCTGATCATTGCAGCTTTTATTGGTTCCCTGATTTCCATAGGTTTTATTCTTCTGATTTCAAAAAGGATCAAGCACATGGCCACCCTTCTGGTTGCCGGAATCATGATTGGCTATATCTGTTCTGCAGTAACTGATTTTGTGGTAACTTTTGCAGATGATTCCGATATTGTAAATCTTCACGGATGGTCACAGGGAAGCTTCTCCGGTATGAGCTGGAGTAACGTTTACATTTCCTGTGTGGTGGTAGGAATTACCCTGATCCTGACTTTCCTGCTGTCAAAGCCCATCGGTGCTTATCAGCTGGGAGAAGCTTATGCACAAAGCATGGGCGTAAACATCAAATTCTTCCGCGTTGCTTTGATTTTGCTTTCCAGTATTTTATCAGCAACTGTAACTGCTTTTGCAGGACCGATTTCTTTCGTTGGAATTGCAGTCCCATTTCTGATGAAAAGAAGCTTCGGCACATCCAGACCACTTATAATCATTCCGGGAACATTCCTGGGCGGTGCAGTTTTCTGTATGATGTGTGACCTGATTGCCAGAATGGCTTTTGCCCCTCTGGAGCTGAATATCAGTACCGTTACCTCCATCTTTGGAGCACCTGTTGTTATTTTCATGATGTTGCGGAAGAAGAGAGGAAACTGAAATGGATAATTACTATTTTCATATGGATAACCTTTCTGTCGGTTATGATAAAAAGGCCTTAATTCATGATATCTGTATTGGAATAAAAAAAGGGGAGATTGTAACTCTCATTGGTCCAAATGGTTCTGGTAAATCTACGATTCTGAAAAGTATCACAAGACAGCTGCAGATCATTGGTGGAAAAGTTTACTTTGATGATCGTAATCTGAATTCTTTTTCCTATAAAGAGCTTTCCACACGCATGGCAGTAGTTCTTACGGAACGAATGCGTCCGGAGCTTATGACCTGTCATGATATTGTGGCAACCGGACGCTACCCTTATACAGGCAGACTCGGTATTCTTTCCAGAGAGGATGAGGAAAAGGTAGAGGAAGCCATGAGAGCGGTGCACGCGGAATCGCTTGGCAGTCGTGACTTTAACAACATCAGCGACGGCCAGCGTCAGAGAGTGCTTCTTGCCCGTGCGATCTGCCAGGAACCGGATATTATTATTCTGGATGAGCCAACCTCTTTCCTTGATATCAAACATAAGCTGGATCTTTTATCCATTCTTCGGGATATGGCAAAAAAGAAGCAGATCACAGTTATCATGTCTCTTCACGAAATCGATCTGGCACAGAAAATTGCAGATAAGATCATCTGCGTAAAGGGAGATACCATTTCTCATTTTGGAAAGCCGGAAGATATTTTTGAAGAGAACATGATCAAGGAGCTGTATGAGATCAACAATGGATTTTTTGATCCCCTGTTTGGAAGTATTGAGCTTCCGAAACCAGACGGAGAAGCGAAAACTTTCGTAATCTGTGGAAACGGCACTGGTATTCCCATATTCCGTCAGCTGCAGAAAGAGCATACACCTTTTATTGCAGGTATTCTTTACACCAATGACGTGGATTACCGCCTGGCAAGACTATTGGCTTCAAAGGTGATCACGGAAGAACCCTTCATGGAAATCAGTGAAGAAGCCTTCCAGAAGGCGCAAAAAGCCATGGAAAGCTGTGAGAGGATAATCTGCACGGCTGTTCCGGTTGGAAGCTGCAATAAGCGGTTAGGAGAGCTTATAGATGCAGCGAAGAAGAGCGGGAAAACAGAGTTTGTATAATTCTGCCTTGCGGGATTCTTTGATTCCGTTTCTTTACAGGACTCATTTTTTACGTTATACTGAGTTCACCGAAAGAAGGAGAGGACTCGTTTTATGAAAAAAAATATATTTACAAAAGACAACCTGATGTTCTTTATCATTCTAAATCTGGGATTGATTTTTACAGCGGTTGGAATTGCCATTTTTAAAACACCCAACCATTTCGCATTTGGTGGTACATCTGGTCTGTCTATTATCCTTTCTACCTTATTTCCGAAATGGAATGTAGGTGCATTTATGTGGATCGTCAATGCAGCACTTGTTGTACTTGGATTTTTCTTCCTTGGAATCCGCTCCATGGGCTGGACTGTCTATTCCTCTTTTGCCCTGTCTTTCTATGTAAGTGCCTGTGAAGCTATTTATCCCCTTAGTTCGCCACTTACACATGACGTGTTCCTGGAGCTGTGTTTTGCAGTTATTCTCCCAGCAGTGGGAGCTGCTATGGTATTTAATGTCGGTGCCTCCACTGGTGGTACTGATATTGTGGCAATGATTTTGCACAAATATACCAGCCTTGAGATCGGGCGTGCCCTTTTGGTCAGCGACCTGGGAATCGTACTGATCGCAGCTTACCTTTACGGTGCCCAGACCGGACTTTACTGTATTCTTGGAATGATCCTGAAATGCACTGTAGTAGACAGTGCTATTGAGAGTCTGAATCTGAGAAAGGTATGTACGATCATTAGCAAATATCCGGAGCAGGTAGAAGAGTTCATCATCAATGACCTGCATCGTTCTGCCACAGAGCAGAAGGCCTTTGGCATCTATACCAAGAAGGAGCAGAAGGTAATGATGACTGTGCTTACCCGAAGCGAGACCAACCGTCTTCGTATTCATTTAAGACAGATTGATCCCCATGCATTTATTACTATTGTAAACAGCAGCGAGATCATTGGAAAAGGCTTCCGTTCTATCTGATGCCTGCCAGCTAATGCAGAAGACTGATTTTTCCATAACAGAACAGTCTGATGAAGCTTGATTTTAAAACCAGAAAGGAATACAGGCCATGATTTCCAAAACCATGCGAGCAATTCTCCACACCCTTTCCTACGGCAATATCGAAGTGGAATCCTCCCGCAGACTGGTGGACATTAAGAAGCTGGATGCCATGAATATTTTTCTGAAAAAAATGGATATCCAGATTTTCAACGGGGACTACGAAATCCCTCTGCGGATTTATTTTCCTACTGAAGAAGCCATGACAAACGGGGTGGAAAAAGGCCATACTTTTCCAGTTCTTCTATTTTTTCATGGCGGAGGATGGGTGACAGAAAGTGTGGATACCTATAACCGTGTATGTGCCAGAATGTCCCAGTCTACCGGTCATATTGTAGTATCCGTGGAATACAGGCTTGCTCCTGAATACCGTTTTCCAACGGCTCTGATGGACTGTTATGCAGCAGCGAAAGCGCTTTACACCAATAAGCTGATCCTGAATACTGATCCCCGGAAAATAACTATCATGGGTGACAGTGCCGGAGGAAATCTTGCAGCCGCAGTTGCTCTTATGGCAAGAGACAAGGGCGACTTTCAGGTATTCCGGCAGATTCTTATTTATCCAGCCTTATATAATACCTATACAACCGCATCTCCCTATGCCTCTGTGCAAAAGAACGGCACCGACTACCTGCTTACTGCAGTGAAAATGCAGGATTATCTGAATCTGTATGAGAGCTGTCCGGAGGATCGGGTCAACCCTTATTTTGCACCTCTTCTGGCAAGAGATTTTTCTAATATGCCAGAAACCCTGATTCTCACAGCAGAGTTTGATCCTCTTCGTGATGAAGGCGAAGATTATGGAAAAAAACTGGCAGAGGCTGGTAATTATGTGGAAGTACACCGGATCAAAGATGCACTTCACGGCTTTTTTGCTCTTGGAATCCGCTTTTTCCATGTGCAGGAAAGTTTTTCTTATATGAACGAATTCTTAAAAAGGGAAGTGTGAAAATTGAAAGAAGGATATTCGAACTGGAGAAAACTGGATAACGCGGCCCTTGCTTTTCCTCTGGTAACTGGCAAAAATGATACCAGAGTATTTCGTTTTTACTGTGAACTAAAGGAAAATGTAAAACCGGAGCTTCTCCAGGCCGCTCTTGAAAAAACCATGGAAAAATATCCTCTGTTTCAGATGGTTCTCCGAAAAGGATTATTCTGGTTCTACCTGGAACACAGGGATATTCGTCCAATTGTAAAGGAAGAGAAGAAGCCTCCATGCAGCAGGCTGTATATTCCAGACAAAAAGAATCTTCTTTTTCAGGTCAGCTATTATGAAAAAAGAATCAATTTTGAAGTTTTCCATGCACTGACAGATGGTACCGGGGCAATGCATTTTCTCCAGGAACTGGTAAGCAATTATCTGAAAAAGGCTCACCCGAAACAGGATCTGCCTTCTCTTCCAGTCACGGATATGAGCACCCCCGGTGATCAGGAGGAGGATAGCTTTTCCCAGTATTATTCCTCGGATATTCCCGGAAATTCTGAGAAAAAACCTCGCGCTGTCAGACTTCAGGGAGAACGGCTGCTTCATGAGGATATGCATATTACAGAGATTGTACTTCCGGTAAAAGAGCTTCATGCAAAAGCAAAAGAATACGGTGTCTCCATAACCATTCTGATCACAGCCATGTTTCTTTGTTCCATCCATGAGGAAATTCCCAAGAGCAGGCAAAATCGCCCCATTGCCCTTATGGTTCCTGTAAATCTGCGGAATTATTTTCCCTCACAGTCTATGGCAAATTTTTTTGGCTGGATAGAAGTGGGACATGATTTTTCCCAAACTTCTGATTTTACAGAAATTCTGGCTCACGTGAAAGAGCAGTTTGCCGCAGAACTGGTAGAAGAGAAAATTGCCAGACATATGAATAGCTATGTCCGTCTGGAGAAAAATCCGGTCATCCGTGCAGTTCCCCTGGAAATAAAGAAATATTTCCTTATGCTGGGAGCAAACCTAAGCTCTAGAAGCATTACGGCTGTTTATTCCAATATTGGAATTCTTCGTTTTCCAAAGGAGTATAACCAGTACATTGACCGTTTCGGAATTTTCGCAAGTACCAACTCCATGCAGCTTTGTTCCTGTTCTTACGAAAACGAAATGGTTCTTGGATTTACCTCCAAGCTTCCCAAGGATAATATTCAGCGAAATTTTCTGAACATGCTGAAAAAAGAAGAAATTCCTTATACAGAAAAAACCAATAATTTCCCCGGCTGTTCCCTGAAAGAGAAAAAGGAGGCGCAGAGAATCGTGCAGGTTTTCAATTTTGTCTGCATTGCAGCTGCAATTCTCTGCGGCATGATCAATTACCTTACACGGGAAAAACTGGACTGGTTCTGGTTCGCCGCAGCTGGCTGTCTTTGCGGATGGCTAATCGTAGCGGTTGCTTATGCCAAACGGAGGAATATCTTAAAAAACGAGATCATACAGTTGATCCTGGTAACTATTATCGCTGTTCTGTGGGACAAATATACCGGATGGCATGGATGGTCTCTGGATTTTGTCCTTCCATTTGGCGCTCTTGCAGTGCTTGGCTCTATACCCGTGATCGTAAAAGTACAAAAGCTGGAAAAAGAAGAGTATC
>OIDZ01000349.1_pt1 | contig 14233 bp, 11 predicted proteins | sample 1581681 | NCBI WGS metagenome assembly OIDZ01 (sample SAMEA3882512, study PRJEB24775) | human gut metagenome | biome: human-associated habitat; feature: intestine environment; material: feces | place: Netherlands | collected 2009/2010
GCAGCAGCCGCCTGCCGTCGCGAAGAGCACCATACAGGCGGGCAGGCGCGTCTCCGGCTCACGCAGAATCGCCGCCAGACAGAGCATGCACAGCGGCAGCCACGCGCCCATCCCCGCGCCGGGGCACAGGAGCATCGCGCCGAGGGCGAGCGTCAGCGTCCTACGCAGGGCAGAGGCCGTCTTCTCCTGCTTCAGCCACGCGCACAGACCGATGAACATGGCCAGCGCGGCAAACGTCAGGCCGTGCATCAGCATCTCAAAATGCGCCTGCGTGTAGACCTCCGGCGCGTTTGTCACCGCGTCGATCTCCGGGAATACGCGAATCAGCGCGTATTCCGGCATTTCCTCCATGGCCGCGCGCGGGAACGCGCTCATCAGGTTCGGAACACCCGCCGCATACTCCGGCACGGCGAAATTCGCGGTGAACAGGCTGCCCGCCGCGCGCCCGGCAGGCACGCCGCCAGCGCGACGAGTGCCGCCAGCGCGGCATGCCGCCCCTTCGCGCCGCTCCGTCTGCCCAGCAGGGCGACCAGCGGCAGGGCATACAGCGCCGCGCCGGACAGCGCAAACGCCGCGCCGTAGAGCAGCATGCCGCCCTGCGGATGCTTTTCATCCAGCAGCGTCAGCGCGGCGACGAGTAGCAGCGCGCCGAGCGCGTCGATCTGCGGGGCGCTGCCCGCCGTCAAAAAGCCCTGCGGCAGAATCAGGCAGAGCAGCAGCAGCGCTTCGCCGCGCAGCCCCCAGCCCCGGCGATCCGCCGCATGCGCCGCCAGCACGGCCATCAGCAGGAACGCGCCCATGCACGCGAGCTTGAGCATATACATGTCGTAAATCGGCCCGCGCGTCAGAAGATACAGCGCCGTCACCGCCGGGGCGGAGAGGTTGAGCCGCATGTCGTTCATCGCCGAAAGCCCCGCCGCGTCCATCCGCCGGATGAACGGGAGCATCTGCTCGACGAACAGATACGACTTGTGGTTGATACCCATCAGCAGAATCACAAGCCCGACGGTCAGCAGAAGCTGCCTGACCGCCAGCCGCCAGAAGCGCTCGTGATACAGCAGCGCCGCCAGCAGCACGAAAAGCTGCACCGCCGCCGTCAGGGCGATATACAGCGCGCGGTTGCGCCAGCCGCCGATGTCGTTCAGGTTGCCCAGCGGGCCGCCGCCGACGTTGTAAAGCGCCAGCAGCAGGGAAAGCGCTGCCGCCAGCGCCGCGCCGAGCGGCAGCGCATGGCGATCCAGCCATGCCGAAAGGGCGTTCAGCTTCGTCTTCATGCGGCCTCGCCTCCCTTCATCGCCAGCGCCGCGCGGTTTTTGCGCATCTTGCGGAGCACATCCCGCGAGATGACGACCAGCGCCGCCAGCATCATCAGCGCCAGAATCCGCATGTCTGCCGGGCGCTGGCGGGTGATAAAGGGCATGTAGCTCATCAGCGAGGCGCTGACCACCAGCAGCGGCATGAACCGCCTGTCCCGATAGCGGGCGGCGTAGAGCACGGAGAGCATATCCGCCAGGAAGAAATAGCGGTCGTGCATTTTCGGCATCACAAACGGCAGGAAAATCGCGAAGAACAGCGCGAAATCCAGCGTCATCTCCGGCGTGATTTCCTTCGCGTGTATCAGCCAGTAGACGACGACCAGCAGCGTCAGCAGAATACAGGCGTAGAGCGCCGCGTTCTGGTACGTCGGCGTGAGCGCCTGATCGATGTACGCGTTGGTCGCCTCGCCGTCGATGCCGGACAGATAGCGCAGCCACGTAAATTCCTGCCGGTTGGCAGATTCGCGCAGCGGGAAGAACGTATAGAGGTTCGGCGCGTTGTAAAAGAGCCGATCGTAATACTGCCCCATCGACTGATTGGCGTACACGCTCACAGCGTCCGCAAACGAGCGTCCGGCGATCAGCGCCGGGAGCATCGTCACCAGATACGTCGCCGCGAAGACCAGCGCGTGCCTCGGCTTGTATTCCCCGTGAATCAGCGCCAGCAGCACGACCGGGAAAAAGAAGATGGTTTGCAGCTTGAACGCGAACGCCAGCGAAAGCATGACCGCCGCGCCGACGGGCTTCTTCGTCTTCATCCAGTACAGGCTCATAACGATTAAAAACACGTACACCGTGTCACACTGCCCCCAGCACGCGCCGTCGATCAGCGTCGTGGGCAGGGCGCAGACGATCAGCATCACCGGCAGCGCAGCCTTTTTCCCGGCGAAATGCCCCGCCGCCTGCATCATCGCCAGCGCGAGGGCATAGTCAAAGATCACCGTGAAGAATTTAATCAGATACAGGTCGTGCAGCGGCGTTTTGGCGATCATCAGCATCACATACTGGTACAGCAGGTTGTAATCGCCGACGTTTTCGCCCAGCGTGTAAAAGCCGCCCTCGCGGAACACCTTCACCCAGCCGCTCAAAAAAGCGTTGTAATCCGCCGTCTGATAGTCGAGCATGCTGACCCGCGCCAGCATCGTCAGCGCGATCACCGTGCAGCTCAGCAGCAGCGCGCCGCGCTCGGGCTTTTGCAGCCGCGCGACAAGCGCCATCGCGCCGCCCGCGACCAGCGTAAACAGCGCCGCAAGGCTCAGCGTCTGCCCCCATGTGCCCGCGTATTCCAGCCGCGCGCGCATATAAACCGCCAAAGCGGCAAACAGCATCAGCGTCATAAGGCCACACGTGACAGCCGCGCGCCTGTTCTCTTTCATCCTTCCTTTTTCCCCCTTATGTAAACTGCTTTTTATTATATCATCATCCATGAAACGGCGCAACCGCCCCGACCTGCCAACTGGCATGGTCAAAAACTTGCAATCTGGCTCTTTACGCCATGCCAGATTGTGCTATAATGCCCTTATTCCATCAAGGGCGCATCGCCCGCAAAGAGAGGTTTTTGTTATGGCTCACACGACGACCCGCGAACAGAAAACGCGCATGCTCTGCACCGCCGGCCTGATGGCCGCGCTGGCCTGCGTCTCCAACTTCATCAGCATTGCCACCCCGGCTTCCCGCATCCACATCGGCAACGCGGTCTGCGTGCTCTGCGGCCTGATTCTCGGCCCGGCCTACGGCTTCTTCGCCGCCGGCGTGGGCAACGCGATTTTTGACATCATCGGCGGCTACGGGATGGAGTTCGTCATCACCTTCATCAACAAGGGCGCCATCGCGCTCGTCACCGGCCTGATCGCCTACAAGGCCGCCGGCAAGGAGACCCTCGAGGGCAGGGATCACGCCCGCGTGATCGTCGGCAGCATCCTCGGCGCGCTGACCTACACCGCGCTGTACCTGCTCAAGTCCTACATCAAGCTGCGCTTCACCACGGCGGACGTCGATCCCGTCGCGATTCAGGCGACGATGCTCTCCAAGGCGGCAAGCAGTCTGTTCAACGCCGCGTTCGCCTTCGTGGTCGCGCCGATCTTCTTTAACGTGCTGCGCAAGCCGCTGCGCCGCCTCGGCCTGTACAGCAAGGATTAAATCCGCTCGCCCCACCGGATCTTTCTGGCCCGCTTCCAAAGCGGGTCTTTTTTTGTGACCGTCAGCGTCCTCTCCCCGTCCGCCTCGCAGACGGGCAGCAGGATGCGCCCCGGCGCGATCTGCGCGTGGCGGAGCAGCCGCGCGCGGCACGGATGCACCGGCGGCTCGCGCGTCAGCGCCAGATAGCTGAATTTCTCGTCCTCAAACGGCGCGTCGCCGCCCTTGAGCGCCTTGTGCAGCCGCGTCCGCTGGACGCGGACGGCGAAGTGGCACCAGTTTTCCCCCGTCATCGGGCAGGTTTCGCTTCCCGCCGGGCACGGCGCGGCAACATATGCGCCCAGCGCGGCCAGATGCGCCCGAACGGCACGCAGGTTCGCAAAGCCCTGCGGCGTGCCCGGCTCGATGAGGACGAGCATCTGCTCGCAGGCGTTCCAGAGCTTTTCCGCCACCGGCAGGCGCATGGCAGCCTCCAGCTCGCCGAGCATATACCCCTCGCAGACGAGCTGTGCGCGGGGCAGCGGCTCCCTCGCCGTCAAATCGCAGGCCGCCCACTGCGCCTGCACGCCCCCGGCCTCAGCCATCAGCCGCTGGCCGACGGCGCGCATCGCCGCCTCACGCTCCAGGCACGTCGCCCGCTCCAGCGCCAGCAGCGAATCCGCCGCGAACGTCACAGCGCCCGTCCCCGCGCCGCAATCCAGCATCGTCCGGGGCGCAAGGCCGCTCGCCTCCAGCGCCTCGGCCAGCGCCGCCCTCGCCGCCTCCACCGTCGCGGGCATCCGGGACAGCGCATAGGCCGCCGCCTCGCTCTCGCGCGTCAGCAGGCGCTTTCCCTCGCCCGTCTTGAGGCGATACGCCTCGCTGATGGCGCGCGCATCCCTTTCGAGCGTTCCCCTTGTGTAATCCGCCGCGACCGCTTCCAGCGCGCTCTGCCAATCCGTCATATTGTCCTCCGTCGCTTTATCTGCTTTTAATCCCGTTTATTGTAAACGATGCACCGCCAAAAAGCAATAAAACGGGGCTGTCAAGCTTAAACCAAACATTTCAAGAAACAACTGTCTAAGCATTTTGGATATGGGGCTTTGCCCCATCGCCCCACCAAAGGGCTTTCCGATCGCCCTTTGGAAACCTTCGGGCGCAAATACCTAGTTTTATTCCTGAAATATCGGTGTTGTTAGCTTGACAGCCCCCTGTTTTTTTCGTATGGGACTTACTTTTCAATCGGCCCGACCATTTTTTCCGGCCGAACGATCCGGTCAAACGCCTCCGCGGTCAGGAAACCGAGCCTGACGGCGGCTTCCCGCAGGGTGATCCCCTCGGCGAAGGCCGTTTTGGCCACCTTCGCCGCGTTCTCATAGCCGATATGCGGGTTGAGCGCGGTGACGAGCATCAGCGATTCATCCAGATACGCCTGAATCTTTTCGCGGTTGGGTTTGATGCCGCGCGCGCAGCGCAGCTCGAAGGAGCGCATCACGTCGCCCAGCAGCCGCGCGGATTGCAGAAAATTATAGATGCAGACCGGCATGAACACGTTCAATTCGAAATTGCCCTGTGACGCGGCCATGCCCACGGCCACGTCGTTGGCCATCACCTGCACGGCCACCATCGTCATCGCCTCGCACTGGGTCGGGTTGACCTTCCCCGGCATGATGGAGCTGCCCGGCTCGTTCTCCGGGATGAGCAGCTCGCCGATGCCGCAGCGCGGGCCGGAGGCCAGCAGGCGCACGTCGTTGGCGATCTTCATCAGATCCGCCGCGAGCGCCTTGAACGCGCCGTGGAGATAGACCAGCTCATCCTTGCTGGTGAGCGCGTGGAACTTGTTGGGCGCGGTGACAAAGCGCTTGCCGGTCAGCGCGGAAATCTCCTGCGCGACGGTCTCGCCGAACGCCGGCAGGGCGTTCAGCCCCGTGCCGACCGCCGTGCCGCCCAGCGCCAGCTCGCGCACGCCTTCCATCGCGCCGCGAATCATGCGCTCATCCCGGCGGAGGGAGGACGACCAGCCGCTGATCTCCTGCCCCAGCGTCAGCGGGGTCGCATCCTGCAAGTGGGTGCGGCCGACCTTAATCACGTCGGCATATTCCGCGCTGAGGCGCTCAAACGTCGCCGCGAGCCCGTCAAGCGCCGGCAGGACATGATCCTCCGCCGCCGTCAGCGCCGCAATATGCATCGCCGTCGGGAAGGTATCATTGGAGCTTTGGGATTTGTTCACGTGGTCGTTGGGGTGCACCAGCTTTTCGCCCAGCAGGGCGTTCGCGCGCGCGGCGACGACCTCGTTGACGTTCATGTTGCTCTGCGTGCCGCTGCCCGTCTGCCAGACGACGAGCGGAAATTCGTCGTCGAGTTTGCCCGCCAGAATTTCATCGCAGGCGGCGGCAATCGCGTTCGCGCGGCGCGCATCCAGATTGCCGAGCTTGCAGTTGGCCAGCGCGGCCGCCTTTTTCAGCACGGCGAACGCATGGATGATCTCCTGCGGGATTTTCTCCGTGCCGATCGGGAAATTTTCGTGGCTGCGCTGGGTCTGCGCGCCCCAGCAGCGGTTCGCGGGAACGCGAACCTCGCCCATCGTGTCGTGCTCAATGCGGTAATCCATGTCGTTGTTCCTCCGATGCTGATTTGGGGCGGTTTCCGGCGCTTCCCGTCAGCAGACGATATTCAGCAGGCGGCCCGGCACGAAGATGATCTTCTTCACCTGCGCGTCGCCGACGAGCTTCTTGACCGTCTCGTTCTCCAGCAGCTTCTCGCCGTCGTCCTTGCCCAGCGAGGCGGGCACCATGATGCGGCCGCGCACCTTGCCCTTGATCTGCACGGCGATTTCCACCTCGTCCGCGACGAGCTTGTTTTCGTCGTAGGTCGGCCAGCTCTGCGTATAGATCGGCTCGCCGAAGCCGCAGATCTCCCACATTTCCTCCGTCATGTGCGGGGAAACCGGGTTCAGGCACAGCAGCAGGGCGCGCAGTTCGCCGCGCGTCACGCTGCCGCGGGTGTAGATTTCGTTGACGTAGGACATCATCGCCGCGATGGCGGTGTTGTACTTCATGCGCTCGTAATCCTCGGAGACCTTCTTAATCATCGCGTTGACCGGGGCCTCCATCTCGTGGCGCACGCCTTCTTCGTCCGTCAGGATATCCTGCAGGCGCCAGACGCGCTCGATGAAGCGGCGGCAGCCGCGCGCGCCCTCGGTCGACCACGGAATCGCCTGATCGAACGCGCCCATGAACATCTCGTACATGCGGAACGCATCCGCGCCGATTTCGGCGATGGTGTCATCCGGGTTGATGACGTTGCCGCGGGATTTGCTCATCTTCTCGCCGTTCGCGCCGAGGATCATGCCGTGGCTGGTGCGCTTTTTATAGGCCTCCGCGTTCGGAATCGCGCCGATGTCGTAGAGGAACAGGTTCCAGAAGCGGGAATACAGCAGGTGCAGCGTGGTGTGCTCCATGCCGCCGTTGTACCAATCCACCGGCATCCAGTATTTCAGCTCGTCCCAGCGCCCGAGCGCCGTGTCGCAGTGCGGATCGGCATAGCGCAGGAAATACCACGAGGAACCCGCCCACTGGGGCATGGTATCCGTCTCGCGCTTGGCCGGCGCGCCGCAGCACGGGCAGGTGGTGTTCACCCAGCTCTCCATCTTGGAAAGCGGGCTCTCGCCGGAATCGGTCGGCTCATAGTTGTCCACCTCCGGCAGCAGCACCGGAAGCTGATCTTCCGGCACCGGCACCCAGCCGCACTTGGGGCAGTTGACAAGGGGGATCGGCTCGCCCCAGTAGCGCTGGCGGGAGAAGACCCAGTCGCGCAGCTTGTAATTCACCTTGCGCTCGCCGACCTTGTGTTCCACCAGCCAGTCGATGATGGTCTTTTTCGCCTGCGCGACGCTCAGCCCGTTGAGGAAGCCGCTGTTGCAGAGCACGCCTTCCTCCACGTCGGTATAGGCCGCCTTCTGCACGTCCTCGCCGCCCGAAACGACCTCGACGATCGGCAGGCCGAACTTCTTGGCGAAATCCCAGTCGCGCGTATCGTGCGCCGGAACGGCCATGATCGCGCCCGTGCCGTAGGTCGCCAGCACATAGTCGGAGATGAACACCGGGATCTCGCGGCCGTCAACCGGATCGACGGCCTTGATGCCCTTGAGCTCCACGCCGGTCTTCTCCTTGCTCAGCTCGGTGCGCTCAAAATCGCTCTTGCGCGCGGCGGCCTCGCGATAGGCCACGACATCGTCCCAGTTGGCGATGCGCGCCTTGAGCTTATCGACGGCGGCATGCTCCGGCGCGATGACCATATAGGTCGCGCCGAAGAGCGTATCCGGGCGCGTGGTATACACGCGGAGCTTCTCGTCGGTATCCTTGATGGCGAAATCGACCTCCGCGCCCTCGCTGCGGCCGATCCAGTTGCGCTGCTGCACCTTCACCTTGTCGATGAAATCCACATCGTCGAGGCCGTCGAGCAGCTTCTGCGCGTAAGCGGTGATCTTGAGCATCCACTGGCTCTTGACGCGGCGGATGACCTCCGCGCCGCAGCGCTCGCACTTGCCCGCCACAACCTCTTCGTTGGCTAGGCCGCACTTGCAGCTCGGGCACCAGTTGACCGGCATTTCGGTCTTATAGGCCAGCCCCTTCTTATAGAGCTGCAGGAAGATCCACTGCGTCCACTTGAAGTAGTTCGGGTCGGTGGTGTTGACCTCGCGCGTCCAGTCGAAGGAGAAGCCGATGCGCTTGAGCTGCTCGCGGAAGTGATCGATGTTCTTCTTCGTCACCCCGGCGGGGTGGACATGGTTCTTGATGGCGTAGTTCTCGGTCGGCAGGCCGAAAGCGTCCCAGCCGATCGGGAAGAGCACGTTATAGCCCTCCATGCGGCGCTTGCGGGCGATGATATCCATTGCCGTGTTGCTGCGCGGATGGCCGACGTGCAGACCCGCGCCGGAGGGATACGGGAACTCGATCAGCGCGTAGAATTTCGGCTTTTCATGGCTGGCTTCCGCCTCAAAGCAATGGGCGTCCTCCCATTTCTTTTGCCATTTCAGCTCAATCTCTTCGGGATTGTAGGCTTTGCTCATGGTTTCTTCCTCCTTAAATCTTTATGCCGTTCACATCGTTGCTTTCCCACGCGAACTCCTTCCGTCACAACTTCGTTGTGCCACCTCCCTCTAAGAGGGAGGCTTCTTTTTTAAGCTCCAAGAGCTCCCTCCTTGAGGGAGCTGTCAGCGAAGCTGACTGAAGGAGTTATCCGGCGGCAATTCCAAAAACAGCACATTCTGATATGCGCACAATTTGAGCACGAAAAAAGCGCCCCTGCACGCATGGCGATCATGCACAGGGGCGCCCGAAAGCGCGGTACCACCCTGATTCAGCCGCCCGGCGGGCGGCCCTCAGCGGCCAAATAAGCCTCAGCCGATCACGGGGCTGAGCCGTCGCGGGTTACTGCGTTCGCCCGCGATGCTCCGGGAGGAGAAAGGCCGCGCTTTAGCTCGTCGGCTCGCACCAAACCGCCGATTCTCTGAAAAGCCTACGCGCGCTGATTCCCATCATCGCATTTAGCGGCCGACCGAAATCGGCCATGAAACGCCTTTTATTGTAGCCAACGCGGGCAAAAATGTCAAGCCCGTTTCCGCGCCTGCTGCCGGAGCTTTTCGGTATATTTTTCAACCGGCAGCGGCGGGGAGAAGAAGTAGCCCTGTATATCCGTGCAATCCAGCGCGCGCAGGAAATCCACCTGATCCTCGGCCTCCACGCCCTCGGCGGTGGTATACAGCCCCAGCTCGTAGCACAGGCGCACGACCTGCCGGAGCATGATCTCGCCCTTGCGGTCGCCGATGCAGTCGATCAGACTCTTATCCAGCTTGACGGTATCGACAAACGGCAGCTTGAGCATCGGCAGGGTGGATTGCGCCTTGCCGAAGTCGTCGATCTCGATGCGGAAGCCGTAGCGATAAAACTCCTGAAGGACGGAGATCACCGCGTCGTCGGAGATCATCGCGCTTTCCGTCACCTCCAGCGGCACCATCCATGTGGACAGGCCGTAGCCTTCCAGAATACGCTTATACGCCAGCGCCACGCCCTGACGGCACAGCGACGCGCGCGACAGGTTGACCGACACCGGCCGAATCTCAAGCCCTTCCCTGCGCCACTGGCTGAGCTGCGCGCAGACGCAGGTGAACATGTATTCATCCAGCTTGCCGATGGCGCCGTTCTTTTCAAACAGCGGGATAAAGCGAGCGGGTGAGAGCATGGTGCCGTCCTCCTGCACCCAGCGAACCAGCGCCTCGCCGCCGACGATTTCGCCCGTTTTGGGGTTGCACTTCGGCTGATAATACGTCTTAAACTGATGCTCGCCGATGGCCTCGTCGAAGCGATCCTCCAGCTGCATGTTTTCAAAGAAAGCGTTTTGATCCAGATCCTGATAAAACGCAACGGTGTTGTCGGCGCTGCTCCGCGCCGCGCCCAGCGCCAGATTCGCCAGCTCGCACGAGCGGCGGGCGTCCTCCTCCGGGCGCATCGCGTAAATGCCGAACCGCGGCACGAGGTGAATCACGCCCATTTTATCCGACAGGCGGCGAATCCTGCGCTCAATCTGGCGCAGCCGTTCGAGCACCGCCGAGCGCTGGCGCTCCACCAGATGGAAGGCGAAGTGATCCGCGTCCACGCGCGCCACCGGCTCGCCCTCCGTCAGCCCGCTCTTGATGCACTCGTACACGCCGCGCAGCAGCTCGTCGCCCTTCTGCGCGCCGAACATGCTCGCGATCATCCTGTAATCGTCCAAATCACAGGAGACCATGTAGCCACCCTCCGCGTTGTTGACCTTCATCAAAAAGCCGGAGAAGTTGCTGCCGCCCGTCAGCGCGTCGGTGTAGGCCGCCTGGCGCAGGCCTTCGTTGTAGCGCCGATACGCCATCAGGATAGCAAAGATGAACACCGCGCACATCAGCACGGTCACGCTCAGCAGGCTGCAGATGCTCGAAAACACGCCGTACATCCGCCCGTAGAGCGCGCCGACGTCCATCACCATGACCAGATACCACGTGTCGTCCTGCCGGCCGTTTTCAATCTTCCGGCAGCAAAAGCGCAGCTTCCCCGCGCCCAGCACGCGCCCATCGCCCGGCTGCTCCCCGGCGAGAACCTGCCGGAGCGCCTCCGCGTCCTGACGGCCGGTCTCCGAAAAATCCGCCACCCCGTCCAGCAGATTGCCCGTCCCTGTGAGACGCGCGCTTGACGAGGCGACGACGATTTCGCCGCTCGATTCGACGATGTAACCGCGCCCCTCGCCGCCGAAGGTTTCCACATCCATCATCTGGTGAAACATTTCCGGCATATAATCCGCAAAAACCACGCCGATGACCTTGCCCGTCTTCGGGTTGCGCACGGGCGCGCTCATAATATGGACGGCCTCTCCGTTGCCCAGCCGGTCGTTGATTTCGCCGGTGATGCAGTATTGCCCGTCCATCCCCATGCGGAAATAGGCGCGGTAGAAGAAATCGCCGGTTTCGCCGTCGCTGGTCACCGTTCGCCCCGTCGAGTTCATATAGCCGAGGCGCTTGAAGCCGTAGCCGTTGGCGTATTTTCCGAGATCGGCCAGCATTTCCCGCGTGCTTTGCGGGTCTTCCGCTATTTTTTCGCCCACGTTGTCCAGCAGCGCAAAGCGGCTTTCCAGCGTCAGCCGGAGCATGGCCGCGTTCTCGCCTGTTGTTTCGACCATCTCCGCGTCCGCGGCGCTTTTCAGCCCCCTGCGGATGTGGCCGCAGCTGAAACCGACGCAGGCAAAAATCAGGGCGACCAGCAGCAGCGGACCCGCCCACAGCAGCCGATAGTCCTTCGCGCCCCTCGTCGCCCGATCCCGTTCCCGTCTCTTCATGGCTTCCCGATTCTCCAATACGCTTCCGCTCTCAGCGCTTCCCCCGGCGCTCAAACGTTTTCGTTTATTTTACCATATATTTCAAAACATGGCAACCACACAAACGAATCCTGCGTGAAACCGCCGTCAATTCAGCCCCATCACGCCGAACAGCAGCATTCCCAGCGCGCCGCTCAGGCAGATCACCTTCGGAATACTGACCTTGAAGCGAACGAGCAGGAGCAGCCCCAGCGCGCCGATCGCGATGGCCGGCCAGCTCACGCCGCCCAGCTCCGCCGTGTAGTTCGTCGCGCACAGCGAAATAACCACGCCGAAGATCATGCCGACGCAGGCCGGGCGCACGCCCGTCATCAGCCGGGTCATAAAGCTGCTCTTGCGGAAGCGCTCAAAGAAGATCGCCGCCAGCAGGCACACCGTCAGCGTGGGCGACAGCGTGCCCAGATTCGCCGCAATCGCGCCCAAAAGACCGGCCGTGCGCATGCCCGCGAACGTCGCGCAGTTCAGCCCCAGCGGGCCGGGCGTCATCTCCGCAATCGCCACGATGTCGGAAACCTCCGAGGCGGTCATCCAGCCGTGGGCGGTCATCTCCGAGGTAATCAGCGGGATCATCGAAAGGCCGCCGAAGCTCGTGAAGCCGATTTTCAAAAAGCTGACGAACAGCTCAAGCAGCACCATCATGCTTCTTGTCCCCCTTCCGCTCGTAAAACTCCGCAATCAGCAGGCCGCAGACCGCGCCGATGACCACCAGATAGACGCAGTTGACGTTAAAGAACAGATACAGCGCGATCACCAGCAGCATCACCGCGTAGCACGGCGGATAGCGGAACGCGCTGCCCACCATGCCCAGCACCGCGCTGATCATAATCGGCACAACCGCCGCGCGGATGCCGCGCATCGCCGCCGCCACCCAGAGGTTATTCTGAAACGCCGTGTAAAACTGCGTGATGACGGCCAGCACCGCCAGCGTCACAGCCATCGGCAGCCACATGGGGGACTTTTTCTTCTTTTTGCGGCGGCGGGGGGCATCAGCGGGGGCCGCGTGCCGGCCGCCACGCCCGCCACGCGATAGCCGTAGAGCATCGCCACGTTGCCGATCATCGTCCCCGGCAGGCTGCGGCCGACGCTGGTTAAATCCAACAGCTCTTCGGATGTGATGACCTTCTCCTGCTCGACGTAGAGCTTCTGCATCTGGGCGACGATGCTCCAGCCGCCGCCGAAGGTGAACAGCCCAAATTTCATAAACTGAAAAAACAGCCCCAGAACCTGTCTCGCGCGCTTCACGGATGCGTTCCTCCCTTTTGTTTCATCTCATTGAGCAAAAAGCAAGTTCTGCACAAAACGCGGGCGCGCGATGCGCGCCCCTACGGGTACGGCGGCACAATGGCGCGGTTGCTTTTTCCGCAACGGTGTAGGGGCGCGCATTGCGCGCCCGTTATCGGAATTTGCGCAAAATTTCGGATTTGCTCATTTACTGTTCTTTTGTAAAGCATACGCCCGCGCATCGCGCAAGTCAAGGATATAACGGATAACATTTTTCCGTTTTCGTTTACGCACTGACCGCCCCGAAAATTGTTAGCACTCTTTTTGATTGAGTGCTAATTTTCTCTTGACATCACCCTGAAACCGCGATACAATACGCTTGCATAACGAATCAGCAACGGGATAAGGCGATTTACCCCGTTTGTATAAGGAGGTTTTTCATTATGGAACCGATTCAGGGCAACGTATCCATCGACGCTCAAAACATCATGCCGATCATCAAGAAATGGCTGTATTCCGATAAAGACATCTTCATCCGCGAGGTCGTTTCCAACGGCTGCGACGCGATCACCAAGCTGCGCATGGTGGACAGCGCCGCCGCGCAGGGCTGCTCCATCCACGTGGAGGTGGACAAGGCCGCGCGCGAGCTCCGCTTCATCGACGACGGCGTGGGCATGACCGAGGACGAGGTCAAGACCAACATCAATCAGGTCGCGTTCTCCGGCGCGAAATCCTTCATGGAGGAATACGCCAAGAACGAGGATAAGGAGAATTCCGGCATCATCGGCCACTTCGGTCTGGGCTTCTATTCCGTGTTTATGATCGCCGATAAGGTGACCATCGACACGCTCTCCTTCCGCGAGGGCGCGACCCCGGTTCGCTGGGAGAGCGAGGACGGCATGGCCTTCACCATGACCGAGGGCACGCGCACCACGCGCGGCACGACCATCACCCTGCACGTCAGCGAGGCGGAGAGCGAGTTCCTCGAAGTCTGGCGCGTGCGCGAGGTGCTCGACCGCTATTGCTCGTTCATGTCCGTGCCGATCTACCTTGACGAAATCAAGGAGGAAGAGGCCAAGGTGACGGGCGAGGGCGAGGGCGCCGAGGAAAAGCCCGAGGCCGACGAGGCCAAGACCTGCCCCCAGTGCGGCGCACCCGTCTCGGACGATGCGCTGTTCTGCAACAAGTGCGGCGCACAGCTGTAACGCAAAAGCCTTGAAAGGGCGGTGTCCCCGTAGGGGGATGCCGCCCTTTCTGCACAGAAACAGGGCAAAGTGTGAAAATTCTGGAAACAATTGAAATGAAAAGCCGGAAAATGCGCTTGTCCCCTTGAAAAATCGCAGATTCTGCGGTACAATCGAGCTCAGGTTTTTGAGCAGAGGAAAGGGGAGTGCACCCATGCAGGACTGGCCTGAACGGGAACGCTACACGGCGGAGGATCTGCTGCAGATCATCCGCATTCTGCGCGACAGAGAAAACGGCTGCCCCTGGGATAAGGTGCAGACCCACGCATCCATCCGGAAGAACTTTCTGGAGGAGACCTGCGAGGCGCTGGAAGCCATTGATGCCGATGACGCGGCCATGATGCGCGAGGAGCTGGGCGACGTTCTGATGCAGGTGGCGTTCCATACCGTCATTGAGGAAGAGCGGGGCCGGTTCGATTTTGAGCAGGTCTGCCG
>OIDZ01000351.1_pt1 | contig 14197 bp, 12 predicted proteins | sample 1581681 | NCBI WGS metagenome assembly OIDZ01 (sample SAMEA3882512, study PRJEB24775) | human gut metagenome | biome: human-associated habitat; feature: intestine environment; material: feces | place: Netherlands | collected 2009/2010
TCAGACGATAGGATCGTCAATATCTCTTGTCGCATACGCGTTCAGCGACCAATCCGCCCGCGCGCCGGCGAGATACTCATAATACCCCTGTGCGCCGATCATCGCGCCGTTGTCACCACAGAGCTTGAGCGGCGGCATGTAGAGCCGGTAGCCGTGCTTTCGGCATTCCTTTTCAAGCTCTGCGCGGATGAACGAGTTGGCCGCGACGCCGCCTGCGGCGACGAGTACCTTGCGCCCGCTCTGCTGCATGGCGAGCATGGCGCGCGGGACGAGCTCGTCGACGACGGCCTGTGTGAAGTCGCGCGCGAGCGCCGCGCGGTCAAGCTGCTTTCCCGTCTGCTCGGCGTTGTGGGCAAGGTTTACGACGGCGGTCTTGAGGCCCGAAAAGCTCATATCGAGAGGGCACCCGTCGATCTTTGCGCGCGGCAGCTCGTAAACGCCGCCCTCGCTCGCGGGCTGGAGCACGATCTCGGACGGGTCTCCGCCGCTCAAATACGCGCCGTTTAAGTACACGCCGATCTGATCTCTTGCGACGTCGGTCGTCGCGCGGCCGTCCTGCGGCTTCGTCACGCTGACCTTGCCATCCTCTGTCACGTTGATGGCAAACTCCACGGGGTCGCAGTTGATGCTGTCGCACACCGTGTCGGCAAGGTTCTCCATCAAATCGGGCGAGTAGGCTGCGCCGACCACCTGTGCGGCGTCCTGCGGCTTGAAGAGCGCGCGCAGGTACTTTGCGCCCGCGGTCAGAAAGCTGTCGTTGCAGCCGTAGACGTTGTAGATATGCTTGGCAAGTCCGTCGAAGTCGACATACTCCGGCATCTTGTCGAGCGACACGTGCGCGATCTCCGTGCCGTCCGGCAGGACAAAGTCGACATCTGTGCCCTTCGCCTGCGCGACGCTCGCTTTGAGCTGCTCGGCGACCTGCTGCTCGGTCATCCCACCGTAGTTGGTATCGCCCATCATCACGTTGGGATAAATTTTATGGCTGGCCGACGCCCACGCGCCAAGGCCCAAGTACGCTGCCACGAGCACACCTGCGACGATGCCGACGACCTTGCCGGTCTTTCCCGATGTTTCACGTGGAACGCGCGGCGGCTTCTCAGCGCGGGGCGCTTTGGGCGCCTTCGCGGCCTTTTCCGGCTGCATCAGGCGTTTGCCGCCTTTTCTTCTCTTCTTTTCCTCAAAGGCGCCGTTCATTTCATCCATGCTGGCTCCTCCTGTTTCTTCCGATCTTCCGGGCAGGGGCTTCCCTGCCAGTCGTTTCAGTATACCACAGTTTGTGAGAAAAAGAATCACAATTTGGTGACAATTTTGCAGGATTATCCGGCCTCTTTTGCACGTTTCGGGATGCGGATGGTCAGAAGGATGCCGTCATCCGTGTCCTCACGCTGCATGTCGGCCTCGACGCCCGCGCGCTGCATCAATCCGAGCGAGTGGCGGATGGTGTTCAAAAAGATGCGCACATCCTTGACGATGTAGGTCGGCAGGCGCGGCGGGGGCGTTTTCTGCTTGAGCTTCAAAAGCTCTTCGATGTACGCCTCGCTCTGCGCGACGTTGTAGCCGCGTGCGGCGATAACTTGCAAGGCTTTGAGGCGGTCTTCCTCGTCCGTCAGGCGCAGCAGCGCCCGTGCGTGCCGCTCGGAGAGGTCATGCTCGCGCAGAAGGCGCACACAGTCGGGCGACAGGCGCAGCAGCCGCAGTTTGTTCGCGATGGCGGACTGGGACTTCCCCAGTCTTTCCGCCGCCTGCTCCTGCGAAAGGCCGTAGGTCGCGATCAGCCGCGCGATGGCCGCAGCCTCTTCCAAGTAGTGCAGGTCGCGGCGCTGAAGGTTTTCGATCAGCGCGAGCAGTGCGCTCTCCTCCTCGCTTGAGCGCGCGAGCAGGCACGGCACCTCGCGCAGCCCCGCGAGCTTTGCTGCGCGCAGACGTCTCTCCCCCGCGATGAGCTCATAGCCCTCGTCCGTGCGGCGGACAGTCAGCGGTTGGAGGATGCCATAGCGGCGGATGCTGTCGCTCAGCGAGCGCAGCGAGGCCTCGTCAAACTCGATGCGCGGCTGGTTGGGGTTCGGGCGCAGCGCGTCGATGGGCAGATCGAGCACGCGGCGCGGGAGCAGCGGCTTTCTTGCGGACATTTCCATGGATTTCCCCTCCTTTTTCTCCACTTTTAGCACAAAAAGTGTGCAAAAGTGGGCGAAAGTTGGCGGAGAGATCAAAAAATTCGCACCTTGCGGTGCGAATTTTCGTTTTCTCATTTATTTCCCGTCGTGCTTGACGTGGATACGGCTGATCGCGCGGGCGATGCGGGCATTGGCAATGGCCTGCTCCTGCGCGCTGCGCTTCGCCTTGAGCTCGGCGCGCGCCTCGGCGGCCATTTCCTCGGCGCGGTGGAGGTCGATCTCCTCCGGCCGCTCGATCGTGTCCACCAGCACGAGCGCCTCGCCATGCTCCATCTTGAGCACGCCCTCGGACACGGCGGCGATCTGCTCGACGCCGTCGGCGTCCCGCAGCGCCAGCTTGCCGGGAACGATGGCGAGCACGATATCCTCGTGCTGCGCCATCAGGCCGTACATGCCGTCGATGCTCGGCACGGTGAGTGATGTGCACGCCCCGTCAAAAAACGTGCGCTCGGGCGCGAGGACGCGGAGAGGAAAGGTCTTCATCACACTTCCCCGCTTTCCATCTTCTTCGCCTTGGCGAGCGCGTCGTCAAGCGTGCCGACGTTGTAGAACGCCATCTCGGGATAGCCGTCCATCTCGCCGGAGAGAATGGCTTCAAAGCCGCGGAGTGTCTCCTCAAGCGGCACATAGACGCCCGGAAGGCCCGTGAACTTTTCGGCCACGAACGTCGGCTGGGCCAAAAAGCGCTGGATCTTTCTCGCGCGGTTGACCGTCACCTTGTCCGTGTCGCTCAGCTCCTCCATGCCGAGGATGGCGATGATATCCTGTAATTCGCGGTATTTCTGCAAGGTCGCCTGTACGCTGCGCGCGATACGGTAGTGCCGCTCGCCCACGATGTCCTCTTCCAGAATGCGGGAGGACGATTCGAGCGGGTCAACCGCGGGATATAAGCCCTGTTCGGCGATCTTACGGCTCAAAACCGTCGTCGCGTCGAGGTGGGTGAACGTCGTCGCCGGGGCAGGGTCGGTCAGATCGTCCGCGGGAACGTAGACCGCCTGCACGGACGTGATCGAGCCGCTCTTGGTCGAGGTGATGCGCTCCTGCAGCTCGCCCATTTCGTTGGCGAGCGTCGGCTGATAGCCGACGGCGGAGGGCATGCGGCCGAGCAGGGTCGAGACCTCGCTGCCCGCCTGCACAAAGCGGAAAATATTGTCGATGAACAGCAGCACGTCGCGCTGCTCCTCGTCGCGGAAGTATTCGGCCATCGTAAGGCCTGTCAGCGCCACGCGCATACGAACGCCGGGCGCTTCGTTCATCTGGCCGAAGACGAGCGCGGTCTTGTCGATAACGCCGCTCTCGTGCATCTCGTTCCAGAGGTCGTTGCCCTCACGGGAGCGCTCGCCGACACCGGTGAAGATGGAGTAGCCGCCGTGCTCGGTGGCCACGTTGTGGATCAGCTCCTGGATCAGCACGGTCTTGCCCACGCCGGCGCCGCCAAACAGGCCGATCTTGCCGCCCTTGGCATACGGTGCCAGCAGGTCAATGACCTTGATGCCGGTTTCCAGAATTTCGGTTGCAGGTTTCTGGTCCTCAAAGCCGGGGGCCTTGCGATGGATGGGCCAGGTAGGGACGTCTGCGGCCATGGGGCCTTTGCCGTCAATGGGGCGGCCCAGGGGGTCAAACATGCGGCCCAGGGTGGCTTCGCCCACCGGGGCAGTCAGGCCGTGGCCCAGTGCGTTCACGGTCATCCCCTTGCCAAGACCCTCGCTGGCAGAAAGCATAATGCAGCGAACGGTGGTTTCGTTCACATGCTGCGTTACTTCCATCGTGCGCTCGGTGCCCTCAGCGGTCACTGTCAGCGCTTCCTGCAGGGCAGGCAGCTTGCCCTCGGTGAACTGAACGTCCACCACGGGGCCTGCTACACGAATAATTGTTCCCTGTGTCATACGATAGCCTCTTCCTTAATTTCAGAAGTAGATAAATGTTTGAATATTGTATCCCGATAGGGGATACAGTGCAAAAAGTTTAATAGTCGCTGGTTTGCACAGCAGAAGCACCGCCGATGATCTCGGTGATCTCCTGGGTGATTGCACCCTGGCGGGTGCGGTTATACTCCAGCTGGAGCGCGTGAATCATATCGGTGGCGCTCTTGGTGGCGGAATCCATGGCGGTCATGCGGGCGCTCTGCTCGGCGCAATAGCTCTCGGTCATGGCACCAAAGATCATGCCGTGCATGTAGATGGGGGCCATCTGCTTGAACACCGACCACGCATCGGGGAACAGCTCAACCTCGCCATGGGGATCGCCCAGTGCGGGCGGCAGCGGCGCAAAGTGGGAGCGTTCCAGCGGCAGCAGCTGCAGCATGACCGGTTCAGCGGTCAGGGCGTTCTGGATCTTGGTGTAGATGAGGTAAACCTCATCCACCTCATCCGCTTTGAACGTATCGATCATGTCCGCCGTGATGTCACGCGCACGCTGCAATGTGGGGGCCTGGCCGCTGTACAGAAAATCTTCCACCAGGCGGGGGTCCTTGTGCAGCAGGGCGCGGTAGCCGGTCTGGCCCACCACATAAAAGCGAGCCTTGGGGTCATCGCCGCAGTGCGATTTCAGAAACTTGAGCAGGTTCTGGTTGTACGCACCGGCCATGCCTTTGTCCGCCGTCAGCACCAGATAGGCGCGGCGCGGAGATTCCGGGTTGCGGGTGTGGAAGAACGGGTGGACCGGTTCTTCCGGCAGGTGGGGCAGCACGCGGGTCATCGTCATCTGCATGCGCTCAAAGTAAGGCGAAACCGCCTGGTAATTTTTGCGTGCCTTGCGCAGCTTGGAGGAAGAGATCAGGTACATGGCATTGGTGATCTTCATGGTGTCCTGAATGCTCTCAATACGCTCCTTGAGCAGCTTAGTGGATGGCATGGGCATCGCCTCCCGCAAATGCGTTCCAGGCGTTCAGGATGGTCTGCACCTGTTCGGGGCTGAGCTTACCGGAAGCCTGGATCTCGTCCATCACGCCGGACGGGTCCGTGCGGAACTGACGCACAAATGCGGAGGTTTTCTGGCGCAGCTCGCCGGTTTTGATCTCGTCGAGCACGCCGTGGGCGGCGAGGGTCAGCAAAACGACCTGCTCGGCGTCGGATTTGGGCTGGTACAGCGGCTGTTTCAGCAGTTCCATCAAAGCCTTGCCGTGTTCCAGCTGGCGGCGGGTCTCAGCGTCCAGGTCAGAGCTGAACTGCGAGAAGGATTCCATATCCTTGTACTGGGCCAGCTCGATACGCAGGTTGGCGTTGGCCTTTTTCATGGCCTTGGTCTGGGCAGCGCCGCCGACACGGGAAACCGACAAGCCAACGTTGACAGCCGGGCGGTTGCCTGCGTTGAACAGTGCGGTCTCCAGGAAGATCTGGCCATCGGTGATGGAAATAACGTTGGTGGGAATGTAGGCGGAAACATCGCCTGCCTGGGTTTCAACAATGGGCAGTGCGGTGATGGAACCGCCGCCCAGGTCGTCCCGCATACGGCAGGAACGTTCCAGCAGACGGGAATGCAGGTAGAAAACGTCGCCGGGGTAAGCCTCACGGCCGGGGGAGCGGCGCAGCAGCAGGGAAATGGCACGGTATGCCACGGCGTGCTTGGAAAGGTCGTCATAGACGATCAGCACGCTCTTGCCCTGGGCCATAAAATATTCGGCCAGTGCGGTGCCGGCATACGGGGCAATGTACTGCAGGGGGGCGCTGTCGCTGGCGGTGGCGGCCACAATGGTGGTGTAGCCCATAGCGCCATGCTTTTTCAGGTCCTCGGCCACGCGGGCAATGGAGGAAGCCTTCTGCCCGATGGCAACGTAGATGCAGAGCACGCCGGTATCTTTCTGGTTCAGGATGGTATCGGTGGCGATGGAGGTTTTGCCGGTCTGGCGGTCGCCGATGATCAGCTCACGCTGGCCACGGCCGATGGGGAACATCGAGTCGATGGACAGAATGCCGGTGTGCAGCGGGGTGTCCACGCTCTGGCGCTCCAGAATGCCGGGGGCCTGCTTCTCGATGGGGTTGTAACCAACGGCTTCGATGGCACCCTTGCCGTCGATGGGCTCGCCCAGCGGGTTGATGACGCGGCCCAGGAAGGCTTCGCCGACGGGGATACCGGCGCGCTTGCCGGTACGGGTCACCAAGGTGCCCACGCCGACGGATTCGGCACCATCAAACAGCATAATGCCAAGGTGGGAAGGCTCAACACTTTCCACCATGCCCTTGGCACCGTTTTCAAAGGTGACAATCTCGCCGTACACGGCGCGGTCCATGCCTTCAACGGTAACAATGCCGTCGGCAGCGGACACAACCGTGCCTCCCTCGGCGGTGTTGGCGGCGGGCTTGTAGTCCTCTACGCGGGTCTTCAGGGTGGCCAGGTCGGGCTTGTCGCCGGTCATCTGGTCCAGGGCATGGCGGCCGGAGTTATCAAACACACGGTCGCCCACCTGCAATACATAGCCGGAAAGCAGGCTTTCATCCACGCTGACATCCAGCAGGACTTCGGTTGCATCGTACAGGGATTTCAGCTCGGCCTTGATCTTATCAAGGTCCTGCTCCCGCGGCTGGCGGGCGCAGTGCAGGTCGGCCTTTACAATGCGGTTGGCGGAGAAAAATTCGCGGCTGAATTCACTTGCCATTGCTGTCCCCCGCTTTCTGCAGCAGGTCATCCAGCAGGCGTGCATCGTCCTGCTGCGTCAGGTTGCGCGCCAGCAGCTTTTCACACATATCGCGGGCCAGGGCGGAAGTTTCAGCATTGGCATCGCGCAGGCGGCGGGCATGCTCTGCTTCGGCAGCGGCTTTGCCTTCGGCCACAATCGCATCTGCCTGGCGCTGGGCGTCCTGCAAAAGCTGTTCTTTCTCTTTTTCAGCCTGCTTTTCGTAGGCTTCGCGGCGCTGGGCAGCTTCGGTATCCACATTCTGCAGTTTATCCTGCGCCTGTGCCAAAACAGCCTGTGCGTCGTTCTTTTTGCCTTCTGCATCGGCGATCGCATCATCGATCTGCTTCTGGCGCTGCTCAATCACGTTCATAACGGGACGGTACAAAAACTTGCGCAGCAGAACAAACAGAACCAGAATGTTGACGACCGTCCACAGAATATTCAAATTCAGTGTCAGCATCGTTTATGCCTCCGTTATCAGCCCAGGAACAGGATGATGAGCAGGGCAACAACGAAGCCGAAAATGGCGGTGCCTTCTGCCAGGGCGGCGCCCAGCAGCAGGTTCTTGCTGATCTTGCTTTCAGCTTCCGGCTGGCGGCTGATGGCCTCCGCTGCCTTACCGGTTGCAATGCCAATGCCGATACCGGCGCCAATGCCGGTCAGTGCTGCGATGCCAGCGCCCAAAGCTACCAAACTTGCCATAATAAATTACTCCTTTTTATAATAATGTAAAAGTGGGAAAGAAAACGCAGGTCATTCCATCGTTTCTTTCATGAACAGGGAGGTCAGGAAGACAAACACATAGGTTTGGATCAGACCGTCAAACAAATCAAAATACAGGCTGAAAATTGCGGGGACAAAAACCGGAACCACCAGTTTGATGAGTTCCATGATGACAAATGCGCCCAGAACGTTGCCGAACAAACGCATGCACAGGCTGGTGGGCCGGATGGCGATTTCCAGAATGTTCATGGGGGTCATCAGGGCAATGGGTTCCGCCAGGCTGTGTACAAATCGCTTGCCGCCCTTTGCATGGATGCCGGAATATTCGATCAGCACAATGCTCATAATAGCCAGCGCCGCGGTAACATTCAGGTCCTTTGTGGGGGGCTTGAGACCAATGATGCCGATCAGGTTGGAGCAGGCAATGTACAGTGCAACCGTGATCAAGTACGGCACATACTGTTTGCCGGCTTCGCCCAGCAGATCTTTGAAAAAGTTATCCATGGTTACCACAGCGGTTTCCAGGATGGCCTGGCGCTTGCTGATATGATTGACCTTGAGATTGCGTGTGAGCAAAATCGAAACGATCACCAAAAACGCCATGATGCCCCAGCTTACCGCGATGGATTCCGGGATGTCGATGCCGCCAAAAATGGGAAGGGTAAACGCCGTATCAACGTTAAGCTCCTCTTTTAAGGCGGCGGTCAGTTCGTTCATTATTCCGCCTCCTCTGGCCAGCGGGGCAGCTTGTGCGCCGGGCTGGCTTTATGTTTTGAATTTATCTGATAAAAAGCGCACCAAGGAGAAAAACAGAAGGGGGAAACGGCGATGTTCCGCTTCCGCACCCTCCTTGCTGCGTTCTTTATGCCGCCATAATACCACCATTCCCCGCCATTTGTAAGTCCCTTGCCGCACATTCTGCCTTTTGGATATTCCGTGATTCTGACAGATTAAAAATACTGTGTATGATGCACAATAAAGCACACTGAAAATTGAGCTAATTGCCGAATTTAATGACAAAAAATGCAGAAAAGTTCTTGATTTCAAACAAATCTTGCGGTTCTGTGCGGTTTTGATGGTGAGGGAAAGGAATGGTGTTTGTGCAAAACTGCCAAGGAGCGGAAATTCAGGCGATGCGCTCCGCGCCAAGGGCGGTTTCGGATGCAAAGCGGGTAGCCGCCAGCTTTTCCAGTGTGGCAAGCCGCACGCAGATGGTAAACAGCCGGGCCGCAGGTTCGATCTCCTCGGCGCTGGCAAAGCTGGGGGCAATACGGATGTTGCTGTCCTGCGGGTCGCGGCCATAGGGCCAGGTGGAACCGGCGGGGGTGAATTTGACACCGGCCCGGCGGCAAAGCTCCACCGTGCGGGCCGCGCAGCCCGGCATGGTATCGAAGGAAAGGAAGTAGCCGCCGCGGGGTTCCGTCCAGCTGGCAATGCCGCTGCCGTCCAGTTCCTCGCGGAAAATGGAGATGACCTGCTCGAACTTGGGGCGCAGCAGGCGGGCATGGCGTGCCATATGGGCTTCAATGCCGCTTTCATTGCGGAAAAAACGTGCTTGGCGCAGCTGGTTGAGCTTATCGGGGCCGATGGTGGCAAACTTCCACGCTTTGCGCAGATCGATCAGGTTGGCGGAACTTGCCGCCACGCCGCTGATGCCTGCACCGGGGAAGGAAACCTTGCTGGTGGAGCAGAACTCATACACCATATCCGGGTGCCCGGCATTGGCGCAGGCGGACAGGATGTCTGGCAGGACGGCCGGGGCGTTGGGGTAAAGGTCATGCACGCAGTAGGCGTTATCCCAGAAAATGCGGAAATCCGGCGCTGCGGGTTGCAGGTGGGCAAAGCGCTCCACCACCGCGGGGCTGAACACAATGCCGGTGGGGTTCTGGTACTTGGGTACGCACCAGATGCCTTTGATGGAAGCATCCCGCTGGACCAGGTCTTCGATCATGTCCATATCGGGGCCATCATTGTGCATGGGGATGGGGATTAGCTGGAAGCCGAAATGCTCCGTCATGGCAAAATGACGGTCATAACCCGGCACAGGGCAAAGGAACTTGCGGTCCTTGACCTGCACCCACGGCTCTGCGCCCAGCAGGCCGTCCAGCATGGCGTGGCTGAGAATATCGAACATCATGGTCAGGCTGCTGTTGCCGCCCACCATGACCTGCTCCGGCCGCGCGCCGATCATACCGGCCAGCAGGGCTTTTGCTTCGGGAATGCCGTCCAGCCCGCCGTAATTGCGGCAGTCGGTGCCATCCTCACTGTCCAGCACGCTGCGGGAGTTCAGTTCACCCAGCATGCGCTGCGAAAGTGCCAGCTGCTCCGGCGCAGGCTTTCCGCGGGAAAGATCCAGCTGCAGGCCCTGCTGTTCGTACTCATGGTAGCGCTGGCACAGACGGTGGTATTCCCGCTGCATTTCTTTTTTTGTCATATCCTGATACTGCATGGTGTCATCCTTCCTGGGCAATACCGGCAGGGCCGCTTGCTTACCTGGTGTAGCTGAAAACGAAGAAAATGACGAAGATTTCGCAAATGGCGATGGATTCGAGGCAAAAAGCCGCAGGAATCCTTTGTGGATTCCAAGGATTTTTAACGCGGAATCCGGCCGCGTTTTAAATTTTCGACGTTTCAGGTACACCCTGGGGGGAGTATGCACGAACCCTGCCGGTATGCCTTGTTTTCTGGAACGGTTTGTATTATACTGTCAGAAAACACATTTGTAAAATATATGTTTCGCATGCAAAATATTTGTATTTGATATGGCAAAACGCAGGAAAAGAGGAAAAACTGTGAATGTAAACTATGAATATTACCGCTTATTTTACTATGTCTGCAAATATCACAGTATAACCCGCGCGGCCAATGTGCTGCGCATGAGCCAGCCCAATGTGACCCGCGCCCTGAACCGGCTGGAGGAACAGCTGGGCTGCAAGCTGCTGGTGCGCAGCACCCGCGGCGTGACGATGACGCCGGAGGGCGAGGTGCTGTTTGCCCACGTGGAAATCGCCCAGGAGCAGCTGCAGGCGGGGGAAAGCGAGCTGGCGGGCATTACCGCGCTGGAAAGCGGCGCGCTGACCATTAGCGCCAGCGAGACCGCTTTGAATGTGTTTTTGCTGGATAAGCTGCGGGAATTCCACCGGCGTTACCCCGGCGTGCGGCTGCGCATTGCCAACCATTCCACCCCGCAGGCCATCCGTGCGCTGGGGCGCGGGCTGGTGGATCTTTGTGTGATCACCACCCCGGCCCGGTTGGAATCCACGATGCGCCGTACCCTGCTGATGCCGTTCCAGGAAATTCTGATTGCCGGCAGGAACTTTGAATTTTTGCAGGGCCGCCGCTGGGCGCTGAAAGAACTGCAGCAATACCCTCTGATCTGCCTGGGCAGCGAGACGATGACCTATGCGTTCTATAACCAGTTTTACTTAAGCAACAATCTTGTTTTGCAGCCGGATACTGAGGCCGCTACCACCGACCAGGTGGTGCCGCTGGTCAAAAGCGGGCTGGGGCTGGGGTATGTGCCGCAGAATTTTGCCAAGGACGCCCTGGCCGCGGGGGATGTGTTTACCATCCAGTTGAAAGAGGAAATCCCCACCCGTCATGTTGTGCTGGTGCAGGATGGCGGCCGTGTTCCCAACGCAGCTGCGCGCGAATTTGCCCGGATGCTGAACAGCAGCGTTACGCAGCAGAATGCACCATAAGCGGACAAAATTGTGCACCGGCACCAGAAAATCAAAAATATCTGCGTCTGTTTTTGTGAAAGGTGATTGACAACTGCCGTGCGGAACCGTATGATAAAAGTGGAACTTTGCCCGGTGCAGCGGGAACCATACGGTGCGCCGGATTCCGCGCAGAGGGACAGAAAATAATAGGAGGGATTGTTTTGAAACAATGGCTGAAAGACGCAGTTTTTTACGAAATTTACCCCCAAAGCTTTTATGATACCAACGGGGATGGCATCGGCGATCTGAAGGGGATTATCGAAAAGCTGGATTACATCAAAGAGCTGGGGTGCAACGCCCTTTGGATCAACCCCTGCTTTGATTCCCCGTTCAAGGACGCCGGGTATGATGTGCGCGATTATAAGCTGATTGCCCCCCGCTATGGCACCAACGCGGATGCCAAAGCGCTGTTTGAAGCAGCTCATGCCAAGGGCATCCATGTGCTGCTGGACCTGGTGCCCGGCCATACCAGCGAGGAACACGCATGGTTTAAGGAGAGCAGCAAGCCGGAAAAGAATGAGTATTCCGACCGCTATATCTGGACGGACTCCTGCTTTAGCGCCGGTGACGGTATGCCGTTCATTGGCGGCGAGACCGACCGCAACGGTACTTATATTTTGAACTTCTTCAAGTGCCAGCCTGCTTTGAACTATGGTTACGGCAAGTGCCGCGAAAAGTGGCAAATGCCCACCGACGCCCCCGGCCCGCGCGCAACGGTGGAAGCCGTGAAGGATGTGATGCGCTTTTGGCTTGATATGGGCTGCGATGGTTTCCGTGTGGATATGGCATCCAGCCTGGTCAAGAATGATACCCACCACAAAAAGTATACCTGTGCCATCTGGCGCGATATTGCCGCTATGCTGGACAAGGAATACCCCGAAGCCGCTCTGTTGAGCGAATGGAACCAGCCGCGCCAGTCCCTGAAAAACGGCTTTGATATGGACTTTATGCTGGAATGGCAGGGCAATGGCTACAGCTGGCTGATGCGCAATTATGATGGCGCAATAGATTCTGACCCGCATAACATCGGCAAGGCGTATTTCTGTGCGGATTCCGGCACGGGTATTGACAAGTTCCTGGATGACTGGCTGCCCAGCTACAAGGCGACCCGCAAGGACGGCCTGTACTGCTTGATTACCTGCAACCATGATACCATCCGCCCCTCCGCCGGTTTGACCCCGGATGAGCTGAAAATTGCTTACGCTATGCTGTTTACCCTGCCCGGCGCACCGTTTGTATATTATGGCGATGAGATCGGCATGCGCTATCTGCCGCTGCCCACCAAGGAGGGCGGCTATTTCCGCACCGGTTCCCGCACCCCCATGCAGTGGGATAACAGCGCCAACAAGGGATTTTCTACCGCCGCAGCCGACAAGCTGTACCTGCCGGTGGACGATGCCGCGGACGCCCCCACCGTGGCTGCCCAGCAGGCAGACCCTGACAGCCTGTGGCATACCGTGCAGGGGGTGCTGAACTTCCGCCACAGCCACCGGGATCTGGATTCCGATGCGCCGTTCCATGTGCGGTTTGCCCCCAAGGCAAAGGGCAGCTACCGCCCGTTTGCCTGGGAGCGCGGCAAGCTGATCTGCGCGGTGAACCCCGCCCGCGAGGAAGCAGAACTGCCCCTGAAGCTGGAAGACGGTACCCGCGTGCTGCATGTGATTGGCAAAGCCGAAGTGAAGGGCGATGAGCTGGTGCTGGGTGCACAGAGCTTTGCAATTTTGGGGTAAGCAGAATAGACTGTTTAAATAGAATCATATAAAGCAGCGCCCCGGCGGGACAAGATATCCCGCCGGGGCAGTGTTTTTTATGGAAGAATGATGATACGCTTCAGATCACATTGTATTCTTTCAGCAGTTTTTCAATCTCGGTGCCCTCCAGCTTCTTCAAAGCTTCTTTCAGGGCCAGTTTCTGCACAACGTTCATCTCCATATCGGTGATCTTTTTGCCATCGCGCAGTTTTACGGTGGCATCCAGCAGGTCGCGGATATCATATACGCTGCCCCAGACCTCCGGTACGCCGCGGTCAACGTTCAGCAGGGTGTAAACCGCTTCCATGCCGGTGCGGATGGAATACTCGGTGGTAAAGATGGTATCGCGCTTGGTCTCGGCAAACTGGCCGATGAAAGCGAAATTCACAGCGCCTTCGGGCACAACATCCGGGCGGTCGCCGGCAGCGCGCGGCATAAAGAAAGCGTCGATATACGGCATCATGCAGGGCACGGTGTTGGCACTGTTAGCAGCCAGATCCTCGATCTGGTCAACTGGTACACCAATGTGGTACAGCCATTCCTGGCAGATCTCCTCGCCGGTGCATTCGCGCATGGGCTTCTTGACGTAATCGCCGGGCTTATCACTGAACAGACTGTACACCCAAACGCAGAGCTGGTCCTTGGGCTGGTCGCGGAACTGCTGCTGGCGGTTCAGGGTCCAGCTGAGCAGCCAGCTGGAATCCTTGACGGAGACAATGCCGCCGGTGACGACCTTGCCGGTGAAGGGGTCGCGCTTGCAAATCTTTTTGATATAGGGCACAATGCGCTGGTCCAGCGTGGTGATGGTGGCGCTCATCCAGTTGCTCAGCTCCGGGTCATAGCAGAACTTGTCCGGGTGGCCGAAGCTGGGGTCCTGGGCGGCGATCTTGCGCCACAGATCCCAGCCGCCGCCTTCCTTCAGATCAAACTTGAGGGGGGCAACGGTGGTCTGGCTGCCAATGGTGGAGTTTTCGACACAGCCGCCGTTGGTGATGAACACCAGGTCGTTCTCGGTCAGGTCAATGCACTCTTCGTGGCCGTCGCGCAGAGTATCAATGCGGGTGGCCTGCTTTTTGCCGTTGGCGCAGTCAAAGGCAACGTTGGTCACCTTGACGCCGTAATGGAACTGCACGCCATAGCTTTCCAGGTACTTGACCATGGGCAGGATCATGGATTCATACTGGTTGTAGCGGGTAAAGCGCAGGGCGG
>OIDZ01000352.1_pt1 | contig 14196 bp, 11 predicted proteins | sample 1581681 | NCBI WGS metagenome assembly OIDZ01 (sample SAMEA3882512, study PRJEB24775) | human gut metagenome | biome: human-associated habitat; feature: intestine environment; material: feces | place: Netherlands | collected 2009/2010
CGGAAACGTAAGGCTTTTTTCATAATGATTGTCGCTTTGTGTGAGTGCTTTCGTTTTGCCGCTGACTTCGACCCAAGTCAGCGGCTTTTTTGTTTTGTAGGGGAGTAGGGGAGAAATTCATCTATCCTCCCGGGGATGCAACAACAGCCGCAAACGGCTCGGGAGGGTCATTCTTGTTGCCATGCACCGCGGCAATATGCTATACTAAAGAAAAAACAGAAGGGGAGGCACTGCGGATGACCCGCATTGCAATCGTAGAGGATGAGGCTGCCGTCCGGGAGCAGCTGGCGGGGTATGTGCAGCGCTACACGCGGCAGTATGGCACCCAGTTTGAGGTGACAATGTTCACCGACGGCGTCGAAATCCTTGAGGACTACCGCCCGGTCTACGACATAATTTTTCTTGACGTAGAGATGCAGCATCTGGATGGCATGGAGACTGCCCGCCGTATCCGCGAGCTGGACAGCGATGTGCTGCTGATTTTTATTACGAACATGGCGCAGTATGCCATCAAGGGGTACGCCGTCGGTGCATTGGACTACGTGCTCAAGCCTGTGCCGTACTTTGCGTTCTCGCAGCAGCTGCAAAAGGCTGTGAACCAGCTGGCCAAGCGGACGCGACATTATCTGGCTGTGCCGGTGGATGGCGGTATGCGCCGATTGGACGCTGCTACGATCTATTATATCGAGAGTGAGGGCCACCGCGTCCATTTTTACACCGAGGACGGCGACTTCTCCGCACCCGGCGCGCTGAAGGTGCTGGAGGAAAAGCTGACGGGCCGTCTGTTTGCGCGGTGTAACAGCGGTTATCTTGTGAATCTCGCGCAGGTGTCGGGCGTGCAGCAGAACACGGTGCAGGTCGGCCCGCATGAGCTGCAGATCAGCCGCCCCAAGCGCAGGGCGTTTCTGGCCGCGCTGGCGGACTACATCGGGGGTGAGGGCGCATGATGACGCTGCCGGACATCCCGCGGCTGTACACGGCGCTGGCAGAGGTTCTTGCCGTGCTGGTCTACGCGCAGGCCGCGCCGCCCCGCGCTGCAAAGCCTGTGACCTATGCTGCCACGGCGGGCTGGGCGTGTTTTTGCAGCTTACCGGCAGTGTGCCGCTGGCGTGGTGGCTGCCCTGCATGGTCGCGGCCATCGCGTGGCTGTACCTGTATCTGTGGGGCACGCGGGAGATGAATTTACTGGAAGCCGGTTACAGCTGCGCCCGCGCGTTCATTCTGGCGGAGCTGGCCGCCAGCGTGGAGTGGCAGCTGCACTGCGCCCTCTGGCCCGCCCGCGGCCCATGGGAGCCGCTGTCTTTGCTGCTGCTGGCGCTGCGTACTCTGGCCGCAGCAGCGGGCTACAGCACCGCTTTCGGTACTGCTGCTGGCGGCGGTCTACACGACGGTCTACGGCTTTTTGTATTGGTTTGAGCGCCGCCACGCTGCGCCCACGCGGCTGACCATTACCGCGGCGGCGACGCTGATGGCTGTCGTCATGGCGGTCACGGCGTTTGCGGTCAGCAATCTGAGCTTTATCTCCGACAACGGTGTCACGATGAGCGTGATGAGTATTTTCTACATCCGCACGCTGGTGGATTTCGCGGGCGTGCTGATCCTGACGGTCCAGCACGAGCAGCTGCGCGAGGCCGCACTGCACAGCGAGCTGACGGCCATGGACAATGTCCTGCGCCGCCAGTATGAGCAGTACAGGCAGAGCAAGGAGAACATCCGCCTTATTAACCGCCGCTATCATGAGCTGAAAATGCAGATCGCGGCCATCCGTGCCGAGCGCGACCAGGCCAAGCAGGACGCCGCGCTGGCCGAGATGGAGAGCGGCATCCGTCAGTACGAGGCCGAGAATAAGACCGGCAACCCTGTGCTGGACACGCTGCTGACGGCGAAAACGCTCTACTGCCAGCAGCACGGCATCAATCTGACCTGTGTGGCGGACGGTACGCTGCTGCACTTTCTGACGACAGGGGAGATCTGCACGATTGTGGGCACGGTGCTGGACAACGCCACCGAGAGTGTGCTGACCGAGCCGGACCCCGAGAAGCGGCTGATCCGGGCCGCCATCTACGCGCAGAACGGCTTTGTGATGCTGCGGTTTGAGAACTACTGCGCTGACCCCGTGGAGCTTGGCCCCGACGGCCTGCCCGCCCGCAGCAGCCACGGCGGCTACGATTTGAAGAGCGTCCGCGCTGCCGCCGAGGCCCACGGCGGCACGCTGACCCTGCACTGGGAGAATGAGTGGTTCACGGTGCGGATTTTGCTGCCGCAGAAGTAGTAAGGATCGCGGCAGCGGAAACTACCCGCGGGCGGATATGGAATCCGCCCCTACAATGTAGGAATCGATGCTCGTCATCGACCCGGGAGCCTTGCGGCGGCTGCCATGCTCACCCCTGTAGCGGCGTCAACCTTCCCCCACAGGGGAAGGCTTTTTTACTATGTAGCAATTTGCACAAAGAAGGCGCGGTTGTACTTGTACAAAATCACAACAAAATTTGACTGGTCAAGCGGCAAAACTGCAAAGTATGCTTCAAAAACGGCAGCTTGTGCGAAAAATACGCCTATCGTGCCGCAATCTGCTACAATAGAATCGACGCAAAACATGGGCCCGCTTTTGACAGGTGTATACTGTTTAAAGAGGAGAAAAACAAATGACAAAGCAACCCAAAGTCCGCAAGCCACACCCCGTACTGCACGGGATCGGTCTGGGGCTGTCCGTGATCCTGTTGGTCGCGGTACTGGTCGGCACCTACGTTCTGTCCACGATGGCCACCATCATTGACAGCTTCATCGGCGCACCCAGCGGCCACTATTCCGATGCTGAAATTGCCGACACCAAGGTCAAGGCGGAAGCGCTGGCCGCTGATGTCGAGGCCGAGGGAACTGTCCTTGTCCAGAACAACGACAACACTCTGCCGTTGGCCGCTGACAACAAGAAGATCAACGTCTTTGGCTGGGCCTCCACTGCCTGGCTGGGCGGCGGTTCCGGCTCCGGCGGCGTGTCCGGCGTCAACACCGATTTGCTGGCCGCGCTGACTGCCTACGGCGTTGCGTACAACACCGAGCTGACCGACATGTACAAGGATTTCCAGGATGGTCGCGAGTACACCCGCACCCTGAGCGCCTGGCCCGAGCAGTCCGGCCGCCTGTATGAGCCTGACATCAACAACCAGGCCTACTATACACAGTCGATGCTGGACAACGCCAAGAGCTTCTCCGATACGGCTGTTGTCGTGATCGGGCGTCTGGCGGGCGAGAGCAACGACGCCACCAAGCAGCAGTACAAGCGCACCGAGAAGGGCGGCGACATCGTTGTTGACGACACCCGCACGATGCTGGAGCTGACCACCGAGGAAGAGGATCTGCTGAACTACGTCGGCGCAAATTACGCCCATGTGGTTGTGCTCATCAACTCCACCAACGTCATGGAGCTGGGCCAGATCGAGACGATCCCCGGCATTGATGCCTGCCTGATTGCCGGTCTGTCCGGCTCCGAGGGCGCGACTGCCGTGCCCGAAGTGCTGTGGGGTGACCGCGAACCCAGCGGGCGTACCGCCGATACCTGGGCTTATGACCTGACCACCGCCGCCAGCTATGCGAACGCCGGTATGGAGGGTGTCGGTAAGTACAGCGCCGCCGACGGCCTCTACCCGGCAGACGGCACGACGAACGGAAACTTTGACACACCCTACACCTATGAGCAGGTTTCCTATGTCGATTACGCCGAGGACATCTACATCGGCTACAAGTGGTACGAGACCGCCGACGCAGAGGGCTACTGGGATGCCGAGAGCAACGAGCACGGCACCGGCTACGACGCCGTTGTGCAGTATCCCTTCGGCTACGGCCTGAGCTACACCAGCTTTGATTGGAAAGTCACGGACGCCGCCGCCAACGGCAGCGCCCTGACGAAGGACGGTAATGTGACCGTCAAGGTTACCGTCACGAACACCGGTGACCGCGCGGGCAAGGACGTTGTCCAGCTCTACTATACCGCCCCGTACACGGCAGGGGGAATTGAAAAATCCAGCGTTGAGCTGGGCGCGTTCGCCAAGACGAAGGAGCTGGCCCCCGGCGAGAGCGAGGAAGTCACCCTGACGGTCCCTGTCTCCGACATGGCCAGCTACGATGCCTACGACGCCAACCACAACGGCTTCACAGGCTATGAGCTGGATGCGGGTGACTACATCTTCACCGTGCGCCATGATGCCCACGATGTGGACGACGACGCCAACGCGGCCATCACCTGCAGCCTGCCCGCAGGTGTGCAGTATGCCGAGGACACCGCCACCGGCAATGCCGTTTCCAACAAGTTTACCGGCAGCGACGCCGTTGACGGCGTGAGCCTCGACGGCAGCGAATCCGCACAGAACATCACCTACCTGACCCGCGCCGACTTTGCGGGCACCTTCCCCAAGACGAACACCCCGACCCGTGCCATGACCGACAACGTCAAGGCGCTGAACCTCTACACCGCTGACGATGCCAACGGCTGGATCAACGACGCTGATGAGGCTATTACCACCGGCGCTAAGAACGGCCTGAAGATCGAGGACAACGGCGAGACCACCGACCTCGGTTTCCGGCTCGGCTCTGACTTTAACGACCCCCGGTGGGATGCCCTGCTGGATCAGCTGACCGTTGACGAGATGGAAAACCTCTACATCAACGCCTACGGCGGCCTGGCCGAACTCAAGAGCGTCGGCAAGTCCAAGAGCAAGGACGCCGACGGCCCCGCCCAGATCGGCGGCTTCACCGGCATGGGAGCCGGCACGGGCTTCCCCAGCTCCAGCACGCTGGCCCAGACCTGGAACGCAGACCTTGCCCAGGAGGAGGGCCGCACCATCGGCACGCAGGCCCTGCAGAACGGCTACACCGGCTGGTATGCCCCCGCCACCAACATGCACCGCAGCCCCTTCAATGGCCGCAACTATGAGTATTATTCCGAGGACAGCCTGCTGTCCGGCGTCATCTGCGGCAACACTGTGACCGGCGCAAACCAGGCGGGCGTCTACACCTATGTCAAGCACTTTATCTGCAACGATGGCGAGAGTGGTATCTACCGCGATTCCGTCTATACCTGGATGACCGAGCAGACCCTGCGCGAAACCTACCTGCGCCCGTTCCAGATGCTCGTCGAGGATTACGACGCAGTCGGCCTCATGAGCAGCTACAACCGTATCGGCGCTGTCTGGGCAGGCGGCAGTGAGGCGCTGCTGACCGGCATCCTGCGCGACGAGTGGAGCTTTGACGGCGCGGTCATCACCGACTACTGCGACCACCACAGCTACATGAACGGCGACCAGGCCCTGCGCGCAGGCGGCAGCCTGTGGATGGCGGGCTTCACCGGCGGCGAGATGGCCTTCGAGACCGGCTCCAACAGCTATCTGCAGGCGCTGCGCCGCGCCACCAAGGAAGCGCTGTACATGTACTTGCATGTCCGCGTGACCAACCGCGACTATGCTGACAGCATTGGCGATACCACCGCAGTGCGCCATGCGTTCACGACCTCTGTATTCGGCTGGCGTCATCTGGTTGCCCTGATCGACATCGTGGCCGTTGTCCTGTTTGCCCTCGCCGTGCGCGGCGTCGTCATCGACGTTAGGCTCCGCAAGGCAGCCAAGACCGAAAAAAAGAACTCCTGATTCATCAAAGGAATGTGTGATCCATGAAACATGCAGACATTATTACCAAGTTGACCCTTGAACAAAAATGCGCGCTGCTCTCCGGCGAGACGGTCTTTACGACCCGCGGCTACAAAAATGCGGGCATCCCGTCCATCACCCTGTCGGACGGCCCCAACGGCGTGCGCAAGCAGGCGGGTGCGGCGGACCATCTGGGCCTGAACCCCAGCGTCCCCGCGACCTGCTTCCCGACGGCAGCTACCGTGGCCTGCAGCTGGGATCCCGCCCTGGGCGAACAGCTCGGCCGGGCCATGGGGGAGGAGGCCGCCGCGCAGGAGGTATCCGTCCTGCTGGGCCCGGGCCTCAACACAAAGCGCAGCCCGCTGTGCGGGCGCAACTTCGAGTATTTCTCGGAGGACCCGTACCTCTCCGGCAAGCTGGCCGCGGCCTACGTGCGCGGCATCCAGTCCAACGGCATCGCCGCCTGCCCCAAGCACTTCGCCGTCAACAGCCAGGAGCTGCGCCGCATGGCGTCGGACTCCGTCGTCGACGAGCGAACCCTGCGGGAGCTCTACCTGACCGGCTTTGAAATCGTCGTCAAAGAGGCGCACCCCAAGACCATCATGTCCAGCTACAACCTTGTCAACGGCACCTACGCCAACGAGAACGCCCACCTTTTGCAGGACATCCTGCGCAGGGACTGGGGCTTCGACGGCGCTGTCGTGACCGACTGGGGCGGCAGCAATGACCACGCGCTGGGCGTAAAGAACGGTTCTACGCTGGAAATGCCCGCCCCCGGCGGAGACGCCGTGCGCGAGCTGTTGAAGGCCGTCGAGACCGGTAAAATTTCCAAATCTGATGTGGACGCCCGCCTGGACGAGCTGCTGACACTGGTACTGGACACCCACGCTGCCGTGGAAAACCACAGCCGCAGCTTTGACGCTGACGCCCACCACGCGCTGGCCCGCCGCGCCGCTGCCGAGAGCGCCGTCCTGCTGAAAAACGACGGCGATCTGCTGCCGCTGGCCGCAGGCGCAAGCGTGGCCGTCATCGGTGACTTTGCCGAGACGCCGCGTTACCAGGGCGCAGGCTCCAGCGCCGTCAACTCCATCAAGGTCGATACCTTCCTTGACTGCCTGAAAGACAGCGGCCTGCACAGCGTCGGCTTTGCCGCTGGCTTTGACCGCCAGGGCAAGCCGGACGATGCCAAAAAAGCCGAGGCCGTCGCGCTGGCGAAAAAGGCCGACACCGTCCTGCTCTGCTTAGGGCTGGACGAGATCAAGGAGAGTGAGGGTCTGGACCGCGCCGATATGAAGCTGGCCGACAACCAGATCGAGCTTTTGCAGGCCTTGCAGCAGGCCAACCCCAACACTGTCGTCATCGTCAGCGCGGGCGCGTCGCTGGAAACGCCGTGGCTGGCCCACTGCAGGGCACTCGTCTACGGCGCCCTCGGCGGCCAGGCCGGCGCGGGCGCAATGGTCGATGTGCTGACCGGCAAAATCAATCCGTCCGGCAAGCTGGCCGAGACCTGGGCCAACGCCCACGCCGACACCCCCGCCAAGGACAACTTTGCAGGTGCGGGACGCACCGTGCAGTACCGCGAGGGGCTGTACGTCGGCTACCGCTACTACCAGACCGCGGGTGTGCCCGTGGCGTTCCCGTTCGGCTACGGCCTGAGCTACACGAGTTTTGCCTACAGCAAGCTGAAAGCCGACGCCCGCAGCGTGACCCTGACCGTGACAAACACGGGCAGCCGCGCCGGTGCCGAGATCGTACAGGTCTACGCGGCCAAGCCCGACGCCCAGATCTTCCGCCCCGCGCAGGAGCTGAAGGCCTTCACAAAGGTCTGGCTGGAGGCAGGGGAGAGCAAGACCGTCACCCTGCCGCTGGACGACAAGGCGTTCCGCTACTGGAACACAAAGACCGACAGTTGGGAGGTCGAGGGCGGCACGTATGAGCTTCGCGTAGGGGCGAGCTCTGCGGACATCCGCCTGACCGCCGCCGTCGAGGTGAACGGTACGAGCGCACCGAACCCATACGCGGGCAAGGCGCTGCCGCACTACACCAGCGGCAAGGTGCAGCGCGTGCCCGAGGACGAGTGGGAGATTCTGCTGGGCCGCCCCATCCCGGCGGATACCGTCAAAATTGACCGCAACATGACCCTGGGCGAGCTGAACCACAGCCGCAGCCCGCTGTGCTGGCTGGTCTGGGCTGTGCTCACGATGATGCTGAACGCCAGCTACAAGCGCGGCAAGCCGAACCTGAACGTGATGTTCCAGTACAACATGCCGCTGCGCGCGCTGGCCAAGATGACAAGCGGTGCCATCAGCATGGGCATGGTGGACGGCATCGTGCTGGAGGCAAAGGGTTTCTGGGTCATCGGTCTGCTGAAGGTCATCGTCGAGGCCGTTAAAAACATCATCCTCAACGCGCAGCTGGAAAGCCGCCTGCGCAACAGCTGACAGGAAGGGCTGTCATGCAGCTTTGGAATACCTTTGCAGAAAAGCATCCTGCCGCAGCCAAGTGGGTGCGCGAGGGTGGCTTGTTCGTCGTCTTCCCGGAAGGGGAGGCTAAGAAGGCATAAGAATAGCCGGGCAGCGTAAAAACTGCTCGGCTTTGTTGTTTGTTGGCTGCGTGGCTTCCCCCCTCGGGGGAAGCTGTCAGCGGCCCCGACCGCTGACTGATGAGGGGCTGCGCTGCCGTTAGTACCCGTCAAAGGGCTGCCACGGAAACGCCGCCCCTCATCCGGCTCTGCGGGGTCGCCGTTCAGTCTACGTGCTAAGAGCCACCTGCGGGCACAGTCCCTCAGGGGGAAGGCTTAGAAATTACAAATAATTCACCGCCAGGATCGCCGCACCCAGCACGACCAGCACAACGCCTGTCGCGCGGTTCAGCGTGGCAGGCTCGGCCTTGTTCGCGAACTTGGCGGCAATGCGCGCCCAGAGCAGCGTGCTCAGCACACAGCAGATCAGGCAGAACAGATCCGGTACACCGCCAATCGCAAAATGGCTGACAGAACCGGTGAAGGCCGTGAATGCCATGATGAAAACGCTCGTTCCGACGGCGGTTTTCAGCTCATAGCCCAGCACGGAGGTCAAAAGCAGCAGCATCATCATGCCGCCGCCCGCGCCGATGAACCCGCAGATGAAGCCCACGCCCGCGCCGCAGAGCAGCGACTGCGCGAACCGCTTCTGTACGCTGACGGCGTTCATCGCGCTCTTGGTCGTCATGACGGGCCGCACGATGAACTTGACGCCCAGCAGCAGCGTCATGAACGTTGAGAAACCGCCCATCGTTGTGCCGGGCACGAGGCTGGCCACATAGCTGCCAACCAGCGTGAAGCAGAGCACCGACGCCATCATGACCGCGCCGTTTTTAATGTCCAGGTTGCCGTTTTTGCCGTAGGTGAAGGCAGAGATCGCACTCGCCAGCACGTCGCTGGCCAGCGCAATGCCCACGGCCATGTAGGGGTCCATCCCCAAAAAAGTAATGAGCATCGGGCTGATGACCGCCGCGGCGCTCATACCCGCAAAGCCTGTGCCCAGTCCCGCGCCGATGCCCGCAATAAAGCAGACGATGAATGCTACCAGATAGGTCATATTCTTACTCCTTGTTCAGCTCCCGCAGGAGGTTTGCATCCATGCGGCGCAGATAGTCCTGCAGCGTCTGCTGCTCCTGCGCCGTAAAGCCCGCAAACAGCGGCTCCAAGCTGCAGCGCTGGATGTCCGCCAGTACCGCGACCATCGGCAGGGCATCGGGCGCAAAGCCCAGCAGCCGCTGGCGGCGGTTGTCCGGCGCAGGGGAGACCGTCAGCACGCCGCGTGCGCGCAGCCGTTCCACCGCCGCCGATACATTGGATTTTGCCAGACCGCGGTAGCGGCAGATGTCGCTGGCCGTGCGGCAGTCTGGATTGTTGTGCAGAAACAGCAGGATGTCAATTTCCAGCTGGTTCAGCCCGTACTGTACGGAAGCAGCCTCAAACCGCGCTGCATGGTACTTTTTGTAGTGCTGTACGTAGCTCAATATGGGCAGCAACTGCATCACTCCTTTGCAAGGCTCGAATAGAACGGTTCTAATTATAACCATTTGCACAGCAAATGTCAATCCTGCCTGTTAAAAAGCAAACATCAGAGAGGGACAGCCGCGCCAGGCTATACCGGATACACAAAAAAAGAGGATGCGGACGGATCCGCACCCTCTAAAACAAAAACAAACCCGAAACAATGCTTCACGAAGAAGATTGAGTTCGGATTTGCACAATATGGTGGACCTGGAGGGATTCGAACCCTTGACCTCTCGGATGCGAACCGAACGCTCTCCCAGCAATATCGCTTTTGTGCACACCTTATACACCGTGAGAAAAGAAAAATCAACGTATATTCGTCCATATAAAACGACCTGCCATCCCAACGGCCTTTCTTGGTCGCAAGTATGGTTTCCAATCCGCTGATTTTCAAAAGGAAGCGATTTGGGATGTAATATGGTTGGCGGACAAGTGAGCTACAGGCCCTTGAGATGTAACTCACTTGGGGTTCAGATGTATCGCATCTCAATTTACAATAAAATACGATGTACCGTAAAAGCGCAACTTCTACTCGGAAAGAATGAAAGCTGCGCTTTTATTTTTACCCACAAAACATTTCAAAAGGAGAATGCCCATGGATAAAGACTTTATGCTGAACTACTACGACAAAATGGTACGTCCAATATGGACGGAGCTGATGAAGACACCTCGCTATCAGAGGGTGGCTTGCGAACACGACAAGCTCGAACGTGAGTTCCGGCGGCTGTTGGATGAAAAGCTGGGGCGGAAGTATCTTGAACTGGACGATGCACTGTTCCGGGTGATGGATGACATCGCAGAAGCTATGTATATGAAAGGTGCCGCAGACCGTGAGATGATGATCCGTTAATACCATGAGTTACGACTACTTCTATGGGCAGTCGGGCGAACTGTTTTCCTATTTCCGTATTCCGAAAGCACTCTTTCAGGACAGCCGTTTCCGGCAGCTTTCCACGGACGCCCGAACACTGTATGGCATCCTGCTTGACCGTATGAGCCTTTCCGCAAAGAACAACTGGTTGGATGAGCAAGGGCGCGTGTATATCATCTACACTGTCCGGGAAGTGCAGGAATCTCTCTGCTGCGCCGAACACAAGGCGGTCAAGCTGTTCCGGGAACTGGAACAGGCCAATCTTATTGAGCGCAAACGGCGAGGGCTGGGCAGACCCAGCTTGATCTATGTCAAGAACTTTTCGTCTGGACTGCCGCCAAAAGCACAAGTACAGAATTGCGCAAACAGCAATTCTTGTGCTGCTGAAAATGCAGTTCAGGTGCAGCCAAAACCGCAATCTAATAAGACTGATAAGAATAAAACAGAGAGGAACAATCCTTTCCTCCCGGATGAATCGGACAGAGAACAACTCGAAGATTATTTTTATCAGGCATTGGAGGTCGAACTGCTGCTCCGGCTCTGCCCGGATGATGAGGACGCCATCTATCAAATCGTGGACTTGCTTGTGGACACTTGCTCCACCAAACGCAAGATGTTGAGGATTGCCGGGGATGATAAGCCTGTCGAAGTAGTGCGCAGTCGGTTGAAAAAGCTGAACGCAGACCATATCCGCTTCGTGCTGGGCTGTCTGGCAGAGAACACTTCCCCTGTGCGGAACATGAAGCAATATCTGCTGGCGGCATTATTCAATGCGCCTACGACCATGAATCTCTACTATCAGAACAAAACGAACCACGACTTTGCGCGTGGCTCTCCGGGGAGGTGATATTATCGCAAAGAAAGCAACCACAATCGCCATCGTCAACCAAAAAGGCGGCACGGCCAAAACCACCACCTGTGAAAATTTGGGCATCGGTCTGGCTATGGAGGGGAAGAAAGTTCTGCTGGTGGATGTTGACCCGCAGGGCTCACTCACCATCAGTATGGGCTGGCAGCAGCCGGATGAACTGCCCACTACGCTTTCCACTCTCATGCAGAAAGCTATGAATGACCAGCCCATCCAGCCCGGTGAGGGCATCCTGCACCATGCGGAGGGTGTTGACCTTATCCCGGCCAACATTGAGCTGGCGGGAATGGAAGTTGCCCTTGTCAACAGTATGAACCGGGAAAAGATGCTAAAGCAGGTGTTGGACAGTGCCAAACGCGAGTACGATTATATTCTACTGGACTGCACTCCTTCGCTGGGAATGCTCACCGTCAATGCGCTGGCTGCGGCAGATACCACGTTGATTCCGATGCAAGCGCAGTACCTCTCTGCCAAAGGACTGGAACAGCTCTTGCAGACGATTGGAAAAGTGCGGCGGCAGATAAACCCAAAATTAAAAATCGAGGGTATTTTGCTCACCATGACGGACAGCCGCACCACCTATGGAAAGCAGATCGACAATCTAATCCGGCAAGGCTATGGCCGGAAGATCAATGTATTCGAGCAGACGATTCCCCGGTCTGTCCGTGCCGCTGAAATCAGTGCGGCAGGAAAAAGCATTTTTGCCTATGACCCAAAAGGAAAAGTGGCAGAAGCCTACAAATCTCTGACGAAGGAGGTGCTGGCCGATGCCGATAGACAGCGGAAACTTAGCTCTGAAAGGGCTAGATGAACTTTTCTCTACGGAGGAAAAGCGACAGGAAGAGCAGCGCGAACAGGTGCAACAGATTCCCATTGATGAGCTGCATCCGTTCACCAACCATCCTTTCAAAGTCGTGGACGATGAAGCCATGACCCGGACGGTGGAAAGCATTGCCCAGTTTGGTGTGCTGGCACCGCTTATCGCAAGACCGCGTCCGGATGGTGACGGATATGAGATTATCTCTGGCCACCGCCGCCAGTTCGCTGCAAAGATGGCTGGACTGGAAACGCTGCCCGTCATTGTGCGTGACATGGACGATGATGCCGCCACGATTTTAATGGTCGATTCCAACTTGCAGCGAGAACACATGTTTGACCGCCTAGGCCGCCGTGACGATGAAACGCCCTTTATCGTAGAGTGGTTCACGAAGCAGGGCATCGAAGTCTGGAGCGTGAACGAGGGACAGCAGCGATTTGACACCCATGTGGACAAGCTGATGAACTACATCCGCTACTGGCAGGCATCCGGCGAAAGTCTGAAAACCTCTGTCCGTACCCGGACAAGGCTGGAACAGCTCACCGGGGAAGGCCACTATACAGGCGGCACCGTGGCTTTTGGCTACAAGCGTGTCCGCCTTGGCCGGGTAAACAAGAAAAGCCAAGAGGTCTGCGACCTTGTGATTGATGAAGCGGAAGCTGAAATCGTCCGGCTGATTTTCCACAAGTACGTTTACGAGGGCTACGGCGCACAGAAGTTGAGCCACTATCTTTATGAACAGGGAGTCGTAGGACGGAACAACAAAAATATCCCCAACACCAGCATCGTTCGGATGATCAAGAACAAAGGATACACGGGGTACCTCATCAACGGTGCAGTGGAAACCGAGTGCCCACAGCTCCGCATCATCGAACCAGAGCTGTTCGAGCAGGCACAGGAACTGCGGCAGGCACGCACTTGTGAGCGTGGCGGTACTTCACTGGGCACCAGCTCCAAAGCCCTGTTGACCGGGCTGGTTTACTGCGGTCACTGCGGCAACCGCTTGAGCCTGACCAGCAGCGGGCGGACACACACCTATGCCGATGGGCATACGGTGAAAGAAGTCCGGCCCCGGTATAGCTGCTTTTATAAGATCCGGCATCCGGGTGACTGCGATGGGCAGTCCGGCTATGGTGTTTCTAAGCTGGATTCCATCGTGGAAGAAGTTGTCCGGCAGATCTTCGCGCAGTTCCGGGAGGTTTCCCGGAAGAAGCTGCTGGAATCGGTCAAGACCAACGATGCCACCCGCATCCAGAAGAAGGTCAAGAAAATCCAGAAAGACTTGGAAGCCAAGCAGAAAGAGCTGGACGACCTGAAAGCCGAAACCATCCTCGTCATCCGGGGCGTAAGTGCCTTGGACAAAGAACTGCTTGGCACACTGGTGGCCGAAGCGAAAGATGCACTGGAAACCCTGGAAAAGCAGCTCGTGCAGGCACAGGAAGAATACGAAGAAGCCACCAAAACAGCAAAGCGTAGTAACTACATCTGCAATGAACTTCTTACATGGGCGGATGTGTATGACACTGCCAATCACGATGAACGCCGCGCCATTTTGCAGCAGTTCATTAAGGAGATTCGTGTCCGAAAAGACTATGAGATCTCGATTACGCTGAACGCCAGCTTCAACCAAGTGGAGCAGCTCAAGGCTGTATCAACCTACGATGGCGCGGAAATTTATGGAGAAATTTCCGAGAAGGGGGCATAAAAGCGATGCGATTGCCCGCAGAACTCTGCAAAATGCAAAGAAAGAAGCGTGAAACCGATAGATTTTCAAAAAGTACATGGATGACCCCACCCGGTTCGCATCCGACTTCAGGGTTCGGAGCCCGGCACGGTCTGCCAAAGTTTTTTAGGCATAAAAAACGCCGCATCGTACAAAACGATGCGGCAAATTGGTGGACCTAGAGGGATTCGAACCCTTGACCTCTCGGATGCGAACCGAACGCTCTCCCAGCAATA
>OIDZ01000356.1_pt1 | contig 14137 bp, 10 predicted proteins | sample 1581681 | NCBI WGS metagenome assembly OIDZ01 (sample SAMEA3882512, study PRJEB24775) | human gut metagenome | biome: human-associated habitat; feature: intestine environment; material: feces | place: Netherlands | collected 2009/2010
GGCGGCTGGCGCATCGTGGCCAGCCACAGCGACTCCCCGTCGTGGAAAATCAAGGCCGACACCGTTGAAAACGACGGCTGCCGCCGCCTGAGCGTCGAGGGCTACGGCGGGATGATCATGTCCACCTGGCTGGACCGCCCGCTGACCGTCGGCGGGCGCGCCCTCGTCAAGACCGAGGACGGCATCGAGAGCCGCCTTGTGTACCTTGATCGCGACCTGCTCGTCATCCCGTCGCTGGCCATCCACTTTCAGCGGGACATCAACAAGGGCCACACCTTCAACCCGCAGGTCGATATGCAGCCGCTGTGGGGCCCCGCGGGCAGCCGCACCCTGACCGACCTCGTCGCCGAGTCCCTCGGCGTGGAGGCCGCCGACATTCTGGACAGCGATCTGCAGCTCGTCACCCGCCAGGCCCCAACCCAGATCGGCCCCGACGGTGAATTTTTCATGGCCCCGCGCATTGACGATCTGGAATGCGCCGCCACGACGCTGCTGGGCTTTCTGGATGCGTCCGAGGAGACCGACAGCGCCTGCGCCCCGGTCTGGGCGATGTTCGACAACGAGGAGGTCGGTTCCTCGAGCCGGATGGGTGCCGAGAGCAGCTACCTGCGCGACGTGCTGGACCGCATCCTTGAAGCCGTGCCCCACAGCGCACAGGCCAGCCACCGCGCCATGGCCAACAGCTTTATGCTGAGCGCCGACAACGCCCACGCGACCCACCCGAACTTCCCGCAGAAGTCCGACCCCTGCGCGCCCGTGCGGCTGGGCGGCGGCGTGGTGCTCAAGTACAACGCCAGCCAGAAGTACACGACGAACGCCGTCAGCGGCGCGATCTTCCGCGCCATCTGCCGGAAGGCCGACGTGCCGGTGCAGGTGTTCACGAACCGCGCCGACGAGGCCGGCGGCAGCACGCTGGGCAATTTGCAGAGCCACACGCTGCCCATCCCGATGGCAGACATCGGCTGCGCCCAGTTCGCGATGCACAGTGCCGTCGAGACGGCCAGCGTCGCCGACGCCGAGGCCATGACAAAGGCCGTGGCCGCCTTCTACCGTGTCCATCTGCGTGCCCTTGGCGACGGCACCTACACGCTGGAATGAGCACGGGACGCTACGCGCCCAGCCCCAGCGGGCGGATGCACCTAGGCAACCTGATGTGCTGCCTGCTGGCCTGGCTGAGCGCCAAAAGCAAGGGCGGGCAGGTGCTGCTGCGCATTGAGGATCTGGACACCCAGCGCTGCCCCCGCAGCTATGCGGACGCCATTGTGGACGATTTGGCGTGGCTCGGCCTTGCCGCCGACGGCCCGACGCCGCCGGTCTACCAGAGTGACCGCAGCGAAATTTATCAGCGGTACTTCGACGAATTGTCCCGCCGTGGGCTGGTCTACCCCTGCTTTTGCAGCCGCAGTCAGCTGCACGCGGCCAGCGCGCCCCACCGCAGCGACGGGCAGGTCATCTACGCCGGGACCTGCCGCGGCCTGACGCCCGCTGAAATTGCCGAGCGCTCCAAGACCCGCGCCCCCGCCTGGCGCGTGCAGGTGCCCGACGAGGTCATCGCCTTTGAGGACGGCCACATGGGGCACTATGAAGAAAACCTCGCCCGCGACTGCGGGGATTTTTTCCTGCGGCGGGCCGACGGTGTGTTTGCCTACCAGCTGGCCGTCGTTGTGGACGACGCGCTGATGGGCGTCGATGAGGTCGTGCGCGGCAGCGACCTCTTGTCCAGCACACCGCGCCAGCTCTGGCTTTACCGGGAGCTGGGCCTGACCCCGCCGAAATTTTACCATCTGCCGCTGCTTTTGGCCTCCGATGGCCGCCGCCTCATCGGCAAGCTGGCCTTTGCCTGCGGCCTGCAAGCCTCCCCCGCCCCTACAACGCCCCAGGCCCTGGCCCGCACCTTCGATTGGTCCCAGGTCCCGAAAAGCGACATCGTTCTGCCGGAAAATCTGTTTTAATAAGATAAAAGGCTTCCCCCTTGGGGGAAGCTGTCACCGAAGGTGACTGATGAGGGCAGACCCCGCCAACGCCACCCGCTCACGGGCAGTATCCGTCAGCTCTCCCCTCATCCGGCGCTCCGCGCCACCTTCCCCCTCGGGGGAAGGCTTTCTCTGCACTACCAAAAAAGGAGTATCCCCATGCAACGCTACGAAATCACCGGCATGAGCTGCGCGGCCTGCGCAAGCCATGTGGAAAAAGCCGTTGCGGCGGTGCCGGGTGTGGCATCCGTCGCCGTAAGCCTGCTGACCAACTCGATGCAGGTAGACTACGCCCCCGACGCCGACCCCGATGCCACGGCACGGCGCATCCTCCGCGCCGTGGACGCCGCCGGGTACGGCGCGTCCCTCGCCACCACCGAGAGCGAAAGCGCCGAGCTCGAGGACACCGAGACTCCCAAGCTCAAAAAGCGCCTGATTGCCAGCCTCTGCTTCCTTGTGCCGCTTATGTACGTCTCGATGGGCCACATGATCGGCCTGCCGCTGGGCAGTGTGTTCCACGGCGGCGGCTGGCACGCCATCCTGTACGCGGGCACCCAGCTGGTGCTGACCCTGCCCGTCTGCTGGATCAACCGCGCGTTCTTCCTCTCGGGCTGGAAGGGCATCAAGACCCGCGCGCCCGGCATGGATACCCTCGTCGCCCTCGGCGCCGGCGCGTCGCTGGCCTACGGCGTGTTCGCCATCGTCATGATCTGCATCGGCCTGTCCACCGGCAACGACGACCTAGTCATGCAGTACCGCCACGACCTTTATTTTGAGTCGGCGGCCATGATTTTAACGCTCATCACCGTCGGCAAAACGCTGGAAGCCTACAGCAAGGGCAAAACCACCGACGCACTGAAAAGCCTGATGAAGCTGGCCCCCCAGACCGCCTGCGTCCTGCGCGGCGGCGAGCAGGTCACAGTCCCGGTCAGTGAGGTCAACGTCGGCGACCTCTTTTTAGTCCGCCCCGGTGAGAGCATCCCCGTGGACGGCACCGTCACCGAGGGCATCTCCACGGTCAACGAGGCCGCACTGACCGGCGAGAGCATGCCGGTGGACAAGTTCCCCGGCTCCCCCGTCAGCGCCGCGACCATCAACCAAAACGGCGCGCTGACCTGCCGTGCCGAGCGCGTCGGCCAGGACACGACGCTGTCCCAGGTCATCCGCCTGGTGCGCGACGCCGCCGCGACGAAGGCCCCGCTGGCCAAGACCGCGGACAGGGTCTCCGGCATCTTCGTACCCACCGTCATCTGTATCGCCGCGGCCACGTTTGTCATCTGGCTGCTGCTGGGCCAGACCTTTACATTTGCGCTGGCCCGCGGCATCAGCGTGCTGGTCATCAGCTGCCCCTGCGCCCTGGGCCTGGCGACGCCCGTCGCCATCATGGTCGGCAGCGGTGTGGGTGCCAAAAACGGCATCCTGTTCAAGACCGCCGCCAGCCTTGAAACCACCGGCTACACCGACGCCGTACTGCTGGATAAGACCGGCACCGTCACCACCGGTGAGCCCAACGTTGTAAAAATCTTCGGCACCCGCAACGTGCCCGAGAAATTCCTGCTCAGCATGGCCGCCGGTCTGGAGCTGCGCAGTGAGCACCCGCTGGCCCGCGCCATCCTGCAGCGCGCCGAGAAGGACCATCTGTCCTACGCCACTGTGACCGACTTTGAGGCCGTACCCGGCAAGGGTCTGCGCGGCAAGGTCGCGGGCAAGGTCATTGCGGGCGGCAATGCCGATTTCATCCGCGAGACCTGCGCCCTGCCCGACGACCTGCAGCAGGCGGGCGACGAGATGAGCGCCGACGGCATCACGCCGCTCTACTTTTCGCTGGCCGGTAAGGCCGCAGGCGTCATCGGCGTGTCCGACGTCGTGAAGGAGTCCTCCGCCGCCGCCATCGCCCAGATGCAAACGCTCGGCCTGCAGGTCGTGATGCTGACCGGCGACAACGCCGCCACGGCCCGCCACATCGGCGCGGCTGTCGGCCTCGACGCCGACCATGTCATTGCGGGCGTCCTGCCCGCGGGCAAGGAAGCCGAGGTCCGCGCACTGCAAAAACAGGGCCGCGTCGCCATGGTCGGTGACGGCATCAACGACGCCCCCGCCCTGACCCGCGCCGAGACCGGCATTGCCATCGGTGCCGGTGCGGACGTCGCACTGGACGCCGCCGACGTTGTGCTGGTGCGCAGCGACCTGGCCGATGTGCCCGCCGCGGTGCGCCTGTCCCGCGCGGTGGTGCGCAACATCCATCAGAACCTGTTCTGGGCGTTCTTCTACAACGCCATCTGCATCCCGCTGGCGGCGGGCGTGTTCACGGGCTTCGGCATCACGCTGAACCCGATGATCGCCTCCGCGGCCATGAGCCTGTCCAGCGTCTGCGTCGTCACGAACGCCCTGCGGCTGAACACCTTTGACCCGCGCAGCGCCGCCCACGATGCCCCGCCGAAGCGCAAAGCCCCGGTCCGCGCGTCTGCGCCCGAGATCCCCTGCCCCACCGGCAGCTGCCCCGTGCAGCCTGCCCCGGAAAATAAAACCACCCAAACGGAGGGAACTGCCATGAAAAAGACGATTCACATTGAAGGCATGATGTGCGGCCACTGCGAGGCCACCGTGAAGAAGGCATTGGAGGCCCTGGACGGCGTGCAGAGCGCCGAGGTCAGCCACGAGAAGGGCACTGCCGTTGTGTCCCTGACCCACGATGTGGCCGACGCCGACCTCAAGACCGCTGTCGAGGCCAGGGATTACACCGTCACTGGCATCGACGCATGAGCGCCATCCGCCGCCGCTGGCGCTTCACCGGCACAGTGCAGGGCGTAGGCTTCCGCTATTATGCCCGCGCCGCAGCTCTGCATCTGGGCCTGACCGGCTGGGTCGCCAACAACTGGGACGGCAGCGTCACGCTGGAGGCCCAAGGCGAGCGTGCCGCCCTCGACGCCCTTGTCCCCCTCATCGAGCGCAGCAACCGCTGGGCCCGCATCGAGAACGTTGAAGTCACCACCCTGCCCGTTAAGGAGCACGAATACGGGTTTGGGGAGCGGAGCGGAGAGTAATTTTCAGAGAGGAGATAGGAGTTAGGAGAAAGGAGAGAACCCTGCTGTGGGAAAATCTCCTATCTTCTCACTCCTATCTCCTCTCTTTTTGGCTTGCACTTGTCTGTTATTGCAGGTATAATACTATTATATCAACATCAAAAGGGGTTTTCACATTGCCCGGTACTTTATATCTTGTCGCCACGCCTATCGGCAATCTGGATGACATGCCGCCGCGTGTGGCGGCTACCTTCGGCCTGGCGGACTTCGTCGCGGCTGAGGACACCCGCGTCACGCTGCGGCTGCTCAACCATCTGGGCCTCAAAAAGCCGATGGTCAGCTACTATGAGCACGCGCTCCACCACGGCGAGGCCATCCTGAACCGCATCGAGGCCGGGGAGAACTGCGCCCTGTGCAGCGATGCCGGTATGCCCTGCATCAGCGACCCCGGCGAGCAGATCGTCCGCGAGGCCCATGAGCGCGGCATCAGGGTCGTGCCCATCCCGGCGGCATCGGCCTGCGTCACAGCGCTGGCGGCCAGCGGCCAGCCCACGGCCCGCTTTGTGTTCGAGGGCTTTCTGCCCGTCCCCAAGCGGGACCGCCGCGAACGGCTGGCCTTTTTGCAGAACGAGACCCGCACGATGATCTTCTACGAGGCCCCGCACAAGCTGCGCGGCACGCTGGACGACCTGGCCGCTGCCTTCGGTGCGGACCGCTCGGTCTCGCTCTGCCGTGAGCTGACCAAGCTGCACGAGGAGATCAAAAAGACGACTCTCGGCGAGGCCGTGGCCTTTTATAAGGACAACGACCCCCGCGGCGAGTATGTGCTGGTTCTGGCCGGTACCGATCCTGCCGCCGTCGAGCAGGCCGCCGCGCCGACCCTGGAAGAAGCCGTCGCCGCCGCCCGCGCCCTGCAAGCGGGCGGTCTGCCCCCCGCCGCCGCCGCCAAACAGGCCGCCGCCGGGACACCGTTTAGTAAGGGTGAAATATATAAAGAGCTTATAAAATAAAAAGCCTTCCTCCTTGGGGCTGCGCCCGCAGGCGCGTGTCGGAGCGCAACTGCCGTAGGCGGCCCTTAGCGCGGAGACTGAAGGTGGCCGAGGCCTCGCCCGAGGCCGGATGAGGGGCAGCCCTGCGTCATCGCCCATTCACGGCCATACCTCCGCAAGCTCTCCCCTCATCAGCCGCCTGCGGCGGCAGCTTCTCCCCCAGGGGAGAAGCCTTTTTCAACAGGAGTCTATTTCTATGTGTAAAATTCTAGTCATTTCCGACGTCCATGGCCGCCTGCGCGACTTGCGGTGGGTGCTGCAAAACGAGACCGCCGACGCCATGTTCTACCTCGGTGACGGTCTGTACGACCTGAACGCCGCGCTGGAGCTGCGCAGGGAGCCGGTGCCCTATCCCATCTACCGCGTGGCCGGCAACTGCGACGTCAACTACAGCGAGCCGTCCGAGGGACTCGCTCCCTTCGGCGGGGTGCTTTTCTTCTACACCCACGGACATCACTACGGCGTCAAGATGGGCAGTGAACGCCTGGCCGAGTGTGCCGGTGAGCGCGGCGCAGATGTGGCGCTGTTCGGCCACACCCACCGGCGCGAGCTGGTGCGCGGCGTCGGCACGGCGGCCACGGTGTTCAACCCCGGCAGTCTGCGCGACGGCGGCAGCTATGGCGTCATTACGATTGAAAACGGCAAATGCAGCTTTACCTGGAAGAGGGTGCCTGAATTTTGAACGAGAGCGTTATTTACCTGCCCGAGGTAGACAGCACCAACCTTTGGGCCAAGCATAATCTGGACAAGTTCGGTCCCATCGGCGCGGTCTACACCACCCACCAGACCGCCGGGCGGGGCCGCCTTGGCCGCAGCTGGCTTGATGCGCCCCACAAGGGCCTGTACTACACCGCCGTCATCAGGACCGATCTGGTCCAGCCCGCCACACTGCCGCTGTTTGCCAGTCTGGCTGTCTGCGACGCCCTGCGCGAGCGCTACCGCATCGACTGCCAGATCAAGTGGCCGAACGACCTTTTGCTGAACGGCAAAAAAATCGTCGGCATCCTGTGCGAGGTCGGCCCCGACGGCCACAGCATCGTGGTGGGCATCGGCATCAATCTGGCCCAGCCGCAGGAATATTTCGACGCCGCGGGTCTGCCCCACGGCACCAGCCTGGCTCTGCAGGGCGTGCCCGTAGACATGGACACCGACCCGGAGTGGCTGGCTCAATACATGACCGACTTCGGCTTTGACCGCGCGCTCTACACCTACGAGGCCGAGGGCTTCGCCCCCTACCGCGAGCGCTACAAGGCGCTCTGCGTCAATCTTGGCCGCCGCGTCACCTACGACGGCGGAGCCGGAACCGCCGTTGACGTGGACGACGAGGGCCGTCTCATCGTCCGCGACGAGACCGGCGACACCCGCGTCTTTACCGGCGAGGTCAGCGTAAAGGGGATTTACGGGGCGGTGTAATCATTGCCGCCCCGTAGGGGCCGGGCATGCCCGGCCCGCAGCTTTCCCGCCGGTATCCGCCCACTGTGCACCTCCGGGCCGCACATGTGCGGCCCCTACTGCTCTATAAAAAAACAGAGCGTCCCTCCCATCCCGGGAAGAACGCTCTGTTTTTTTAATTCATCTTCAGATATTTCCGTACCGGCAGCGACACGGCACCGGCAACGACGCAGCAGAGGACCCACTCAAAAATAGCCTGCACGCCGACCAGCAGCACAATGAACATAAACGCATTCTGTGCGCCCAGCGTGTTGGCCAGGTTCTGCACATAGTCACAGTTATAGAAGATCAGTACCAGAAAGCCCATGAAGAACACGGTGTTCAGCACCGGCGCGGACAAGCCGCCCAGGAAGCAGGCCAGCTTCTCATTCTTGGGCATAGCCTTGCGCAGCGCGTTGAAGATCAGCGCGGTGCACAGTCCCATCAGCACACGGGCCACAAAGCAGACCACAAAGGTGCCCGCAGGGCTGACCTGGAACAGGGCTGCGCCCATGGCGGACTTGCCCTCAACAGCCTGAATAAAGCTGGTTGCGCCAAAGACACCGCCCAGAATAGCACCTGCCATAGGGTTCATCGTCATAGCGCCGATGGCCACGGGCACGGTGAGCAGCGACGCCGACAGCGGGCCGATCTGCAGATAGCCCAGCGGCGTGTAGTTCAACACAAGCAGAATGGCCACCAGCAGCGCAAGCTGGGTGAGCCAACGGACGTTGGTACGGTTTTTCATATTCAATTTTCCTCCTGCTGCCGTCTCCTACAAATCGGGAGTACAGCGCAAATGTACGATCCTATCGGACCGCCGAAACCAAGTATACAGCAAACAGCAGGAAAACGCAAGCAAAAAATCGGCTGCCAAAAGGCTTCCCCCACGGGGGAAGGCGTATAAATTACAGCTTCCCCTCGATCAGCAAGTCTCTGACTTCCAGCAGATCCTCACATTTTCTGTCATACAGCTGCGCGATCTCCTCCGTCGGCTGCATCAGATCCGGCACCATCACGGTCACACAGCCCGCGGCGCGGCCCGCGCGCACGCCGTTAAAGCTGTCCTCCAGCACCAGGCAGTCATGCGGGTCAAGGTGCAGCTTTTTCGCCGCGACCAAAAAGGTGTCGGGTGCGGGCTTGCTGTGGGCGACCTCCGTACCGGAGACAACATCGTGGAAGTACCGCGCCGTGCCGGTGGTCTGCAAATTCATCTCGATCATATTCCGCGGGCTCGAGCTGGCCACAATGCGCGGCAGGCCCATGTCCTCCAACGCGGCCAGCAGCTCCTTCAGACCCTTTTTGCAGGGTACGCCCCGGGCAAAGCGCTCGTCCGCCAGCTGCCAGATCTTGTCCAGCACCTTCTGCGGGTCGCCGGGGATGTACTCGGCCACATGGCGGCGCAGGTTGTCCCCCGCCAGGCCGCGTCCCCCGGCCTTAAACTTCTCCATATCCGCGGGCAGCGGCAGACCCAGCGCGGCGCACGCGGGTTCCCACAGGGTATCCCACAGGCGCTCGGTGTCAAACATCAGCCCGTCCATATCAAAAATAACGCCTTTTACCATCGGTGTCATCCTTTCGCGAAACATAATTTTCTCTATTGTACCGCAGTTTCGGACATGATGCAAGAAAAAAGGCTTCCCCCTCGGGGCTGCGCCCGCAGGCGCGTGTCGGAGCGCAACCGCCGCAGGCGGCTCTTAGCGCGGAGACTGAAGCTGTCCGCGAAGCGGACTGATGAGGGCAACGTTATCGTGGCCGCCCGTTTACGGGTTGAAGCCGGAAGGCTGCCCCTCATCCGGCCTCGGTCGGAGCCTCGGCCACCTTCCCCCATAGGGGAAGGCACGTAATTTTTAGTTTTCAGCCGGATTTTCAGCGGGTTCGGAATATGCCTCCGGCGGGAAGGTGTAGCGGCCACGGTATTTCTCGTAGCGGCGCTCAAACTTCACGCTGCCGCCGTGCTTGACGTTGTTCAGATACTCGTGGGTGTCGAACTTGTCCGCCGCGACCTCGATCATGGCCACCGCAATGTTCGAGCAATGGTCGGCAATGCGCTCATAGTTCGTCAAAAGATCGTCCAGCACAAAGCCGTACTCGATCGTGCAGACACCGGCCTGCAGACGCGCGATGTGGCGGGTCTTGACCTCGCGCACCAGGCCGTCCACGACCTGCTCCAAAGGCTCGATCTTGCCCGCGGCGTAGGTGTCGCACTTCTGGAACGCATCCACCGTGCGGTTGACGATGTCCTGCACGGCGGCCTCCAGCACGGACAGGTCATTCAGCGCTTCTTCGCTGAATTTGATGTCCTTGTCGCGGATTTCCTCGGCTGTTTTAATAATGTTCACGGCGTGGTCGGAGACGCGCTCAAAGTCGCCGATGGTGTGCAGCAGCGTGTTGACGGTGCGGTTGTCATCCACTGAGAGATGCTTGGCGCTCAGCTTGACAAGGTAGGTGCCCAGCACGTCCTCATAATGGTCAACGGCGTCCTCTTTGCGCAGGACTTCGTCCGCGATGGCGTCATTCCAGACGCGGGTGGTGGACATGGCCTGCAAAAGCGCGGTGCGGCAGATTTCCGCCATATCGCTGCCGGTCAGCATGGCGCGGCCCACGGCCACGGACGGCGTAGTCAGCAGACGCTCGTCCAGCAGGGTGTTCTCCTGCTTCGTGTCGGACGGGGAGTCGGGCACGGTCAAAATGGCCAGTTTTTCCAGCAGGCGGTTGAACGGCAGCAGAATAGCTGTCGTTACTACGTTAAAAATTGTGTGTACGATGGCGATGCCGAAGGTGTTGGCCGTCTCGTTGAAGAAGGCAAAACCGATCAGTGCGTTCAGCCCGTAGAACCCGCACAGGAAGAGGATCGTGCCGATAACGTTAAAATAGAGATGGACGAAGGCGGTGCGCTTTGCGTTCTTGTTTGCGCCCGCCGAGGAGATCAGCGCCGTGACGGTGGTGCCGATGTTCTGGCCCATGATGATGGGCACGGCAGCAGAGTAGGTGACAGCGCCGGTGCTGGTCAGGGCCTGCAGGATACCGACGGACGCCGACGAGGACTGCAAAACCGCCGTCAGCACCGCGCCCGCAATGACGCCGAGGATCGGGTTTTTGAAGCTGAGGAACAGATCCATGAACCACGGCTCGTCGGCCAGCGGCGACATGGCATGGGACATCGTGTTCATGCCGGCCATCAAAATAGAGAAGCCCAGCAGGATTTTACCGACGCCGCGCTTGCGGTCCTTGCCGATCATATACAGCCAGATGCCGATGAAGCCGAGGATCGGGCTCCACGCGGTAGGGTTCATCATTTTTGTGAGGAAGCTGTCGCCCTCCAGGCCGGACAGCGAGAGCAGCCAGCCGGTGACAGTCGTACCGACGTTTGCGCCCATAATGACGCTGATGGCCTGATGCAGCTCCATCAAGCCGGAGTTGACGAAGCCGACGGCCATAACGGTGGTGGCACCGCTGGACTGAATGACGGCAGTGACGGCCATGCCGAGCAGCAAACCGCGGATGGGGCTGCTGGTCATGGTGGACAGAATGCCCTGCAGCTTACTGCCGGCGGTCTGTTCCAGAGCTTTCCCCATCAGGTCCATGCCATACAAAAACATGGCAATGCCGCCCATCAGGGTGAACACATTAAAAATGGTCATCCGGTGTTACACATCCATTCTCTTATTGAGTTTTACACTATACCGCCTTCTATTATAATGTATGCGCCGCAGGTACACCACCACGGGAAGGTAAATGTTGTGTAAAATTTGTGTAAAACGGGCAGGATGAACCGGGAACGGCAGCCTCCCGAGAGGTCGCTTTCTTTTGGCAGCAAAAGAAAGCTCGCAAAGAAAACTGCCGCTGTTTCGACGCAGCGGACCCGCGACCAAGGGGCTGCACGCCCCTTGGATTCCCAAAGAGGAGGTCGCAGAGTGCGCGGGCTACGCGAACGCAGTATTACTGTTCGCGCTTAACGCCCGCGCCCTCTGCTCCGTTTCGAAATTCGGGAGTTCCCCCGAACCCCCGCAGGGGGGAGAGGGAGGCCCCCTTGTCAAAGGGGGCTGTCACCGTTAGGTGACTGGGGGATTCCGACGGGCCTTGCCCGATCGCCCGTTACACCCGTAGACGGCCAGGAATCCCTCCGCCTCGCTTGCGCTCGGCACCTCCCTTTGACAAGGGAGGCATTTCCTTAACTTTCTTCTTTACATTCCCCGCAAAATACGCTACAATATAAATGTATATTTATAAAAACAAAGAGAAGGAGAGATCGCTTTGTTTACTATCATCAAACGGCGGGAGCTGAACCCCACCGTAACCGAACTTTGCATCCATGCGCCGCTCATTGCCAAGAAGGCAAAGGCCGGCCAGTTTATCATTGTCCGCGCAAAGGAGGACTCCGAGCGCATCCCCCTGACCATCGCCGGGTTTGACCGCGAAGCCGGCACCGTTTCTATCATTTTCCAGGTTGTCGGCGCAGGTACCATGCAGCTCAACTCTCTCAAAGAGGGCGAAGCCGTGCATGACTTTGTGGGACCCTTGGGCAAGGCCACCGAGATCGAGGGCCTGAAAAACGTCTGCGTCGTCGGCGGCGGCGTGGGCTGTGCCATTGCGCTGCCCATTGCCCAGGCACTGCACGAGCAGGGCACTAAGGTCACCGGCATTGTCGGTTTCCGCAACAAGGATCTGGTCATTCTGGAGGACGAGTTCCGCGCCTGCTGTGATGAGTTTATCATTATGACCGACGACGGCTCCTACGGCGAGAAGGGCGTTGTCACCGCACCGCTGGAGAAGAAGATCGTCGAGGGCGCAAACTTTGATGAGGTCATCACGATTGGACCGCTCATTATGATGAAATTTGTCGTCAAGACGACGAAGCCCCACAATGTCAAGACCGTTGTGTCGATGAACCCCATTATGGTCGACGGCACCGGTATGTGCGGCGGCTGCCGCCTGACCGTGGGCGGGCAGACCAAGTTTGCCTGCGTGGACGGTCCCGACTTTGACGGCTTTGAGGTCGATTTTGACGAGGCCATGCACCGCGGCACGATGTACAAGCCCTTTGAGGCACACGCCCGCGAGGCCGAGTGCAATTTGCTGAAGCAGGAGGTGCAGTAATTATGCCGAACATGGACCCGAAAAAGTGCCCCATGCCCAGCCAGGAGCCGAACGTCCGCAACAAAAACTTTAAAGAGGTCGCCCTTGGCTACACCGAGGAGATGGCCGTGAACGAGGCCAAGCGCTGCCTGCAGTGCAAGAACCACCCCTGCCGCAGCGGCTGCCCCGTTGAAATTGATATTCCCGGCTTCATCAAGCATGTGGCCGAGGGCGACTTTGAGGCCGCCTACAACGTGATTGCCCAGTCCAGCGCACTGCCCGCTGTCTGCGGACGTGTCTGCCCGCAGGAGCACCAGTGCGAGGGCAAGTGCGTCCGCGGCATCAAGGGCGAGGCCGTCGGCATTGGCCGTCTCGAGCGCTTTGTTGCCGACTGGTACCGCAACAACGTACATACCAAGCCCACCGCCCCCGCGCCCAACGGCCACAAGGTCGCTGTCATCGGCGCAGGCCCGTCCGGCCTGACCGTCGCAGGCGATCTGGCCAAGCTGGGCTACAAGGTCACCGTCTACGAAGCCCTGCACGTTGCGGGTGGCGTGTTGATGTACGGCATCCCCGAGTTCCGTCTGCCCAAGGCCATCGTCCAGCAGGAGATCGACGGCCTGAAGAAGATGGGCGTGGATTTTGAGTGCAACATGGTCATCGGCAAGGTGCTGACCATCGACGAGCTGATGGGCGAGTACGGCTACGAGGCCGTGTTCGTAGGCTCCGGCGCCGGTCTGCCCCGCTTTATGAACATCCCCGGCGAGAGCCTGAAGGGCGTGTACTCTGCCAACGAATTTCTGACCCGCTCCAATCTGATGAAAGCTTACCTGCCCACCAGCAAGACCCCCATCCGCACCGGCAAGAAGGTCGCCGTTGTGGGCGGCGGCAACGTGGCCATGGACGCTGCCCGCAGCGCCCTGCGTCTGGGTGCCGAGAGCGTGTATATCGTATACCGCCGCGGCATGGCTGAGCTGCCCGCCCGTAAGGAAGAGGTGGAGCACGCCGAGGAAGAGGGCATCATCTTCAAGACCCTGTGCAACCCTGTGGAGATCCACGCCAACGACGAGGGCTTCGTCAAGTCCATCACCTGCATTGAGATGGAGCTGGGCGAGCCGGATGCTTCCGGCCGCCGCCGTCCGATCGTCAAGGAGGGCAGCGAGTTTGTGCTCGATGTGGACACGATGATTATGTCTATCGGCACCAGCCCGAACCCGCTCATCCGCCATACCACGCCGGGGCTTGAAACCAACCGGCACGGCTGCATCGTCACCAACGGCGAAGACGGCCTGACCAGCCGCGAGGGCGTGTATGCCGGCGGCGACGCCGTCACCGGCGCGGCGACGGTTATCCTCGCCATGGGCGCGGGCAAACACGCCGCGAAGGCCATCGACGAATACATCATGGAGATGGCGAACGTGGGCGGCGCGCAGGCGAAGCCCCAAACGGCCGCGGCGCTCAAAGAGACCGTCGAGGCCGAGACCGTCCGGCGCTGATCCATCCGAATCCGTTTTGTCCGCATCCCTTCGGGGGTGCGGCAGACTGTAGACAAAAAGCTATTTTTTTCCCCCCCCCCCCCCCC